>OFGK01001669.1_pt1 | contig 10913 bp, 9 predicted proteins | sample 1521771 | NCBI WGS metagenome assembly OFGK01 (sample SAMEA3504088, study PRJEB24116) | mouse gut metagenome | biome: mouse gut; feature: mouse-associated habitat; material: faeces | place: Denmark | collected 2011 | reverse complement strand
TGATCGCTGGCAAACAGTCCATGTCCGTATTCAAAGATACACGTACTCTGGCATCCCAGGTTGTTAAGATGGTTGGTCAGATCTTAAACGGTGAAGAAGTAGAAGTAAACGATACGGAGACTTATGACAACGGAACAGGCATTATTCCTTCATTCCTTTGCGAGCCCGTATTCGCAGATGCTAACAACTACAAAGAGCTGCTGATTGATTCCGGTTACTACACAGAGGATCAGTTGAAATAAGTAAGCTGCAACAAAAGGACACGGACGCCCGTGAGGCGTGTGGCCGTCGTCCGAAACAGCATAAAGAACAACATACAGGCGGGTTATCATACCCGCCTGTTCTAAACTGACAAGGCTGTTATGAGAGTAAACTGTAATGATTGGAGGGAGTTATTTTGGCAAAAGTATTACTTGAGATGAAGAATATTACCAAAACCTTCCCTGGCGTCAAAGCCCTTGACAACGTGAATCTGAAAGTGGAAGAAGGCGAGATCCATGCTCTGGTAGGGGAAAACGGAGCAGGAAAATCCACGTTGATGAATGTTTTGAGCGGCATTTATCCTTATGGTACTTATGAGGGAGATATCATCTACAACGGTGAAGTCTGCAAATTCAATAAGATCAAGGACTCGGAGCAAAAGGGAATCGTTATTATTCATCAGGAACTTGCACTTGTTCCTTATATGTCCATCGGCGAGAATATGTTTCTCGGCAATGAACAGGGGAAAAAGGGCGCGATTGACTGGGATAAGACTTATGCGGAAGCGGACAAATATCTGAGAATGGTGGGGTTGTCCGAATCTTCCAAGATACTTGTAAAAGAAATCGGAACCGGTAAACAGCAGCTTGTGGAGATAGCGAAAGCTCTTGCAAAGAGCGCAAAACTGCTGATCCTGGATGAGCCTACGTCGTCTTTAAATGAGACCGATTCCAAAGCCCTGCTTGATCTGATGCTGGAGTTCAAGAAACAGGGTATGACAATGATCATTATAACTCATAAATTGAACGAGGTTGTTTATGTGGCGGATAAGATTACAGTTGTCCGTGATGGTTCCACGATCGAAACCATGGATAAACATACCACGGAGATTTCAGAGGATAGAATTATAAAAGGGATGGTCGGCCGTGAGATCACTGACCGTTTCCCGAAGCGCCATAATGTGAAGATCGGCGATGTCAATATGGAGGTAAAGGATTGGACGGTATACCATCCGCTTTATCCCGAGAGAAAAGTAGTGGATCATGTGGCATTTAATGTGCGCAAAGGGGAAGTGGTTGGCATATACGGTCTGATGGGTGCAGGACGTACGGAACTTGCCATGAGCATTTTCGGACAGTCCTACGGCACAGGTATCACAGGGACTTTAAAACTGGACGGGAAGGAAGTACAGTTGAAGAATCCCCAGGAAGCGATCAAGAACAAACTGGCGTATGTGACAGAGGACAGAAAGGGAAACGGGCTTGTACTGTCCAATTCGATCAAAGTCAATACGTCCCTTGCTAATTTAAACAGCATCAGCAGCCATATGGTTATCGATAAAGACAAAGAGTATCAGGTGGCGGAAGAATACAGGGGGAAACTGAAAACAAAGTGTCCCACCGTAGAACAGAATGTGGGCAACCTTTCCGGAGGAAACCAGCAGAAGGTGCTGCTTGCGAAATGGATGTTCACAGATCCGGACGTGCTGATTCTGGATGAACCTACAAGGGGTATCGATGTCGGTGCAAAATATGAGATCTATTGTATCATCAATGATCTTGTGGCGGCAGGGAAGTCGGTTGTTATGATCTCATCCGAACTGCCGGAAGTACTGGGTATGAGCGACAGGATTTATATTATGAATGCTGCGAAGATCGTCGGTGAATTAAATGCGGAGGAAGCGACACAGGAGCTGATCATGAGCAACATCATAAAATCGGGAGAGGGGGTATAAAAAATGGCAAATATAAAAATTTCTGATATATTAAAAAAATATACCATGGTCATTGCCCTGATTCTGGTCCTCATATTTTTTCAGATAGGGACAGGGGGAAAGATCCTCTTTGCGCAGAACGTCAACAGCCTGATCTCCCAGAATGCTTATGTGTTTGTTCTGGCGACAGGTATGCTGTTATGTATTCTGACCGGCGGTAATATCGACCTTTCGGTTGGTTCCGTTGTCTGCTTTACGGGCGGTATCGGTGCAGTGCTGATGGCAAAAGGAACAAATATGGTGGCGGCGGTTATCGTTATGCTTGCTATCGGCCTGCTGGTAGGCATGTTTCAGGGGTTCTGGATCGCCTATATCAAAGTGCCTCCTTTTATCGCGACACTGGCAGGTATGTATGCTTTCAGGGGGCTGTCAAACGTGGTTTTGCAGGGCTATGCGGTTTCCGTGACCGATGTGGCATTTTTAAATGTATTCGGCGGCGGCGCTGATTGTTACATACCGGATTTTCTGGGCGGGGAAAATATGAATCTGACCTGTCTGGCGGCGGGGATAGTGATCGCGGTGATCTATGTTCTTCTCACGGTAAGGACCAGAATTTCCAGAAAGAAAAAGGGATATGAGACGGGCGCTCTGGCTGGCGAAATCGTGAAAGTTGTTCTGATCAGTGTCCTGATTATCTGGCTGTTTTATAAACTGGCAAATTTCAAGGGTATTTCGGCAGCGTTGATCTGGATCGCGCTGATACTGCTTATTTATTCTTATGTCACAAGAAAGACGACCATGGGGCGTTATCTGTACGCGGTGGGCGGCAACGAGAAGGCAACCAGGCTTTCCGGCGTCAATACAAAGAGGATATATTTCTTTGCCTATGCAAACATGGGACTGCTTGCGGGCCTTGCGGGAGCACTGACGATCGCAAGAGCGGCTTCCGCACAGCCTACTTACGGTCAGGGATATGAGATGGATGCCATTGCGTCCTGCTTTATCGGCGGTGCGTCGGCATACGGCGGTATCGGTTCCATCACAGGGATGGCAATCGGCGCAACACTGATGGGCGTGATCAACCAGGGTATGAGTATTATGGGTATTAACGCGAACTATCAGAGCGTTGTAAAGGGCCTGGTACTTCTGATTGCGATTATCTTTGACGTGATGTCCAAGAAAGAGAAGAAATAGGAGGGAGGATAAAGGAAATGAAAAATGCTGTAACAGTACTGCGAAAAAATACGATGATATTTGTCCTGCTTCTTGTGTATCTTTTCTTTACACTTATGACAAAAGGACAGATGTTTACGCCGCTTAACTTTAATGCACTGATCATACAGAACGCGTATGTCTATATTCTGGCAACGGGTATGCTGATGTGTATGCTGACCGGCGGCAATATTGCGGCTCCTTTGTCTGCTTTGCGGGGGCGATCGGCGGGATCTGTATGGTAGTGAAGGAAATGAATGTAGGGCTGTCCATCCTGGTCATGCTGTGCGTCGGCATTATTTACGGTATGGTTTTGGGATTTTTGATCGCCTATATGAATATTCCGCCCTGGATTGCGACTCTTGCCGGATATCTGGCATTCCGCGGCTGGGCGACGGCGCTCCTGAGCGCGAACAGCTCCACCGGCAGTATCGCACCGTTCCCGGACAGCTTTTTAAAGATTTTTTCGGGCAAGCTTTTTGAGACGCCCCTGAATGAGCTGAATATTCCCTGCTTTGCTGCCGGAGTGATAGCAAGTGTTATCGTTATTGTCAGTATTATTATGACAAGGAAAAACAGAGTAAAGAAGGGGTATGAAGTAGGCTCTGTGGCATCTATGGCAGTTAAGATCGTGATTCTGACAGCGGTTATCATGCTGTTTGCCTACAAGCTGGCATTATCCGGCGGTATTCCCACTGCGCTTGTCTGGGTTGTGGTAGTTGTGCTGATCTACCAGTTTATTACATCCAAGACAACGATCGGACGTTATTTCTATACGATCGGCGGCAACAGAGAGGCAACCCGGCTTTCAGGAATCAATACAAAGAGAATCATGTTTATGGCTTACCTGAACATGGCAGTGCTGACATCTATTACGGCGCTCATTGTGGTTGCAAGAACCAGGGCGGCAAATGCCATGGCAGGGACAAACTTTGAGATGGATGCCATTTCGGCCTGCGTAGTGGGCGGCGTTTCCGCATACGGTGGTTCCGGCAGCGTGTTCGGCATGGTAGTCGGCGCTACGCTGATCGGTGTAATCAACCTCGGCATGAGCCTGATGGGCGTTGATGCAAACTGGCAGAAGGTGATCAAGGGTATCGTGCTTTTGGCAGCGGTTGTGTTTGAAATCTTGAATAATAAAGATAAGACGAAGGATTGATTACTCTCATAATAAATCCACAAAAAGGGGCTGCTTCGCTTTGGCGTGGCGTCTTCTTTTTGTGGATTATATGTGGAAAAAAAATACGGGATGTGCTATATTAATGTGATATTAGAATTCTCCGGTTCTGACTTAACGATTCATTAATGCGGCAGGCAGGAGCCCGGACCGGTTAAAACAGGGAAGATTTGCGGAAAGGATTTTATCATGAATACGAGAGAATATAAGACAAAAGAGCTATGGAGTCGGTTTACACCCTATTTCAGAAAATATTACAGGACGCTGGCGATGGATCTTTTCTGTGCGGCGCTGACTACCCTGTGCGAGCTGGTGCTGCCGATGATTATGCGGTATATTACAAATACCGGGATTCAGGATCTGGCTGCCCTGACGGTAGCTACGGTGGCCAGGCTCGGAATGGTCTATCTGGTTCTGCGGATCGTGGACTGTATTGCAGCTTATTATATGGCGAATGTAGGACATGTGATGGGTGCCAGAATAGAGACGGATATGCGGCGGGAGGCATACGGCCACCTGCAGCAGCTCTCCAACACTTACTATAATAATACCAAAGTTGGGCAGATCATGGGAAGGATTACCAATGATCTGTTTGATGTAACGGAGTTTGCCCATCATTGTCCGGAGGAGTTCTTTATCGCGGGAATTAAGGCGGTCATCGCCTTTATTTTGCTGGCAAGGATCAATCTGCTTCTGACGGTGCTCATCTTTTTATGCGTGCCGTTGATGATAGCGGTGTGCATGATGTTCAATTTCCGTATGAAAAAGGTGTTCGGCAAACAGCGCCAGCAGATCGGGGAACTGAATGCCAGGATAGAGGACAGCCTGCTTGGGCAGAAAGTCGTAAAAGCGTTTACCAATGAAGAGGTAGAAAACGAGAAATTTGAGCAGGATAACGGGGCTTTTCTGGACATTAAAAAAGAGTCCTATAAGTATATGGGTGCTTTCCAGACAACGGTGCGGATGTTTGACGGGCTGATGTATCTGTTGGTGCTGGTGGCAGGCAGCGCGTTTATGCTGAAGGGGCTGATAGAGCCGGGAGATCTGGTGGCGTATATCATGTATGTGTCCACACTGATCGCTACGATCCGCAGGATCATTGAGTTTGCGGAACAGTTCCAGAGGGGTATGACTGGTATCGAGAGGTTTTTGCAGATCATGGATGCGGATATAGAGATCTTTGACGAGCCGGATGCGGTGGAACTCAAAGATCCGAAGGGAAATATTGTATTTGAGGATGTGAATTTTGAATACCCGGATGATCATAATCAGGTGTTCAGCCATCTGAATCTGGGAGGCCCATGCTGTTTTGCGACCTGCTGTCCACCGGCAGGGGCGTCACGGCCCTCATCGGCGGCGGGGGCAAGACCACCCTCTGCAATTTGATCCCCAGGTTTTACGATGTCTCCGCCGGCAGGATCACCCTGGACGGGGAGGATATCAAACATTTTACCTTAAAAAGCCTTCGGGGCAGTATCGGCATTGTGCAGCAGGATGTGTATCTGTTTTCGGGGACTATTTTTGAGAATATCGCGTATGGAAGGCAGGGTGCATCAAAGGAGGATGTAGTGGAGGCGGCGAAGCGTGCCGGTGCCCATGAATTTATTATGGGATTGAAGGATGGTTACGATACCTATGTGGGTGAGCGGGGCGTAAAGCTCTCAGGCGGACAAAAGCAGCGCATCAGCATAGCCCGGGTATTTCTGAAAAACCCGCCGATCATTATTCTCGATGAAGCGACTTCCGCGCTTGACAATGAGAGTGAGTTTGAGGTGGCAAAATCCCTGGCAAAACTGTCCGAGGGGAGAACGACTCTGACCATTGCGCACAGGCTTTCCACGATCCGCAATTCCGACAGGATTCTTGTGCTGACGGAAGAGGGCATTGTGGAAGAAGGAAATCATGATACGCTGATGGAACTTAAGGGAATGTATTATCATTTTTATGAGATGGCAAATGAATTGAAGTAAATTAAATAACGCAGGAGTGAATACCTTTCTTAAATTGGGAAATACTGTAAAGTGTGAGGGGCTGGAAAATCTTCTCACACTTTTATCATTTATGGTAATAAAGTTTGCGGATGACGCAGTTATTGTCCGTGACAGTATAACGGGAAAAACGGGAGAAAGGTATGTATCAAAAAGGCGATTATGTAGTATATGGAACAAAGGGCGTATGCCTGATAGAAGATGTGATGATGCTGGACTGGGGAGCGGATTGTATTTCTTCGGAGAAACTTTGCTATAAACTGACACCGCGCTTTGTGAAGGGCAGTACAATTTATGCGCCGGTGGAAAACGAAAAGACGGTGATCCGTTCCGTAATGTCCGGAGAGGAAGCCGAAACTGTGTTAAACAGGGTGAGACAACTTGAGACACTCTGGGTAAAAGATGAAAAGGAGCGGGAAGCGAGTTACCGCAGGGCGCTGCTCAGTGGAAACAGTATGGAGTGGTCGAGGATTGTCAAGACGCTTTACCTGCGTAAGCGGGAAAGACAGAAATCAGGTAAGCGTATGACCTGTATTGATGAGAGGTATCTGCATATTGCGGAAAGTATTTTATTTGGGGAGATGTCGCTGCCGCTGAAATTGACGGTGAAAGAGGTGGAAGAGAAGTATTTTCAGAAAGTGAATGAAGGTGAATAGTTTCAAATTACGAAACGGATTGCACAATAAAAACGGAGTATCCGGATGTGCAGTTTGTTTTGGAACGATTTTTCTTTGCCGCTTATAACAAAAGGAGGGAAGAAAACTGTTTTCTGTGCGTATACCCACATTTGGAGGTCATTGAAGAGCATCCGTTCTGTATTCGGTGGCCTTTTTCATTTCTATGATACTTTGACTGGTAAGGAACATCTCCCATTAACTTATCCCAATATTGTATACGATATCCTGGTAAATGCAATGATTACGAAAAAGTTCAAATAATGTGCTGCGCCCACAATCCGTTAAACAACAGATGAGGAAAAGTTTAGAAATCTTTAATAGATGTGTCCATTAATTCATGATTCTGTTATTGCTTTATTTTTACAAATCAGCTAGAATCTATACTGACAAGCAATGAAATGTTCCCAATAACGCCGGCTGATGAGCGCTGACGTTTCAGGGAATAAGGAAAAATTCATTGCTTGCGGGTTAACTATTGAGCAAAATGCATATTTTGCGTGTCGGCGAGACAGGAAAGGAGAAAAAGACAGAGGCGGCGGCCTTTGCCCTGAAAGAGAATGGACCAACCTTATCAAAACAATAACAATAACCAATATAATAACGGAGGCGGTTATAACAACGGTTACAATAACGGAGGCGGTTATAACAATAACGGTTATAATAACGGCAACAATGGAAACAACGGAAACGGAGGACCGGGAACACCGGGGCCCGGAAAGGGAAATGATCCGAAGAAGCAGAATATCTTTCTGCTGATGCTTGCCGCAGTCATCACAATGATTTTTATCGGAATGCTGATGCTGGGGATGAGCAGCCAGAAAACAGAGGTGACCTACAGCGAATTTATTGAAATGGTGGAAGAAGATAAAGTGGAATCCGTCATTTTTATTGCTGACAGGCTGGATTTTGCCCTGAAAGCGGAAGAGACGGGGGAAGAAACAGGAGAAAGCTCAGATCAAACGAAAAATACACCGTCATCCGGGACGGAAAACCCCGTGATTAAACAGCAGGAGAAAATGCTTAACATTTGGGGCGTCCCGACACAGAGTTATTACACGATCCGGGTGCAGGACGATGAACTCACCGCAAGGCTTCTCGAGCACAATGTCAATATTAAGGGACAGACCGCAGGGCTGCTTGACTCTATTGTTTCGATTCTTATTTCGGTGGTGCTTCCGATCGTCCTGATGTGGCTGCTTTTAAGCTTCCTTTTCAGGAAGATGAGCAAGAGCGGCGGTATTATGGGTATGGGTAAGACCACTGCGAAGGTCTATGTACAGAAAGAGACGGGCGTAACCTTTAAGGATGTGGCAGGCGAGGATGAGGCGAAAGAGTCCCTTGTGGAAGTGGTGGACTTTCTGCATAATCCGGGCAAATATTCACAGGTGGGAGCAAAACTTCCCAAAGGTGCGCTGCTTGTGGGACCTCCCGGTACGGGTAAAACATTGCTTGCAAGGGCGGTGGCAGGCGAGGCGAAAGTACCGTTCTTTTCCCTTGCGGGTTCGGATTTTATTGAGTTATATGTAGGGCTCGGAGCTTCCCGTGTGAGAGACCTGTTCCGGGAAGCGGAGAAGAATGCGCCCTGTATCGTGTTCATCGATGAGATTGACGCGATCGGAAGAAGCAGGGATTCCAAGTACGGCGGCGGAAATGAGGAGCGGGAGCAGACGCTGAACCAGCTGCTTTCCGAGATGGACGGATTTGACAGTTCCAAGGGTATTTTGATCCTGGCCGCCACCAACCGGCCGGAGATTCTGGACAAGGCCCTTTTGCGTCCCGGCCGTTTTGACCGCCGGATCATCGTGGATAAGCCGGATCTGAAGGGCCGCGTCGAGATCCTTAAAGTGCATTCCAAGGATGTCAAGCTGGACGAGACCGTGAACTTTGAAGAAATTGGACTGGCCACCTCCGGCGCGGTGGGCGCGGGCCGCACGGCCTTGCGCAAGCTCCCCGGTGCGCCCGAGGCCGTGGGCCTCAGTGGGAAGCAGGCCGCCGCCGCCGTGGGGCAAGGGCGGCTTATGCACCTTTACGACAACGCCTTTTCGCGGCGCGGCCTCCTTACGGCGCAGGTGCTGCTCACACGCGACGATCTCAAGAGCCGCACACGTTTTCTCAATATCCGCAATACGTTCAGTGAATTGCTCTCGTGGGGCGTCATCCCGGTGGTCAACGAAAACGACACCGTCTCCGTCAACGAACTCAAATTCAGCGACAACGACAATCTCTCGAGCTTGCTGGTCAATCCGCTGGAAGCCGATCTTTTCGTCAATCTGACGAGCATCGGCGGCGTTCTCGACGCCAACCCGCTGGAAAATCCCGAGGCGCGGATCATGCCCTGCATTGAGGATATTCGCGCGCTCAATCTCGATGCCCTGTGCGGCGGCAAGTCCGCCGAAGGCACGGGCGGGATGTATTCCAAGCTGCTTTCGGCGCATCGGGTGGCGCAACTGGGCGTGCCGACCGCCATCCTGCCGGGCCGGGAAGCCGACGTCATCACGCGCCTTTTCGCCGGAGAAACGCTCGGGACATGGGTGCGTCCCCGCCGCAAATACTGGCTGGCGTATCAGGCCGATCCGCAGGGCACGCTTGTTCTGGACGCGGGCGCGGCGGACGCCGTGAGGCATCACGTCAAGAGCCTTCTTCCCGGCGGCATCACCGACGTGCAGGGCGGCTTTGAGGCCGGGGCTCTCGTGCGGCTGGTCTTTGGGCACGAAACCGTGGGCGTGGGGCTCAGCAACTACAACGCGGCGGACCTGCTGCGCATCAAGGGGCTCAAGCGCCACGAGGTCGCGGCCATTTTGGGCGATGCCCACTATCCCGAGGTCGTCCACCGGGACAACCTGTTGCTGGATGCCGCATTGTAAGGTAATCGGACGGGATGCCCTCTGATTAAGGAACCGTATTTCAAGGAGTGACCATGTACATCGTAACGGGTGGAGCGGGCTTCATCGGCAGCGCCATGATCTGGCGGCTCAACGAAGCCGGCATCGACGATATTCTGGTGGTAGACAATCTGGCTTCCAGCGAAAAATGGCGGAACCTCGTCAACCGCCGCTACCGGGACTACGTGCATCGCGACGAATTCCGGCGCATGGTGCAGGAAGGCCGCGCCCCGCAGAAGGTGGAGGCCGTCATTCATATGGGCGCATGCTCCTCCACTACGGAACGCAACGCCGATTTTCTGATGGACAACAATCTGCACTACAGCCAGATGGTCTGCCGTTATGCGATGGAAGTGGGCGCGCGCCTCATCAATGCCAGCAGCGCGGCCACCTATGGCGACGGTTCGCACGGTTTTTCGGACAGCCTGCTGACCACGCTTTCGCTGCGTCCCCTGAACATGTATGGCTATTCCAAGCAGATGTTCGACCTCTGGGCCTACCGGGAAAATCTCCTCAAGCGCATCGCCAGCGTCAAATTCTTTAATGTTTACGGCCCCAACGAATACCACAAGGGCGAAATGAAGAGCGTTGCCTGCAAAGCCTTCACCGAACTGCGGGAAACCGGATCGCTGCGCCTTTTCAAGTCCGACCGTCCCCAGTACCCGGACGGCGGCCAGATGCGGGATTTCGTCTATGTGAAGGACTGCGTCGACGTGATGTACTGGCTTTTGGAGCATCCCGAGGCGAACGGCATCCTGAATATCGGCTCCGGCAAGGCGCGTACGTGGAACGATCTGGCCAACGCCGTTTACTCCGCCATGGACAAGATACCGGACATTAACTATATCGACATGCCCGCCACCCTGAAGGGACGCTATCAGTACTACACGCAAGCCGAAATGTCGTGGCTTGAGCGGCTCGGCTGCGATGTGACCTTCCATTCCCTTGAGGACGGCGTGTCCGACTACATCAAGAACTATTTGATGAAGCCTGATCCGTATTTGTAGGAACGGAAAGGCATGTGGGGAAGGGAGGGGCAACCTTTCTGGAGAAAGGTTGCCC
>OFGK01001667.1_pt1 | contig 10944 bp, 9 predicted proteins | sample 1521771 | NCBI WGS metagenome assembly OFGK01 (sample SAMEA3504088, study PRJEB24116) | mouse gut metagenome | biome: mouse gut; feature: mouse-associated habitat; material: faeces | place: Denmark | collected 2011 | reverse complement strand
ATTTAGTACCGCTACGTCTGGAACGGAGCGAGAGCGCGTCTGACAAGGGTATTTTTTGATAAAGTGTGACCCATTCGCCAATTCCTTCCCCCCTGAAACAGCAGAAATCTTCTAACCAAAACCAAATAAACCTAACCCATTTGAAAAATTTTACCTTGCAATACAAAAATTTTTGTGCTATAGTAAGAAAAAAGGTTCGCGTAATATCTTATTACGCGAACCTTTTTATATTAGAAAATAATTTTCTTTCTGTTCCATTTCAAATATAGTAGATATACAACAACAAACGCCATCACGCTTCACAAACCAATTTCATTACTATAAACCAGTTTGCGAATTGTAACGGCGTTTGTTATCATTTATTTTTTTATTTATTTCTTAAAGTTCACAATTATTCACTGTTCTAGGAAATGGAATGACATCTCGAATATTTCCCATTCCAGTTAAATACATCACACAGCGTTCAAATCCTAACCCAAATCCTGCATGACGGGTAGAACCATATCTGCGTAGGTCTAAATAAAAATCATAATCTTCTTTCTTAAGTTTCAGCTCTTCCATGCGTTTTTCCAATTTTTCCAGATTGTCTTCTCTCTGACTTCCTCCCATGATCTCTCCAATTCCGGGCACTAAACAGTCCATAGCTGCAACTGTCTTTCCATCTTCGTTTAATTTCATATAAAATGCTTTAATATCTTTTGGATAGTCTGTTACGAATACAGGACGTTTAAAAATTTCCTCTGTCAAATATTTCTCATGTTCTGTCTGTAAATCACACCCCCAAGATACTTTATAATCAAATTTATCATTGTGTTTTTCCAGAATCTCTATGGCATCTGTATAGGTGATATGCCCAAATTCTGAGTTCAAAACTCCTTGTAATCTCTCCAATAATCCTTTATCCACAAATTGATTAAAAAATGCCATTTCCTCTGGTGCATTTTCTAATACATAACGAATAATATATTTTAACATGCCTTCCGCTAATATCATATCGTCTTTTAAATCTGCAAATGCCATTTCTGGCTCTATCATCCAAAATTCTGCTGCGTGGCGGGTAGTGTTGGAATTTTCTGCACGGAAAGTCGGTCCAAAAGTATAGATATTACGAAATGCCATTGCATAAGTTTCTCCATTTAATTGTCCGCTGACCGTCAGATTCGTTTCTTTATTGAAAAAATCCTTTGTATAATCCACCTTTCCATCTTCTGTCCTTGGAATGTTCTCCATATCCAATGTAGTCACACGAAACATTTCTCCTGCTCCTTCACAGTCACTGCCAGTAATTAAAGGGGTGTGTACATACACAAAACCTCTCTCCTGAAAATATTTATGAATCGCATATGCAATGAGAGAGCGCACACGGAATACTGCCTGAAAGGTATTCGTTCTAGCTCTTAAATGAGGAATCGTGCGCAAATATTCAAAAGAATGACGTTTTTTCTGCAATGGATACTCAGGAGCAGACCCTCCTTCTATTGTCACTTCCTCTGCCTGTATTTCAAAAGGCTGTTTTGCCTGCGGAGTCGCTACTAGAAGTCCTGTTACCATCACTGCCGCTCCAACATTTAATTTAGAAATTTCCTCAAAATTTTCCATGCTGTCATGATATACTACCTGTAAAGTTTCAAAAAAACTTCCATCATTTATTACAAGAAAACCAAAACTTTTAGAATCTCGAATATTCCTCAGCCATCCCCCTATTGTGATTTTCTTGTTTAAATATTGGTCTGTGTTATGATATAATTCTTTTATAGTAACTAATTCCATCTTCCTTCATCTCCTATTCTTAAATTATTTTATCATTTCTGTTATCTTTTATAGATGACCAAAATAAAATACCGTTTTCATAATTTCGTAGTTCTATATAGGGTAAAATAATACTACTTATCTATCTCTATGTCAAGTCTTAGCGACATTATCTCGATAAACTTATAAACTATTTTTCGTATCAAAATTTAATTTTTCTTATTTAAAATACAAACTAGCACAGGAAAAAAGTATTCCAAAAGAAGCACCTTGAAAGACATCGGCACTTCATAAACAGTTCCATTAGAAACTGCGAATTTAGTGTCTATGTAGCCTTACACGGAGCAAAAGCGCATCTTTACCTAAATACTTTTTTCCTGTGCGAACTTTTCGTCAAAACGTAGAATTATTTTTTCACTTTTAAATCTAAATCGCAAGTAAAACATACTCTGAAGGATAAATATTTCCTCCAGAATACCTTAAATAAAACTTATATTCTGGATTTATTTCATAGATCATCTTTGGTATCTTCCATAAATCTTCATTTTTATGATAAATGGATATCGTCAATTTTGGTTTTTCTTCTTTGATATGCCTTTTACTCCCTTCTATCGCTTTCTGTTCTGCCCCTTCTATATCCATTTTCAGCAAAGTAATCTTTTCTAAAATGTCCTCATCTATGGATACCGTTTCTATCTCTTTTTCTCCTTTTTCCCCAATAAAATTTGCACTTGGGAAATCATTATTTACCACTATCTTACTCTTTCCACTTTTTTCTGCTGCAGCTTTATCCCGAAGAATTACTGTTTCCTTTCCAGAAAATTTTTCTCTTAATTTCTCTAAATTCTCTTCTGATATTTCGTAACAATAATACCTTTCATAATTTTCTTCTCCATACGTTTTAATATAAGCATCATAAGTATCTCCTATAAATGCTCCTAAATCTACTATGACTTCTTCCTTATCGCACAAAATGATATCCATATCGAAGTATTGGTCATACACCTTTTCTCTGCTTCTCTCTAAAAAGTCGGGGCGGAAAGTCAGCCAATTTTGTATGAGATAATATAATACTTTCTTAGAGCGGAAATCTTCTAATTTTTCATAAACCCAAATCAAATCCCTTCCATGCTCTTTTAATTCCTTCACACGGTTTTGAATCAATTCTAAGTTTCCACTCTCTAAATCTATCTTTCCCCAATAATTCCAGTAATTATAATTTGTAACAACGCTTTGAAAAATCTGAGGGGCTTTCTGTCTTATTTTTTCTAAGTTTTCTCGCATAACCCAAACTAAATTTTCTTCCGATATATTTAAAATTTTTTCAAATAACATATAAAAATCATGATCTATCCCTGTCATCTGAGAAAGATCTTTTTCTATAATCCTTTTATAAGGCGGATATAAAATATCTCTATCCTCTTGTGTCAAATATTCTTTTAACACTTCCTCCAATTTTTTGATACCGTTTTTCTTTACACACTTTAATACAAAAAACAAATCTTTCTTTTGTTTCAAATCGTAAATCTTTTTTAAATAATTCTCGGCTTCCTGAAAAGCAATTGCATTTTCTGAAAAAAAGTTTTTTAATACAATAGTTAAAATAGTTTCTTGAAATTTATCTGTCTTTAATGTAAGAGTTGCATAATAGATAGCTTTGTTTCCTTTATCTAAGTATCCATATGATATAGCTAGAAACCGATAAATTTGACCTATAAATTCAGTAATACGACTATATTTTATTTTCTTCATCTGGACAGACTTTTCTAATGCTCGCTCTAAGTATATACAAGTATTTTCCCAATCTCTGTCAAAAAAACTATTCATCCCCATCGCTATATCAAAATCAGGATAGCTATTATCTACTTGAATAGCTTCCCTATAAAAATTTTCTATATCAAATTTTTCATTTTCTGGTAAGGTTAATTTTCTAAGTTTTAAATCATAAAGTTCATAAAAAATAAGCTGATATGCTGATAATAATCTATCTTTTGATAAAGAATTATCTTCATTTTTTATTGCTTGTCTGGCAAAAGAAATGGCTTCTGCTATTTTTCCATCTAGTAATAAACTTTCTGCTAGATAAAGTTTTAATTTAGCACTAATTGGATTCCCTTCTAGTTCTTTTTTTAATAAAGTAATATTTCTTTCTTTTTTCTCCTCCTGTTTCTTCTCTGTCCATGCATATCCTGTATGATAGATCGCTAATTTTCCTGTCATATCTAAATTGAAAAACTTTTTCCCTGATTTAGGATGAACAATAATTTGTTCATGGATTGCTCCCTGATATCTAATATAGGGTTTATTTCTAAAAATTCTGGTTTGCGATGGTACAGCAAAAATCTTTCCGTTCTCATCTAATTGAACCCAATCTGTTTCTATTATATTTATCTTTCCCTTTTCTCCCTTAATTTCAAATTTCTTTTTCTCTAATTCCTCTAAAAGTTTTGGCAGCTTTTTTGCATCTTCCTCTGAAAAATACTCATCAGCATCTAAAAATGCAATCCAATCCCCCATTGCTTTACTAATAGCAAAATTTTTCGCTGCTGCGAAATCATTAATCCAAGTGAACTCATAAACTTTCGCTCCCATTTGTTTTGCAATTTCTATCGTTCGATCTGTAGAACCTGTATCTACTACAATTTGTTCACATACAATTCCCTTTCCCCATGATAATGCTCGTTCTATATTCTGTTCTTCATTTTTAACAATCATACATTGTGATAGCTTCATATCTTTCTCCTCTCTTTATAATCCAAAATAAATTATGTAAATTTGCAGTTTTTTTGTTGTATATGATTTCATTCTTCAAATACTAAAAACTTTCATCATGTCAAACAATCTAAAGCTTAACGAAAAAGGACAGGTGAATAATCTCACCTGTCCCACACTTTCTTTTTCTATTGAAAATGAGATAAAATTTACTGTAATAAGGAAAGTACTCCCTGTGTTGATTGATTTGCCTGAGCGAGCATAGACTGTGCTGCCTGCTGCAAAATATTATTTTTAGAATAAGTTACCATTTCCTTTGCCATATCAAGATCACGAATACGAGATTCTGCTGTCTGCATATTTTCTGCTGATGTATCTAAGTTTGCAATTGTATGCTCTAAACGATTCTGTACAGCTCCCATTTTTCCTCTTGCATAAGAAACTTTTCCAATCGCTTCATCGATGATAGTAGTCGCTTTCTTTGCACTTTCTTGTGTACTTAAATCCACCTTATCCCCATCTACTCCTAATGACTTAGCACTCATATCAGAAAGAGTAAATGTCATGGTTTGACCTTCATTTGCTCCAATTTGAAGCTCCATACCACCATTTCCTTTTACACTGGTATCTTCTTTTTGTCCTTTTGGATTTAATCCTAATGCTTTTGCTAAAGCAGATTCATCAAAACTGATATCAAGTTCTCCTTCACCAGTATATTCAATCGCTAATGCTCCATCTTTCACCGTTACATTTACTTTACTACTATCTATAAAACCTTCTTGTCCAGCAGTTAATCCAGAAGCTGCCATCGCATCGTCAATAGCTGTTTGTAAATCAATTGTTACTTTATCAGCAACTGTTTCTAAATCCTCAGTAGCTGTTATAGCTGTCACATTTGTATATTGTACTTTTTGTCCATTAATAGTCACCGTCATTGTTTCATTAGCATCTGTAGCAGTTGCATCTAAACCTGTTGGCATCATATATCCTGCAGGCTTATTTGTAGTTGTAGCAGGATTATTTGCATTTGTACTCGTGTCATCTAATTTTAATACAGTTAATAACGAATTTGTAGTAGCCGCAATATTTATTGACCCTGAGCCTTCCGTTGTACCTGTAATAGTAAATTTACCTGCAGCATCTGCTGTTACCTTTACTGTACCAACATTTGCATTATTTTCTTTATTATATTTTTCTATTTCTTTATTAATAGTTGTTTCTACAAAAGAAGCTAAATCTCCAGCCATAGTTGTTATTGCGCCCTTTTTTATACCTTCAGCTGTAAGCGTAGAATATCCTTCTTTTAATGCTTCATCCCAATCTATTTCTAGTGCTATACTATCAATTGTAATCTTATCCTTTACACTTTCACTAAATGTACTTGGAGCTCCTGCTGCTGAACCTGTCACAGTTGCAAATGTAGCCTCAAATGCATCTGCATTTGCTGTAAATTTTACATCAGTAGCATTTTCCACTTCTTTTGCATCTAAAGAACCATCTAATAACTTCATGGTATTAAATTCTGTTGTTTCAGAAATTCTTGTCAATTCTTCCTGTAATTGGCTGATTTCATCCTGTACAGCTTTTCTATCGCTGTCTGTTTCTGTTCCATTTGCTGCTTGAACAGCTAGTTCTCTCATTCTCTGTAAAATAGAATGTTGTTCATTTAACGCACCTTCTGCTGTCTGGATTAAGGAAATACCATCTTGTGCATTGGTAGATGCCTGATTAAGACCTCTTATCTGACTTCTCATTTTCTCTGAAATAGAAAGTCCTGCTGCGTCGTCTGCTGCTCGGTTAATACGATATCCAGAAGATAACTTCTCTGTGGATTTGGATTGACCTGTCACTACTGTTCCTAACATTCTGTTTGCGTTCATGGCTTGCATGTTGTGTTGAATAATCATAATTCTTACCTCCGTGTTTGTTTTTATCTGTGAATCCATTCACCTTTTTTATCATAAAATAGACCTCCTAGGTTAAGCCTATCTTATTTCAACATCTCTAAACTTTCTCATTGCTATCTTTATCCTTCGATTTTTCTTTTTTCCTGCTTTTGTTTCGCAATCATTTTTCTCATCGCTTCTGCTGGAATAGCAGGTTCTGGATAATAATTCTTTTGTTTTATATTTTGTTTTTCTAATAAACTCCCTCGCACAATATTATAACTGCGCGGCGCATCCACCATAACTTTTAGGTTATTCGGTGTTCCTCCCAAAAAGACAACGGTGATGTCTTTTCCTATCTGAAAACTTTCTCCGGGTTTTATCGTAAAATTTAACATTTCAAAACCTCCTTGTTTTTCTCCTGCAATATCCGTTTGCACTCTTTCCTTTTACTTTTTTTCTCTTTCTATCTCTAGATTTCTAGAAATCCCCGTTGTTTTGTCTTTATCTGCTGTCGAATTTTATCTTCATACAACAATTTATACTAAATTGTTGCATATTAATTTCTATTAATTTGCTGAATTTTGATTTATACTAGATTTTATATGACGATTTTTTTCGTATTACCAAGAAAAACCGCATAATTAATAAAAAAAAGGAGATTTTATCATGACAATGGCACAGCCTATCAGAAAAAAAGAAGATTTACAAGAATTAAAAAACTATTATCAAACAATACACCCTAATATGCGTAATTACTTATTGATTCATCTGGGGGTAAATACAGCGCTTCGGATCAGTGATCTGCTTTCTCTCACTTGGAATGATGTCTATGATTTTAAGAAAAAATCTTTTCGCTCTCATATCACACTTATAGAGCGTAAAACCAAAAAACAAAATAAGCTACCTTTATCCCCCTCTGTCAAGCAAGCACTTATGGAATATAAAAATAGTTTTCATAGAGTAAATCCTGCTCATTACCTATTTTATGGAAAATTTCCTCATGCCCCTTTAAGCCGCTGTCAAGCTTATCGTATTTTAAAAAATGCCTCTTTGGCTCTACAGCTTGAAACACCTATCAGTTGTCATTCCCTCCGTAAAACTTTTGGATATTATGCATGGCAAGCAGGTGTTCCTTCTGTGATGTTGATGAATATTTATAACCACTCCAATTTTCAAATTACAAAACGCTATTTAGGTATTGAACAAGATGAGAAAGATAATGTATTTTTGAACTTAGATTTATAATTTTTTTTAGATTATTAGAATAATAAAAAACTTTTTCAATTTACTCTAAACTTTTTTTAAATCCTTCCGATATATAGAATGTAAATAGAGATGCAACAATTTAGTATAAATTGTTGCATCTTTATTATATATTATACCCACTTTTTTATAAAAGTAAAAAATTTATTCTTTAATTATTATGAAATTTGCTTTTCACAACTCAGAAAAGCTTATATACTAGCAAAGGCAAGGAAGTATTCCATAAGAAGCCCCTTGAAAGACATCGGCACTTAAGGAGCGTTCGATAACGAACAGCGAATTTAGTACCATTACGTCTGGAACGGAGCGAAAGCACAGCTTCGCTGGAATACTTCCTTGTTTTTGTGCCCCTTTCACTATAAACCAACCTACACTATTACTATTTTTTTAGTTATAAATTTTATCCTTTTTTATATCTTTAAAATTTTCTAAAAGGAAATATTGTCTTTTCTAATTTTTTACAAATATTGTGATTATCATCTATTTTTAACAAAAAATTTTACAAAAAATTTTCTATTTTTCTGATATTCATATTGCGTACTTTTCAGCTTTATAATAAAATAATTATAAACATTATATATTGAAAGAAAGGATGATATCTTATGTCATATACAATTCTACAATCCATGTTCAATGAAAATCCCTCTAATACATGGGTTTTTGTTGGTGGAGAAGAAACAGCAGGAAGTTATGCACAATGTGGATTTGCAAGAAATTTTGTTGGTCAATTTGAAGAATATATTCGCTGGACAAAAGCTTCATCTGAATTCAGTCGTCAAAGATACATGATTAATTCTGGGAAATCTGGTTATCATATGGATACTATAAATGCAAATTTTGTTGATTTAGTGACTCGTTTTAACCCAAAAGCTGTCGTTTACCTTGTCAGTAAAGAAGATCTTGAAATATCAGATCAACCTAAGTTTAAAGAAATCCTTTACCTTTTTATTAAAAAGTCTCTCTCTTTAAGAGCGGAAACTTCTTATTGTATTTTAATCACCCCTCACGCTGATAAAGACCCTGTTCAAAACCAAAAAGCAAAAGCATGTACACAAGTTATTCAAGAACTCTATCAGAGCTTATCTTTATTACAAAAGAAACGTGTTTTATTAATTCCATGTTATGAAAAGACAAATACACCAGAATTTATAGAAAAATGTTTTCAGCCAAATGGTATGTTAAATGCTGTTGGACATTTATTTTTAGGTAAAGTCCTCTCCTTATTCACTTATGGCTCTATTGCAGGCTTTCCTGTATCTTCTCAGGAAGTTCAAACTCTTCCGGGAACTTCAGAGGCAAAAGTAGCTTTAAGAGAAAGTATTTCCTCTCCTGCTCTTTTGAATAATTTTCAGCAGGAAATACGACGCCAATTAAATGCTACCTCATCAGCCGTTTGGCTGTTTATCGGAGATAGCATCACTCATGGTGCTTTACATACACATGGATTTAATAGCATCCATCAGATATTTGAGAAATATATTCATGAAACCTATGGTCGCAAAAATGATACCATAATTAACACTGGTGTTTCTGGAGCTACTACTCAATCTCAATTACAACACAGCACAGAGCGTTTTGATCTTTATCCTGCTGATTTTGTAGTCATTATGTTTGGAACAAATGATGCAGCAAGCAGTGAAACGATTTCTTTATCTAAATTTAAAAAGAATTTAGTATTGTTAATAGAAGCTGCTCGTAAAAAACACGCGATTCCTATTTTACGCACTCCTAATCCTATTCGCTCTAAAGATGAACGAGAGAAAATGCTCCCTTCTTATGTAGAAGCTATTCGTGAAGTAGCAAAAGAACAAAAAGTATTATTAGTAGATCATTTTTCTGAATGGATGAGAATGTTAGAAAAATATCCATTTTTATTGGAAGAAGGAAATTGGAATGGTGATGCGATTCACCCAAATACTCTCGGACAGCTACAAATGACTCAGAGCCTTATCAAATCCTGTGGTTTATGGAAAGAAAATAATTATTTTATGAAGTTATAAAGGAGTTTTTAAAAATGCTGTCTTTCATTTGGATAGATGGCATTTTTAATACAATTACTTTAGATAACTATAGTAGAGTTACGTTACAAAGACTTTTGGGAATGTATTTAACGGTGATGTTTTATATTCAAATGTTGCAGAACAAATTTATGATGTAACATTTCAAAAGGGACGCTTCGGCAAGGAAGTATTCCAGCGAAGCCGCGCTCTCGCTCCGTTCCAGATGTAGCGGACACTAAACTCGCTGTTCCGCTTCTTGCGAAACTGCTCATTAAGTGCCGACGTCTTCCAAGGGGCTTCTTTTGGAATTGTTCCCTGCCTTGGCTAGTTTCTTGATTCTTCTAGAAATGTGAAGCCTCTAATCTCTGAATAAATTTATTTTTTTTATAAGAATTTATCAGTATGAAGTCTATAGTATTTGTTTGGTATTTGTCTGGTATTTGTCTAAAACTACTTTTATTTTGTAATTAAAACTTAGTATATGATTTGTGTTATATAAAAACATAACTGCAATATTTTATTTCTGGGTTACTTGCTTTATAATAATTATGTACTTTACTAATAATATAAATTATCTTTTTCTTTTTAATTATTAATTCCTTTATATTCAGTTGCAATATTATGTATTATTTCCTCCCAAGTAACTCCATAAGGTGCTCCACCAGATGTATACCCTACTATATAATAAAAGGTATCATCTTGGTCTTCATAAAATGTGAAATCGTCATTTAATATTTTACTCTGTTTTCGTTTCTTTTTTCTTTTAGTCTTTTTAGCTTTTTGTATTTCTTGATGGGCTTTTACTGCTCTTTCCTCTCTCTCAATCTGTTCTTTTGTTAAAGATATACCTAATAATTGTAATTCTGCAACAGCTTTCATACGATCTACAGAAAACTTTTTTCTATACGCTTTAATAATATTTCCACCATAAGGTGTCCCATCATACTCCGCTACCCACTTTTCTGCCTTTAATTTGCGTTCTGCAAATTTCATAGCTTTTTTAGCCGCTTTTCCTTTTTTCTTTTTCATAAAACTTTTATATTCCTCTTTTTATTGTATATTTTCAGATAATTGCAAAACCCTGAAATTCATATAAATACTGATTTTTTTGAAAATTACTTCTGCGTATCTCCTTCCTGAAGTTTCATAAGTTATCATAACTTTCATTCTTCAAAATCTTCAAAAAATAGAACAGCCAACCACCCAGCGGAGGCAAGGAAGTATTTCATAAGAAGCCCCTTGGAAGACGTCGGTACTTAATAAGCAGTCCTGTTAAGGGCTGCGAATTTAGTACCGCTACGTCTGGAACGGAGCGAAAGCGCGGCTTCGCT
>OFGK01001658.1_pt1 | contig 11011 bp, 9 predicted proteins | sample 1521771 | NCBI WGS metagenome assembly OFGK01 (sample SAMEA3504088, study PRJEB24116) | mouse gut metagenome | biome: mouse gut; feature: mouse-associated habitat; material: faeces | place: Denmark | collected 2011 | reverse complement strand
ATCTTCCAGCCATCTCCCCACATGCGAATAAATCTGTCGCATACTTTGGAATCAACGATTTTGAATATAACTTCACTAAATATTTTAAGTTTCTTTCCTGACTTGTATTATGACTATGTGCAATTCTCACCGGCACCCCATATTTCTTCGCTGCCCTCAGCGGATACGCACTCATACAGTCCAGATGTGAATGTACAATCTTATATTCTCCATGTTCCCGAAAAAATTCATCTAATTTTTTCATATATCCTCTTTTGTCAAATGGATTCAGCGGTGGCAGATGATAAATTTTCCCACCCAATTTTTGGATTTCATCATCATAATCTTTGTTTCCATCACGATGCGTCAAAAAATCAAATTGTATCTTTGTTCTATCAATGTGACGGTAATAATTCATAATCATTGTCTCAAGACCGCCTCTATTCATATGTGTCACAACATGCAATACCCTTATCGGCTCAGACATCCTCTATCTATCTCCCTTATCGTTTTCCCTATAATCTTTTTTTTATCAAAGTTTTCCTGCACCACTGCTCTAGAATTCCATCCCATTTCTTTCTTCCTTTCATATGAAAGCTCAAGAAAGCTCTCTATCCTTTCTAAAAGCGATTCAGTGTCTTTCACCATCGTCAGATATCCGTTCTTTCCTACTTCCACTGCCTCCATACATCCGTGTATGTTACTCGTAATCAGCGGCCTTCCCATCGCTCCTGCTTCCAAAAGTGTATTTGCCATCCCTTCATGGTAAGATGGAAGAACAAAGCAATGACATTTCTCAATATACGGTTTTACATCTTTCTGATAGCCGTAATACACAATTATGCCCCTTTGGACAAGTTCATCAATTCTTGCCTTATAGTCATCCTCCAATGGCCCCACAACATCAAAAAAGACATCAGAATGTTGCTTTTGAATCCTCTCTGCTGCCTCAAATAGTTCATCCACCCCTTTTTCTTTCATAACACGTCCGATAAACAAAAATCGAGTTTCACCTTCCGAAGGATACTCACAGAATGGATATTCCTCAAGGTTCACACCTGCTCCATTCAACACACATATCTGTTTTTCTTTTAATATATTCAAGTCTAAAAAGGTCTGTTTATTCCCTACGTTTTCAAAAAATACCACTTTTGCCTTTTTCAACGCAATTTTATATAAAAATGTTACTAATGTTTTTATTATACTTTCGCTCTGGAACGCCGTTCCAAGTCCGGTAATATTAACCGCATATGGCACACGAAGCATACGGCACATTAATCCACCATAAATATTCGGTTTAATGGTATAAGTAATAACCAAATCAGGTTTCAATTTTTTCAGCAGTTTCTTATAAAAAAACATTAGCTTTGCATCCGTCTTTGGATTGATTCCTCTGCGATCTACCGCAGTATTGACAAACTTGCAACCCATCTTCTCAAGATTATGAACAAGTTCTCCATCTGGAAGTGATATATACACTTCATTGCCCTGATTCAAAAGTTCCTGAATCAATTCTTTTCGAAATTTATATAACCCGACATCAAAATTTGCTAATATCAAGATTCTCTTCATCTATCTTATTCTCCTTGCCGGCACTCCTACATATACCCCAGTTTCTGTAATATCCTTCACTACAGCTGCACCTGCACCAATCACCACATCTTCAATAACAGTCATGTTATTTTTTACACAAGCTCCTACCCCCACATGTACGCGTTCTCCTAAGTGAACTGTCCCAGCAAGTGTCGCATTCGGCGATACATGTACATAGTCTTGTAAAAAATTATCATGCTCAACAACTGCTCCTGTATTGATAATACAATGCTTGCCAATATGAGAAGATGAATTGATGACTGCATTTGCCATAACAACTGTTCCTTCTTCTATTTGAACATCCTGTCCTATAATCGCTGCCGGATGAACCAACGTCGCACAATTCATATCATATTGCTTTGCAATCTTTTCACGAATTGTATTATTTCCAATAGCAATCACAAACTCACATTTATCTTTATAATGATCTGTTTTCATGATATTTCCCAACACTGGGAAACCACATACCTCTTTTAATAAAGCATCATCATCCAGAAAACCTATAATTTCATATCCTACTTTCAATGCAATATCTGCGATGACTTTTCCATGCCCGCTTGCACCAATAATCACTAATTGTTTAGACATTTTTTGACTCCAACTCTTCTTCCGTTCCCATGAATACTTCCATCGTAACCGATGTATCCGAATTGATTCCTTCATGCTTTAGCACATTCCGTACCGTCTGTAAGATTATTTTCCAATCTCCCAAAAACGTAACATGATCTACATACTGTACATCGTATCTGAATTTATCTTCCCAACTAATTGCATTTCTTCCATTAATCTGTGCAAGACCGCTAAGCCCCGGTCTGACTTCGTGGCGTCTTCTTTGCTCTTCGTTATATCTGGGCAAATATTCCACCAAAAGTGGCCTTGGACCAATTACTGCTATATCACCGCATAAAATATTCCAAAGTTCCGGGAGTTCATCCAAACTTGTGCTTCGAAGTAACTTTCCAAACTTTGTAAGTCTCACTTCATCCGGAAGAAGATTTCCCTCTTTATCTCTTGCATCTGTCATTGTCCGAAACTTATAGAGCGTAAAAATCTTTTCATTCAATCCTGGTCTCTTCTGTTTGAAAATTACCGGACTCCCTAAATTCACTCGCACAAGTAAAGCAGTAACAATTAAAATAGGTGACAGCACAATCAATGAAAAGAGTGAAAGAAAAATATCCTGCGGTCTCTTTATGTATTTTTCATAAATTCCTTTTTCATGCACAATCTTCACTTCTTGTATCCTCTTACCTTTACTCACCGTTCCCTATGCCCCTTACACTTTAATCAAAGCAGTTTTTTACAATTTCAATAATTCTATTCTGTTGTTCTACTGTCATCTTATTGTCACTTGGCAGACATAAACCTCTATAAAATATATCCATTCCCACATCTAATGGACGTCCATCTTTTCCAACGGAATCACTTGCAATATAATCTTTTGTTTTCTCACATCCATTTCCCTCACGGGTCACGAAATCATTTCTTTGATATATTGGCTGCATGTGCATTGGTTTCCATATTGGACGGCCTTCTGCGTTGCATTTTGCAAGCATTTCCAAAATCTCTGTCGGACAGCTTTTCCCTTTTTCACTAGTATAAAAAGCCTCGCATTCTCCCAAAATCTGACTACACATTGCTGCTTGATCAATAAGCATACAGCTCAACCAAAAGTTAGGTTTGCTATTTTCTGCATCAAAAGGATTCATATTTACTGGCAAATCTTTAAATCCTTCTTTATATCTTTCATAAATGGCTTTCTTTTGTGCAATATGAAGATTCAGATATGGAAGCTGCCCTCTTACAACTCCTGCAACGATATTACTCATGCGATAGTTGTATCCCAGCTCTTCATGCTGATACCAAGGAGCAGGCTCTCTCGACTGTGTTGACCATTTACGTACTTTATGTGCCGCCTCCGTAGAATCTGTCAACAATATTCCTCCGGAAGTCCCCGTAATAATCTTATTTCCATTGAAAGATATCGCATTATATGTACCAAAGGTTCCTGTCTGTTTTCCTTTATAACTAGACCCCAATGATTCTGCTGCATCCTCAATTAATACTGCATTATGTTTCTCACAGATTGATTTAATTACATCAATTTTTGCTGGAGTTCCATATAAATGTACTACAATTACTACCCGGACCTCTGGATATATTTCAAAGGCCTTTTCCAGCGCCACTGGATCCATATTCCAAGTATCATATTCTGAATCAATAAATACTGGTACTCCCCCTTCGTACACAACCGGATTCACAGATGCGCCAAAGGTCATATCTGAGCAAAACACTTTTTCACCTGATTTTATACCTGTTAATTTTACAGCCATATGAAGAGCCGATGTTCCTGTTGCAAGTGCCACTGCATGTCCGCACCCCATTTTCTCACTGACAAGACGTTCAATTTGATTAATATTTTCACCTATCGTAGACATCCAATTAGTCTCATATGCCTCAGTAATATATTTAATTTCTTCACCATGCATTGTCGGAGAAGATAACCATACCTTATCTTCAAATGCTTTTGTCTGCATAATTTTCCTCCTTCGTTAAGTAAATACCTATTCTCATTCTCTTTTGTATTCTCTTTATCCTTTATCCTTTTAACTTTTACTCACTATTTCAAGCCCCATAGACATATCACGCATTCCATCGATAAATGGAACTTTCAGTCTTGCCAGTCGCTTGTGTCGATCAACTTTATATATAAATGGCTCTTTTCCCTTTAACGGGCCTTCTGTTACATGCATACAGCCATTTTGTATATATCCCCTCGACATAGGAAAATGATGCTCTTCACCACACAAACTTCTCAAGAAGCCCTCTTCTTCTTTAGAAATTGAGATAAGTTCATTTTTTTCTCCTAATACTTGAACAATATTTTCATATTGTTTTAACTCTTTTTTTAAACAATTCGGATATTCGCTCTCCAAAAATACATAATTGGGAAACAAAGAAAATTTCTCAGTATGCCATTTTCCTTCGTACTTACGCATTCGCTCATACGTAATCATAAAAACATTTTTTAATGCCTTTTTAGTAAAATGTTCTCTGCAAGAGCGCATAACCTCTTGTTCATTCTGCCCCTGACAATAAATCACATACCAGATAATAATCCCTTCTTTCGTAGAGCAAATTACTCATATATTAAAAACACATATTTCTACATATATCGTCTGTTATTATAGCTCAAATACGGTAATAATTCAATGCTCATCTTCTATTTTCCTTGTTTTACCTTATGAAAAATCCGTAATAGCTTGTCAAATTCATCTATTGTCCTTATGAAACAAATAGTTTCTTTTATTTTTTTTACATATTTTTCCATGAGTAATTTGCTCTAAGAACAAAAAAAACCCTTCGAATCATAACGATTCGAAGGGTTTTTTGTTACATACAAAGTGTAAGTTTATTCATATTTTTTCGTTTTTGTTCTAAAGAAGAATGTACATAGCGATTCAAAGTAATATTCACATTAGAATGTCCAAGTATTTCACTTAAAGTTTTTGCATCAAATCCTCTCTCTATACATCTAGTTGCAAATGTATGACGCAAAGCATGATAGTTTACTTCTGCGATCCTTCCTTCCCGGAGGTATCTTTTAAATATATTTTCCATATTTCGTGGTTCAACAAATTTGTCACTTTTTCCTGATAAAAAATACACATTATCTGGCAGATATTTCATAGGCTGAAGCCGTTGCATTAAAAATGAAGGTATCGGAATATCCCGTATAGAACTAATACTTTTCGGTTCTGTAACAATAACTTTTGTCCTTTTAGAGTTTATTTGATCCAAATCCTGTATTCGCTGCATCGTCCTTCTCACTCTTATTATTTCACGTTTATATGAAATATTTTCTCTCGTAAGTGCACAGACTTCCCCTAAGCGCAACCCCATATACAGGCTCAATAAAATTCCTGTTTTGGTATAACTTTCATCGCTTAATAAAATCTTTTCTAATTGTCTCTGTTCCTGCTCTTTTAAAACTTTCACTTCATTTACAGGACAGCGCACCTTGATCAATTCGAAACAACAAGGAACATTTATACCATGACAGGTTGCATAACGACAAATTTCTTTGACTACAGCAAGCATATCTTTTACTGTCTTTTCGGCTAAACCTCCACCATCTCGTCTTCCAGAAGTTAATTGCTTTTTTACAAAAGTTCCTACTACATCTGTATTCAATTCACAGACTGGAATATGACCCAATTCCGGTATAATGTGATTTTGCAAAAAATTTGCATATTTCACATAAGATGATTCTTTAATTTGTAATTTTGCATTCTGTAACCACTGCACACCAACCATTTCGAATAAAGGTTGATTTTCTTGTTCTTTCATAGTATATACCTCACTTTTTCTCATTATTATACAGAAAAGAACAAACATTATTGTAAATATTGAAAATCAGAAATTTCTAAGCTTACTTAGATAAATCTCTTCATCTTTAATATTCTTTACATCTCTCGCAATATTATATACATAAAAAATGATAAAAAAAGACTCAGTTCCTAAAACCAGAAACTGAGTCTTTCATCTTCTTTCAATATTTAAATTCTAACTTATTTCTTTTTCCAGACAAACCATACTGCCAAAAGTGCCGCCACTGCCGCAACTGCCGGTACTGCTGCTTTCGCTGCATCTCCTGTCTGTGCTGCTGTTTTTGCATTTGTCTTAGCTGTCGTTGTCTTGTTTGCAGTATCTTTGCTTCCTTCATCATTAGATGCAACTTTTTGATCTGTGACAGAACTATCGTCTTTCTTAGAACCATCATCTATATCACCAGATTCTGTATTATCCGTATTGATATCGCCTGTTCCTGCTTCCTCTTTTGCTTCTAATCCTGCTACTGCCTCTTCTAATGCTGTCACTGCCAAATCTACTTGCTTCTGGTTTGCATTCTCATCTTCCATTACCGTTGCTGCCATTGCCGCTGCTGCTTTCACTGCGTTTGCACTTTCTTCGCTGTATGCGCTTAAATCCATCGCTTCTACTTTTCCAAGCAGATCTTCTAACCTGTCTTTGTTTGGAACTTCTCTCAAACCAAAGATTGCATTCAAAAGTGTTTTATATGCACTGTCGACTGCTTCCTGAGTGATTTTCTCACTTGCAAGAACTTTTCTTGCTCCGTCAAGCGCTGCCATAAAGCTTTCTGCTGTGGATGGTATGTAGTTCTCAAGGTTTTCTTCGTATACAGAAGCATCTGCCACAAGCTTTTCTAACTTGCTCGTATCGATTGGATTTTCAACCAATGCATCCATTGCTGCCTGCAATACATCTCGTGCTGTGTCAATCTCTGCCTGAAGTGCATTTTCATCTGCAAGTACTCCCTGTGCTGCTTTCAAAGCTTTATCAAATGGCTCCCAGCTCTCTTTCGTGTACATCTCTTCTACTTTTCCACTTGCTGTTGCCACGAGTACTGTTAATCTCTCTGTATTTCCTGTAAAGTTCAAAAGATGTACTTTTGCAAGAAGTTCATTGTATGCTGCATCTACTTCTGCCTGTGTTGCATCTTCCTTATTATTTACTTCAATTGCATCTTCCAATGCCTTTTCAAATAATTCTTTTACCCTCGGTACCAGATATTTATAGGTTTCATCCTTCTTTGCATCCTGGGCATATTCGATAAGTGCTGCCAAGTCTTCTTTATCATTGCCTGGTTCCTCTTCTATCCACTTAGCATAGTATGCTTTACCGAGTTCGTATGTGCTTGCAGGATCCCCATCCAATTCTACATTATCATACCAACCTCCAAAGACGCTTCCTTCCTTGACAGGCGTAACCAATGTACCATCAACACCTACCATATCTTCTGGCAACTTACCTCCATTTAAAACACCGATAAGGAATTCTGTTGATTTAATTTCATCCTCTGATGAGTTCTTAACTACATAATATGCATCTCCATAACTAATAACTTCTGCCTCATTCCCATCTCCGTCTACGCAACTTAAATTTACCAATCCTTTTCCTCTTGCCATTTCATCTACAGCATCCCACCACCTTGCAAGAGTAGGTTTTCTTCCACTCAAATTGTATTTAAGACTAACATTATCAAAAGTGACTTGTAAATTTTTCGGTATACTGGTAACATTATAGCTATCATATTCTTCCAATCCACCATGTAATCCTGCATTGTATACAAAATCAAGATACACATCTTTCATGAAAAGATTTGCACTATTTCCCGTTCCTACCAAGGCACCGGCATTAGGATGCGCCAAAGCATATTCCGTTTCTGTAATCCTGATGTCTTCAATAGTATTATCACCATCCACAGAACCACATAGCAAACCAGAAAACGAATAATACTTATATTTACAATTCTTTATTGTCAAATTATTAATTTTAGCATTGTTTATTGCCCTGGCAATCATACCTCCATTTGCATTTGATGAATCACCGCCACATATACTATCCTGAATTATAACATTAGATACGCTCCCTTTGAGTTCATGCCCCAAAAAAGTGGCTGGCATATGAGAACCTCCCGCAATCACGCAATCTTTAATGGTAATATTGCTCAATTCAGCATTATCACCTGTTATTGTTCCAACTACAACAGAAGGTGCATGTTGTGTAGTATTTTCTATCTTATCAAATACAGTATTCGTAATAATTCCGCCATTTCCAAGACGAGCAAATAATGCACAATAATAACGAAGCTTTTTATCATCACTATTCGGAGTCATTTTAAGATTTTTGATACTATATCCGTCGCCATTAAATTTACCACAAAATACCAATCCCAATCCATCTATCCCAAGTACTTCAGATTGTCCAATTGATATCCATGTATGTCCATCATTATAAAAAGCTCCTCCTTCCTTAAAATCATCATCCGTGAATACGATATCGTTTGTCAGCTTAAAATACCCGTTAATGGTTGTCGCATCACCCTCCACATGGGTATGAGTACGAATCTTGTCCAACTCTTCCGCGTTAGAAATCAGGTGCGGATTATCTATGGAACACTTGTCACACTCCTCCCATGAATCGGCAAAGACGGTCTCTTCCGTGTTCATCTCCGACAAATTAATGGAATCCTCACTCTTCACATCATCAAAACCTTCTTCCTGCACGGTTATCGTGCCATGTTCCTGTGCAAAAACAGGATTCACCTGTGTGCTAAATACCATGCATAAGACTAGTAAAAAAGCAAACAGGCTTTTTAATTTTTTACACTTCATGTTTTTTCCTCCCTTTTTTTCATTATTTCTGTGTTCTTTCGTTTTTAAATATTATCTGCTTCAACTAAAATTTCAATTCTTTCTCCCCCTTCCTTTTAATGTCACTACCTCATACACCCAGTCCACTGCATAAGATGCTGCTACTGATAAGCCCACCAGTGTTAACATAATCACAAATGCATTTCTTGAGCAAAACACAAGTGTCGGTGTAAATATCATATAAAACTGCATATGTGTCAACCACATATTAGTCGAATGTTTTCCCAAAAATAGCAGTGTCTTTTCGCCTGTTTTTCCCCAATTATATGTTCCAAACATAACAATCAATGCAATTGCAGAGAATGGAGCAAATATCATATGGGATAAAATAGCTCTCACCACAATTACAATGATTAAAAACAGCCACGGTAATATCTGATTATTTCTGATTTTTGATAATATCTTAGAGTGATCTAGCATATTTTCTTTTGCCAGAATCATTCCAATCACAAATGAAAATTGTGACCTCAAAAGAAGCATCAAGGCATTTACAAACAGTGTAATTGCTTCTGCCTCAATTTGGCTCAATACAATATATTCAATCACAAATGCCACAACATAAAACACCAACGAAATCGGCAGTACAATCCAATAGTAGTACTTCTTAATTAGCTTATAAATACAGCCTGATAATAATGCCAATATTGTGTATGTCTGTACAAACCAAAATGCTCCTATATAACTACTCTTAATCAGACATGCGTTTAGGACAAAATTCAGAACACTCCCGGGGAATCTATCTCGCATTCCAAGAGCAAATCCAACGCAACACGTGATAACCATAACAATCCAAAAACGAATTATCAATTTCAAGACTCTCTGTACTCTCTTTTTCATGTTGCTTCCTGATTCTTCACTTATATAAAGTCCATATCCACTGCAAAACAAGTAAATTGGAACACACGCATCAAATAGATATGAAATATATGTTAAGAGAGGGATTCCCCTCAGGTATATATTCACATCATAATAATTAGCAATATCACTTCTATTAAACAAATGAAGTCCTAACATAAATAAAATTGCAATGCCTTGTAAACGTTTTGTTTCATCTTTTTTCAGTTTCATCTTGTTCATCTCTCCAATTATGTATCTTCTCGCAATCTTTAGTCCTTATTTCATATTTTATAAATTGTTTTATTCCCCTCTCAAAAAAATCAGCTGTGAATAGTAACCATTCATTATAAAAAGATTATACTTGTATCTTGACACCTGAACCTCTGTACCTTTTCTGCTTTATTCTTGATAATAAAACTGTCAACCCTATCGAAAAGATTAATGCTGGTATAGCTATGATGACTAATTTAATTGGATAAAAACATTCTACTTTTGCAAAAACTTTTCTGAAAATTCTCAGCATCAATTCATGCACCATATAAAATTCAAAACTATATTTAGCAACAACCATCAAAGGTTTACAGGAAAGAATTTTTGACACTTTGCCCTTTCCCTGAGCAAAGACATATAAGGCAACCGCAAACAATAAAGAGTAATAATTAAGTCCCACCTTCACAAAAAAACTCGTTCCATATTGAACTAAGAACACTATAATTATCATAATTTCCCAAAAATTATTTTTTTGTAAATTTTTTTTAGCAAGATTAACAGCTCGTTCATTCACATCAACCATTTCAACTTGTAAAAATGGATATACACTTTTTAATGACACTCCAAACGTCCCATATCCACAACCCACATCTAATAAACTTTTTTTATTGCTATCTATCTTTATTGTATCTAGTAATACTCGCGATCCATAATCAATCATTTTTTTCGAAAAAACTCCATTATCACTTATAAATGTTAGTTCTTTTTCTCGATAACGATAAATAAATTCTTCAGGCGAACTTTCTAAATTCTCATTATTAGTATAGTAATGTTTCATATTTCCTCCAAGATAAAAGAGCCCAAAAGGGCTCTTAATAGTCAAATAAATTATTTAACTTCAACAGTTGCTCCAGCAGCTTCTAATTTTTCTTTAATTTCAGCTCCTTCAGCAGCAGGAATGTTTTCTTTAATTACAGATGGTGCTTTGTCAACTAATCCCTTAGCATCTACTAATCCTAATCCAGTAATTTCTCTTACTACTTTGATTACAGCAACTTTAGTTCCACCAGGAGCAGTTAATGTTACTGTAACATTAGCTGGTTCACCAGCTCCTTCTTCAGCTCCAGGTCTGCCTGGACACTGCCATGGAAGTG
>OFGK01001648.1_pt1 | contig 11061 bp, 8 predicted proteins | sample 1521771 | NCBI WGS metagenome assembly OFGK01 (sample SAMEA3504088, study PRJEB24116) | mouse gut metagenome | biome: mouse gut; feature: mouse-associated habitat; material: faeces | place: Denmark | collected 2011 | reverse complement strand
GGGTGCGCAAGCGCCCCGGCGTCATCTTTGGCTCCGACGGGCTGGAGGGCTGCGAGCACGCCGTATTTGAAATACTCTCCAACGCCATCGACGAGGCCCGGGAGGGCCATGGCAGCCTCATCACCGTCACCCGGTATGAGGACAAATCCATTGAGGTGGAGGACGCCGGTCGGGGCTGCCCGGTGGACTGGAACGAGAAGGAGCAGCGGTACAACTGGGAGCTGGTGTTCTGCGAGCTGTACGCCGGGGGCAAGTACAAGGACGGGGCCGGGGATAATTACGAGTACTCCCTGGGGCTCAACGGCCTGGGCTCCTGCGCCACCCAGTACGCCAGCGAATACTTTGACGCGGTGATCTACCGGGACGGGTTCAAATACACCCTCCATTTCGAGAAGGGCGAAATCGTGGGCGAGATGGGAAAGGAGCCCGCCGACCGGAAAAAGACCGGCTCCCGGTTCCGCTGGAAGCCGGACCTGGACGTGTTCACCGACATTGATATCCCCGTGGACTATTATACCGACGTGATGAAGCGCCAGGCGGTGGTCAACGCCGGGGTGACCTTCCGCTTCCGAAACCAGGCGGGCGGCAGGTTTGACACCACCGATTTCCGCTATGAAAACGGCCTCATCGACTACGTCCATGAGCTGGCGGGGGAGGACACCCTCACCGCGCCGGTGTTCTGGCAGTCCGAGCGGAGGGGAAAGGACCGGGAGGACAAGGGCGAGTACAAGGTGAAGCTGTCCGTCTCCTTCTGCTTTTCCAACCGGGTGCAGCTCATCGAGCACTACCACAACTCCTCCTGGCTGGAGCACGGCGGCTCCCCGGAAAAGGCCATGCGCTCCGCCTTTGTCTCCGCCATCGACGCGTGGCTCAAGCAGAACGGCAAGTATCAGAAAAACGAGAGCAAGATCACCTTCAGCGACATCCAGGACTGCCTGGTACTGGTGAGCAGCAATTTCTCCACCCAGACCAGCTACGAAAACCAGACCAAAAAGTCCATCACCAACAAATTTGTCCAGGACGCCATGGCCGAGTTCCTCCGCGCCCAGCTGGAGGTCTATTTCATTGAGAACCCCATGGACGCTTCGACGCTCGCCGGACAGGTGCTGGTGAACAAGCGCTCCCGGGAGACGGCGGAAAAGACTCGGCTGGGCATCAAGAAGAAGCTGTCCGGTTCGGTGGACATCTCCAACCGGGTGCAGAAGTTCGTGGACTGCCGCACCAAGGACGTGGGCAAGCGGGAGCTCTACATCGTGGAGGGCGACTCCGCCCTGGGCAGCGTGAAGCTGGCGCGGGACGCGGAGTTCCAGGCCATTATGCCCATCCGCGGCAAAATCCTCAACTGCCTCAAGGCGGACTACGCCCGCATCTTCAAAAGCGAGATCATCACCGACCTCTTGAAGGTGATGGGCTGCGGGGTGGAGGTCAAGGATAAGCACGTGAAGGACCTGAACGCCTTCGACCTGGATCTGCTGCGCTGGAACAAGATTGTCATCTGCACCGACGGCGACGAGGACGGCTTCCAGATCCGCACCCTGGTGCTGGCCATGCTCTACCGGCTCACCCCCACCCTCATTGAGAAGGGATACGTGTATATCGCCGAGTCCCCCCTGTACGAGATCACATATAAGGAAAAGACCTGGTTCGCCTACTCCGACCGGGAGCGCAATGAGATCGCCGCCTCGCTGGAGGGCAAAAAGTTTGACGTCCAGCGCTCCAAGGGCCTGGGCGAAAACGAGCCGGACATGATGTGGCTGACCACCATGTCCCCGGACACCCGGCGGCTCATCAAGGTGATGCCCGAGGACGTGGAGCGCACCGCCCAGATCTTCGAGATGTTTTTGGGCAACGACCTCCAGGGGCGCAAGGACCACATCGCGGACAGCGGGTATAAATATCTGGAGCTGGCGGATATCTCATAGAAGCGCGGAGAAGCGGACAGCGAGGAAGCTTGGAGCGGAGCGAGAGCTAAAGCCCAAGGTCCGCGGAAGCGGGGCTGGGTTTTGCTTGAGACGCAGCGAAAGCGACCGAGCGCCCTGGCCGCTTCGCAACGTGACATCTTGTAAGAAGGGCGGTTATCCATTTGGCTAAGAAAAAAAGCCCCGAGCAAAACGGCCCCAAAAAAGTAAATAACCCCAACGTCATGGGCCTGCGGGCCCAGGTGCTGGAGCAGCCCATCACCGAGACGCTGGAGCTCAACTATATGCCCTACGCCATGTCGGTCATCGTCTCCCGGGCCATCCCGGAGATCGACGGCTTCAAGCCCTCCCACCGCAAGCTGCTGTACACCATGTACCAGATGAAGCTGCTGGGCGGGAGCCGCACCAAGTCCGCCAACGTGGTGGGGGCCACCATGAAGCTCAATCCCCACGGGGACGCGGCCATCTACGACACCATGGTGCGCCTCAGCCGGGGCTATGGGGCCCTGCTCCATCCCCTGGTGGACTCCAAGGGCAATTTCGGCAAGGTGTACTCCCGGGACATGGCCTGGGCCGCCTCCCGGTACACCGAGGTGCGCCTGGACCCCATCTGCCAGGAACTGTTCCGGGACATCGACCAGGACGCGGTGGACTTCCAGCCCAACTATGACGGCAAGCTGATGGAGCCCACCCTGCTGCCCACCACCTTCCCCAACGTACTGGTGAGCGCCAACCAGGGCATCGCCGTGGGCATGGCCTCCAACCTGTGCGGGTTCAACCTGGAGGAGGTGTGCGATGCCGCCATCGCCTATATGAAGGATCCCGGCGTGGATCTGTTGGGCATTTTGAAGGCCCCGGACTTCTCCACCGGGGGGGAGCTGCTGTACGACGGCGCGGCGCTCAGCGAGATCTACCGCACCGGCCGGGGTTCCCTCAAGCTGCGGGCCAAATGGCGGTATATCAAGGCGGATAACCTCATTGAGGTCTATGAGATCCCCTACTCCACCACCGTGGAGGCCATTCTGGACAAGGTGGCCGAGCTGGTAAAGGCGGGCAAGGTCAAAGAAATCTCCGACATGCGGGACGAAACCGACCTGAACGGCATGAAGCTGGCCATCGACCTGAAGAGGGGGACAGACCCGGACAAGCTGATGGCCCGGCTGTTCCAGATGACCCCCCTCCAGGACACCTTCTCCTGCAACTTTAATATCCTCATCGCCGGGATGCCCCGGGTGATGGGGGTCGGGCAAATCTTGGAGGAGTGGACGGCCTGGCGGATGGACGGGGTGCGCCGGCGCACCTACCACATCTGCAAAAAAAAGGAGGAAAAACTCCACCTGCTCAAGGGCCTCAAGCGCATTTTGCTGGACATCGACAAGGCCATCCGCATCATCCGGGAGACGGAGGAGGAGGCCGAGGTGGTGCCCAACCTGATTATCGGCTTCGGCATTGACCAGGTTCAGGCGGAATATGTGGCGGATATCCGGCTGCGCAACATCAACAAGGAATATATCCTCAAGCGCACCGAGGAGACCGCCGCCCTGGAGGAGGAGATCGCCGATCTGCGGGACATCATCGGCTCCCCCGCCCGGATCAAGAAACTTATCACAGACGAGCTGCAACATGTGAAAAAGAAGTACGCCGCCCCCCGGCGCACCCATATCGTCTACGAGCACCAACAGGCCGCCGAGGCCCAGGTCACCGCGGCCATTGAGGAAGTCCCCGCCTACCCGGTAAACGTGTTTATCTCTAAGGAGGGGTACTTCAAAAAGATTACCCCCCAGTCCCTGCGGATGAGCGGGGAGCAGAAGTACAAGGAGGGGGACGGGCCGTACCTCCAGTGGGAGGGGGCCAACGCCGACGAGCTGCTGGTGTTCACCGACAAGCAGCAGTGCTACAAGACCCGGCTCAGCGACTTCGACGACGCCAAAGCCAGCGTGCTGGGGGATTACCTGCCCACCAAGCTGGGCATGGAGGCGGACGAAAAATTCGTCTGGGCCTGCGCCCCGGGGGACTACTCCGCCCACGTGCTGTTTTTCTTCGACAACGGCAAGGCCGCCCGGGTGGAGCTGTCCGCCTACCAGACCCAGACCCGGCGGCGCAAGCTCACCGGGGCCTACTGCGACAAGTTCCCGCTGGTGTCCGCCCTGCTGCTCACCGAGGACCAGGAGATGGCGGTGGGGGCCAGCGACGGCCGGTGCGTGGTGTTCCACACCGCCTCCCTCACCCCCAAGACCACCCGGAACACCCAGGGCGTGGGCGTCATGGCGGTGAAGGCCAAGCATAAGCTGGAGTGGGCCCTCCCCCTGGGCGCCACCCATATCGTCAACCCCGGGCGCTACCGGGCCCGGTCCCTGCCCGCCGCCGGGGCGCTGCTCAAAGAAGAGGACCGCGGGGAAGAGCAGATGACCCTGCTCTAAGCGCGGAGCCGCCGCGCCCTGCGGCGCCCCATTGCAAGAAAGAAGGCCGCCATATGGCAAGCATGAAAAAAAACCTGTTCCCCTTCGTGATGATTACCCTGGGCTCCGCCTGCTACTCCCTGGGCTTTGTTTGGTGCTACGCCCCCAACAGCATCGCCTTTGGCGGCGTCACCGGCGTGGGCCAGATCGTCAACTATCTGATCCCCGCCTTCCCCGTGGGCGTCACCGTCATCGTGCTCAACGTCCCCCTGTTCATCCTGGGCTGGAAGCTCATCGGCGGGCGGCTGCTGGTGTCCTCGCTGTACGCCATGTTCATCTCCTCCGTGTTTATCGACGTGCTCACCCCCCTGTATGACTGGCAGCCCATGGACCCCATGCTGGCGTGCATCTTCGGCGGGGTGCTCATGGGCCTGTCCCTGGGGCTGGTGTTCCAGCAGGGGGCCACCACCGGGGGCACCGACCTGCTGGCCCGGCTTCTCAAGCTGAAGCTGGCGTGGCTTCCCATGGGCAAGCTGCTGATGGGCATCGACCTGGCGGTAATCCTGGCGGTGGCGGCGGTGTTCGGCACCCTCAAGGCCGCCCTGTACGGGCTGGTGGCCCTGTATATCGCGTCCATCGTCATGGACGGGGTGCTCTACGGCATGGACAACGCCAAGGTAGCTTATATCATCAGCGACAAGAATAAAGAGATCTCCGATATGCTGGTAAACCAGATGGACCGGGGGGTTACCATCCTCCACGGCCAGGGCGCGTACACCGGGGCGGAGAAAAACGTGCTCATGTGCGCCTTCAAGCAGCGGGAGATCGCCGCCATCAAGGCCGCCGTAAAGGGGCTGGACCCCACCGCCTTTCTCATTGTATGCGACGCCCATGAGGTGCTGGGCGAGGGCTTCCGGGATTATAAGAAGGATGATTTATAAGAAGCGCGGAGAAGCGGCCGGCAACGGAGCATGGAGCGGAGCGCAGCAAGGAGGCGCCTATGTTAAAAAAACGAGTTCTATCCCTGGTTTTATCCCTGGCCCTGCTGCCCCTCCCCGGCTGCGCCGCCATGCTGGAGCGGGGGCATGAGACCATCACCACCCACGTGGACTATGCCGTCACCGAGGACGAGTCCGTCCTCCGGGCGGAGACCTACCAGGGGCTGGTCAGCGCCATGCTCTACTTTGTCAACGAGCACCGCCGGGGGGGCACCATCCGCCTTTACAACTATACCGGGGACGTGGAGGCCGACCTGGCCAACGCCAGGGACGAGGTGATGTATGAGGACCCCCTGGGGGCCTTCTCCATTCACGGCTTCACCTATGACCTCACCCCGATCCTCACCTATTATGAGGTGGAGCTGCGCATCACCTACTCCCGCACCGCCCAGGAGGTGGACTCCTTACGGGAGGTCACCGGCCTTGCCGGGGTGCGGCAGGAGCTGAAGCGGCTGGTCGCCGGGCAGGAGGGTTCCGCCGCCTTCCTGGCCTCCTATTTCTCCGGCGATAAGGAGTTGGTCAAGCAGCTTCTATACCTGGCCTGTATGAACGCCCCGGAGCTGGCCGCCCACCACGATTGGAACTATTGGCCGATGTCAATTTCCCTCTACCCGGAGGCGGGGACGCGGCGCATCATTGAGGTGAAGCTCCCTCCCTTTGTCGCGGATGAAATGGAAGATGAAAGGCAATATGCCCAGGAGCTGGAAACCGCCGCCGCCGCGGCCCTGGAGGCGGCCCCCCCCGCGGGGGAAGCCTATACGTTGGAGGAGCTGGCCGCCATCGTCCGCGGCGCCCATGGCGGGATCGACCCATATGGCAGCAATGACGCGCTGGCCGCCCTTTCCGGGGAGCCGGTGGAAGCGCGGGGTGTGCTGCTGGCCATGGAGTACCTGTGCCAGCAGTGCGGGATCGAAGTGGAGTATGTGGCCGGCGACTGGCTCATTGTGAGCACGCCGGAGGGCTACCGCCACCTGCTGCCCCAGAGCCTATATCGCACGGAGGACGGGACAGAACCGGGGGAAACGGCCCCCTCCCTCCCGCTTTACACCGACCAGGAGTTGACCGAGATGGGTTATGAATGGCCGGAGGCGCTCCATCCGGCGTGCGAGGATTACGCCGGAAGCGCGCGGTCCGCTATGAACGGCGCGGAGCTGTCAGAACCGCCGCAGGCGGAAGAATAGCTTGCTTTTCCCCGCGCCAGCGTATATAATAATTGGGTTCCGGGCCTGCGCCCGGGACCCAATTCTAATTTTACCAAGGAGTGACAGGCATGGCAGAAGAGCTGAACGTTTCCATGAGCCAGAACTTTATCCACGACTTTATCGACGAGGACATCGCTCAGGGCGGGCAGTACCAGGGCATGACTGTCCACACCCGCTTCCCCCCCGAACCCAACGGCTACCTGCACATCGGCCACTGCAAGGCGCTGACCATCGACTTTGGCACCGCCGAGAAGTACGGCGGCATGTGCAATCTCCGCATGGACGACACCAACCCCTCCAAGGAGGACGTGGAGTACGTGGAGGCCATCCAGGAGGACATCCACTGGCTGGGCTTCGACTGGGGCGACCGGTTCTTCTACGCCTCCGACTACTTCCCCCAGATGTACGAGTACGCCGTGGAGCTGATCAAAAAGGGGCTGGCCTACGTGTGCGGGCTGTCCCCGGAGGAGTTCAAGGAACACCGGGGTTCCATCGGCGTACCCGCCACCTCCCCCTGGCGGGACCGGCCCATGGAGGAGTCGCTGGAACTGTTTGAGCGGATGAAGAACGGGGAGTTCCCCAACGGGAAGTATACCCTGCGGGCCAAGATCGACCTGGCCAGCGGCAATTTCAATATGCGCGACCCGGTGATCTACCGCATCAACCACGCCCACCATCACCGGCAGGGGGACAAGTGGTGCATCTACCCCATGTACGACTTCGCCCACCCCATCGAGGACGCGCTGGAGGGCATCACCCACTCCCTTTGCTCGCTGGAGTTTGAAAACCACCGGCCCCTGTACGACTGGGTGGCCAACAACGTATCCATTCCCTACCACAAGCCCCGGCAGATCGAGTTTGCCCGGCTGGGCATCGACCACACCGTCATGTCCAAGCGCAAGCTGCGCCAGCTGGTGGAGGAGGGCCGGGTGTCCGGCTGGGACGATCCCCGCATGCCCACCCTGTGCGGCCTGCGGCGGCGGGGGTATACCCCCAAATCCATCCGCAATTTCTGCGACCGGGTGGGGGTGACCAAATCGGACAATACCATTGAATACGCCTTTTTGGAGTACTGCCTCCGGGAGGACCTGAACGAGACCGCCCGGAGGGTCATGGCGGTGCTGCGGCCGGTGAAGCTGGTCATCACCAACTACCCCGCCGGGCAGAGCGAGACCTTCGAGGTGGAGAACAACCCCCTCCATCCCGAGGAGGGAACCCACACCGTCACCTTCTCCCGGGAGCTGTGGATCGAGGGGGAGGACTTCCTGTCCCAGCCCGTACCCAAGTACAAGCGGCTCTACCCCCAGGGTCCCGAGTGCCGCCTGAAGGGGGCCTACCTTATCAAGTGCGTGGGCTACGAGACCGACGAAAACGGAAACATCACCGAGATCGCCGCCGAGTACGACCCGGACAGCCGGGGCGGCAACCCCGCCGACGGCCGGAAGGTGAAGGGGGCCACCATCCACTGGGTGGACGCGTCCACCGCCGTGGACGCGGAGGTGCGGCTGTATGACAACCTGTTCTCCGACCCGGAGCCGGACGCGGCGGGCAAGGACTTTTTGGAGTGCCTGAACCCCGGCTCCCTGGAGGTGCTCACCGGGTGCAAGGTGGAGGCGGGGCTGGCCCACGCCCAGCCGTCGGAGCGATTCCAGTTCCTGCGCCAGGGGTACTTCTGCGCGGACAGCAGGGATTCCAGGCCGGGCCATCTGGTGTTCAACCGCTCGGTGAGCCTGAAGGACAGCTTTAAGCCGTAAGCAAGGAAATGATATTGGATATTATGATTGAGACAGGCAGGCTTCGGATCGTACCGTTTGAGATGAAATATTTAGAGGACTATTATCTGGGGTTTGACGAGGAGATCACAAAATATCAATATCCCGACCCGTTTGAATCCATGTCAGCGGCCAAAGAGGTATTGCAGGGTTTCATCCATTGCATGGAGCAGGAGGAAATGGTTTTCTTGTCGATTCTGACCCTAAATGGCGATTTTATAGGTGGGGTCGAGGTCCACGGCTTGGGAGAACAGTATCCCGAACTTGGAATTTGGGTCAAAAAACCGGCCCAGCAAAAAGGGTATGCCTATGAAGCCCTCGCCGGCGTATTGGAATTTGTTGATGAGCATTACCATAAAGACTGGTATGTGTATGAGGCGGATATCAGAAATGCCGGAAGCATGAAGCTGGTAGAAAAATTCGAGTACAAAAAAGAAAGCTTGGATGAATTTGTGACGGAGACAGGAAAATCTCTCGCATTACAAAAATTCTTAATTCAAAGAAAATAAAAGGATTGCTTTGCGCGAAAAGCAGCCCGGGCGGAACCCAAAATTCCGTCCGGGCCTTATTCTGTCAGTGCTTCCCTCAAATGCGCCACCGCCCGGCGCTCGATCCGGGAAACCTGCACCTGGCTCACCCCCAGCACCTTGGACACCCGGTCCTGGGTGAGATTCTTATAAAACCGCAGCAAAATCACCATCCGCTCCCGCTCCGGCAAAGCGTCGATGGCGTGGCGCAGGGCCAGCTTTTCCAGCAGGTCGTCCTCAATGCCACCGTCCCCCAGCACCGTCTCCAAAGAGAACCCGTCCTCGCCGCTCTCCCCCTGGAGGGAGGCCACCGACAGCATGGCTGTGTCGGCGGCGGCGATGTCCTCCGGCTCCAGCCCGGTGGCGGCGGCCAGCTCCCCCACCGTGGGTTCCCGGCCCAGCCGCTGGGTAAGCTCCAGCCGCCGCTGGCGCAGGGCCATGGCCCGTTCCTTGGTGCCCCGGCTCACCTTCACCGCCCCGTCGTCCCGGAGGAACCGCCTGATCTCCCCGGCAATTTTGGGCACGGCGTAAGTGGAAAACTGGGTGCCATACTCCGTATCGAACCCCCGGATAGCCTTCAGAAACCCCAGGCAGCCCAGCTGATACAAATCCTCCGGGTCTACGCCGCGCCCGTAGTACCGCCGGGCCACCGACCAGATCAGGCCGCTGTTGTCGATGAGCAGGCGCTCACAGGCATCGTTGTCGCCGGCCTTGGCGGCTTCCAGCAGGGCGGGCGCGTCCAGCCCTCTCATTTTGAGACGCCCGCCCGGCGGGCGATGCGCTTGCGCATGGTTACCACAGTGCCCTTCCCCGGTTGGGATCGCACCTTCAGGCCGTCCATAAAGCTCTCCATGATGGTGAAGCCCATGCCGGAACGCTCCTCTCCCCCGGTGGTAAACAGGGGGGTACGGGCCTGGTCCACATCGGGTATGCCCACCCCGGAATCCCTTACCTGGAGCTCCAGCACACCCCCCTCAAACAGCCGCAGGCGCAGGGTGATTTTCCCCAGGCAGTCAGGGTAGGCGTGAACAATGGCGTTGGTCACCGCCTCGCTGACGGCGGTTTTGATGTCCGCCACCTCGTCCAGGGTGGGGTCCAGCTGGGCGGCGAAGCAGGCCGCGCACGCCCGGGCAAAGCCCTCGTTGGCGGAGCGGGAGGTGAAAGTGATGCTCGCCTGATCCATGGCTTTCATCCTATGTAGCCCTCCTTATTCTAAGGAAATGAGCCGCCCGATGCCGGCGGCGTCCAGCACACGCCGGGCCTGGGCGGACGCGCCCCGCACCAGCAGGCTGCCGTCCAGCAGCTGCATTTTCTGCCGGGCCCGCAGGATCACCGCGATGCCGGAGCTGTCCATGAAGGTGACGCCGGACAGATCCAGCACCAGATGGGCGGGCAGGCGCTCGGCGACGGTCTGGTCCAGCTGGGCCATCAGCTCCCGGGCGGCGTGGTGGTCGATCTCGCCGGACAGGGCAATGGTCAGCTCGCTGTCCCGGCTGGTCACGGTGATGGGCATGGCTTGTCCCTTCCTTGCAAAAAAATGAGCGCGGTACGGGAAATATCCCGTATCGCACTCATTATATCCCATTGGATGGGTCATTTTTTGCCGAAGGGGCAATGGAAAATGGGAAAATTTACATGGCGTCCAGCTGGCTTTGCAGCTTCCCCACCAGCACCTCCAGCTTAGCGGCCCGCTCCCGCTCGGCCTCTACCACGTGCTGGGGGGCCTTGCCCACAAAACCAGGGTTGGACAGCTTCACGGTGAGCTTGTCCAGCTCGGCAGCGTTCTTTTTCAGCTCCTTCTCCACCCGCGCCCGCTCCTTTTCCAGGTCCACCAGCTCCCCCAGGGGGATGGACAGCTGGGCGGCGTGGGTGACGATGTCAGCCGCCTTGTCATCCACCGCTTTTTGGAAGGTTTCCGCGAAGCCCTGGAAGAATTTGGAGTCCTTCAGCGGCTCCAGCAGCTCCTCCAGGGGGACCCAGGGGGCCGGACGGGACCCGGCGGCCCAGGGCCGGGGACCGGTGGCGATCACCTCCATGCCCAGGGCTCCGGCGATGCGCCCCACGGCCTGCCCGATGCTGCCGAAGCCCACAATGCCCATGGTCTTGCCCGCCAGCTCCACCAGGGGGTAGTCCCAGAAGCAGTAGTCCGGGCAGGCGGCCCAGCGGCCCTGGTGGACCGCCTGATCGTGGTGCCCCGCCCGGCAGCAGATCTCCAGCAGCAGGGCGATGGCAAACTGCCCCACC
>OFGK01001631.1_pt1 | contig 11168 bp, 9 predicted proteins | sample 1521771 | NCBI WGS metagenome assembly OFGK01 (sample SAMEA3504088, study PRJEB24116) | mouse gut metagenome | biome: mouse gut; feature: mouse-associated habitat; material: faeces | place: Denmark | collected 2011 | reverse complement strand
GGATTTGTCGCCCACATAGCCAATATAGCCGTCTCTATCAAACATGGCCTTTCACCTCATCGCTCAGTTTGCGTACTTCTTAAAGTTCTCTGCCTGTGTCATCACTTTTTCAAATATTCCCTCATCTCTCTTAGGTGGACAATTATTCTGATACCAAAGAATGGTCAGCTCCATATTAAGCTGGTTCTTAATATCATCACGAGTAAACCAGTCAGCATACTGAGATTTATCATCTATGAGTTCTTTTATCTTCTTTGTTTGTTATAGCTTTTTTCAAGATTTTTAATCAGTTTGCATGGATATTCGGAACATTTAAAACAATAGGATATGGCTTTTTCTATGATACAATCCTTGATTTTGCATTTATGGCAATGTTCAGACCTTCCTCTATCACTGTTCAAGTAACGACGCAAGCCTTTTTATGGTAACAGTATGTATAGCAAACCTTACAATTCATTCTGCATGGAGCGAACATACTTTTATCAATTTTTTCTTTTGGCATTTGCATAGTTGCTTGCCCCTTTCTACAAATATGAATTGTTATTTTCGATTTGGTTTTCTTTTAATAGCTAACAATTTAATATAATCATCAAATTCAGCAGTATTGGTTGGCTCAAACATTACCCATTTCCCATCATGATAGGTTTTTGCTTCATCATACTTCCTACAAACAGCAGTAGAAAGAATATCTCTTATCTCTTCAAATTTTGTTCTTTCATCTTTTCCAAAGATAATCATAAAACCAACACAATTTCTTTTTGCATACAGACAACAAAGTGTTTTACCACCTTTACAATATTTATACTCGTAAGTCCAATTCTTGCCACCTGTATTCCATAATCGTTCCATTTCGTATTTTTCATCAATAGTTGAACATAACTTTTACCAAACTTCAAACAAAGATTGACCAAGCAATTCAATCATAACTGATTGACATGGTATATTTTCAAGCATGAAATTTCTCCTTATATTCTAAATCTGTTGTAGATAATTGCGAAACTCTAAATCCCATAAAAATACAGAACTTTCCGAAACTTCCTTTTGCATATCTTCTTATTTCGATTTCATAAGTTATCGTAACATTCGCTTTTCAAAAAGTAGAACAGCCAACGAACTAGCGGAGGCAAGGAAGTATTCCATAAGAAGCCCCTTGGAAGACGTTGGTACTTAATGAGCAGTCCTGTTAAGGGCTGCGAATTTAGTATCCACTACATCTGGAACGGAGCGAGAGTGCGGCTTCGTTGGAATACTTCCTTGCCGGAGCGTTCCCCTTTTACTTTCAGGTAGATATTTATATTGTCACCCTTTTCTTTTGTTATATTTTAAAAGAAAGATAAAATAAGGTGCGCCAAAGATGGAAGTGATGACTCCTACTGGTATTTCAGAAGGAGAGGCGATGGTTCTCGCGAGAGTATCACAAATTAACATAAAAATAGCGCCTGCTATCGCACAGAGTGGGAGAAGAAAGCGGTGGGAAGAACCTCTTATAATTCGGATGCAGTGAGGAATGATAAGACCTACAAAACCGATGATCCCACTGACACAAACACATGCACCTACTAAAAGAGAGGAAATAACAATCACGATTTTTTTGACCATTTTGGTATCTACACCTAAACTCTGTGCGGTTTCTTCACCTAGAGATATCATATCAAGTGCTTTAGAAAATAAACATAAAATACATATTCCAAGGATAGAGAAAAGAAACAGAAATTGAACTTTACTCCAAGTAGCGGAAGAAAAACTTCCTAATGTCCATAAATAAACTTTTTCTATTTTATCTCTATTAAGACTCATGAGGAGTGAAATGAGTGCAGATAACATAGAGTTAATCGCAGTTCCTGTGAGCAAAAGGCTGGTGATAGAAATTTGATGGTTGGTACAAGAAATCTGATAGACAAAAAGGATTGTTATCAGCGCACCTATAAATGCGAAAATTCCAATGACGCCTAACCCTAAAAAAGAGATTTGAATCCCACTTAAAATGGCAAATGTCGCTCCTAAAGCAGCTCCGGAAGAGATGCCCAGAATATGAGGATCAGCCAGAGGATTACGAAATAGTCCTTGAAAACATGCTCCTACTACTGCTAGACTGCCTCCTGTTAAGACCGATAGAAATATTCGAGGCATACGAACTTTCCAGACAATGGTTTCATAGACATCGGATATTTGAGATATATCTAAATAGGAGCGAAGGAATGGAATACGCGATAGGAGGATCAATAAACTGTCTTTTATACTCAAATCAGCAGAACCTATAGAAGCTGATAGGAGAATCAAAAAGAGTAAAAGTATAAAAAAAACAGTTATTTGAATAGGAAAACTAAATTTTTTTTTCATGATAAATTAGCAAGAAAACTATATATTTTCCGATATGTGGGGGAGTTATGTCATATGGTTATATTCGTTTTCCTGTCTATTCCTTTTTAGATTATGCCTGCATATTGTTTTGAAATCCCTGCAGGCTGGGATAATGTTATTGAATATCTAATTGATAAAATGTAATTCTATCTTTATTATAAGAGTACCATACTAATTTTCCATTACTTACTACTGGTGTACATTCCGATAATTCTGCTTCTATATTTTGTATATTCCCCACTTGTCTTCCATTGCGGTCAAGCATTACATAATTCACACCATTATTTGGATTAATTACAAAATCCACACCATTATCTGGATTATTCCATAAAAGTATAAAGGAATTATCGTTAATCTTTATAAGATATGGCTTTATAATGGATGTATCATATTGATTTTCTTTTGTATAATTGGTAATCCAAATAAGTTTTGTATCTGACTCTGAAAAATCATCTTTATCTGTTACGGTAATATATACATTTTTTACAAATGATTTGCCCGTTTGGTCTGTTGATAAACCTGCTGTAATATAAGAAGTATCAGAAACTGCTAAACCACCTATTTTAGCATTTGTTTGATTATCTCCTATTTTGCCTGCATATGGAACTATTTCTATTTCCTCTCCTCTATCATATATAGTGCCATTTGCATCATAACGTATAAGAACTGCAGCACGAGGATAAGCATCTCCTTGATCTAAAGCAACTATTTCTCCATCATCAACAGTAATATATTGATCAAAAGAATGTGATACATATCCTGTTAATACATTAGCCACTTCATATGCACTATACAATACTTCCATAGAAGAAATATCTATTTGAAATGACATATTTGCTTGGTGATTCAATCCATCATCACTTGTATACATGGTGTGACATGTTCTGATATGAAGGATTTCATCCTGTTCTACGCATCTTACTGAACCATGTCTAAATGGTATAGTTGTATTTGCACCATATATAGATGCACTATCTATTCGATTCCAATTTTTATCATATTTTATGACTCTTATTACTTCACATGAATCAAATTCGTCTGGATTTTGTTGACCGCTAATCACAAAGTAATTATCTTCTGTAGCATATACACCACCGAATATTGGCAATTCCTGATCGATTAATTTGTAGTTAATTCTTTTAAAATCTTCTGTATAGGTTTCTACAATAAGTGCGCGATCTGCATACTCTAGTTCTGAGGAAATGGTTGCTTTTTGTACTCTTACAAAAGTTCCATCTCTTTGTGGAAAAAGATTAGATGTGACACATGAGCCATAATTGGATCTAGAGATACTTAAAAAATCATCAGAATCCTTGACTTTATACTCTTGTTCTTGGGTTTTGACTACTTTTCGTATCTTTCCATTTTTCACATCTGAATCCTTAATCGTATTATCTACAATAATCATATTTGTTGCCGTTTCAACATAATTATCTGACATCATTTGTCTATATATGGAGTAAATGATACCATTTTCATCAATATAGTATGTATATATTATTTTTTCTCCATTTTTATTTTCTATATATTCTTTTACATTTTGTGTTGCCATTTTTCCTGATTCAAGCAAATAATATTTTTTATCATCTGTGTCTGTAAAGAAGCCTGTCTGCATTTTTCCTGAGTTATTATCTAAATAATACCATTCTTGATCTTTATCCTGAAACCAACCTGTTTGCATATAACCTGATGTGTTAAAATGATACCAAGAACCATCTTTATCCTGAAACCATTTATCTGCCTGATAAGTTCCATTCGCATTAGCATACCACCAGCCTTTGTTATCTTGCTTCCAACCAGATGCTTGCTGAGCGGTTTGGCTTGCATGGCTTATTTCTAATTCATTTCCTCCCCAAAATAAGCTTCCTAAAATAATTGCACTTATTGCTAAATAATTCCGTTTTCTCATACAGATTCTCCTTTTCTGACTCTCTGAAAGTATTTTTTATATAAAAGCTCTATATTCACCGAATTTAACTATATAGGTTATAACATAAGAGGATAATATTGTCAAATAGTAACTTTTTGCTTCAAAGTTTTAAAAGATAGCAGATTTTTTGGATAATAATTTATACAAAGCCTTCTTTGACTTTTCTGTAAAAAGGATTTATAATTTATATAGAATTTAAGATACTAGAAAATGTAAAAAATGGAGGAAAAGAGGAGGGACATATGGATAATTTTTTAATGAAACCTAAGACTGGTTTTGTGTTTAAGGAAATTATGACAGATGAACAGGCACGTATTGGTTTTTTATCTGCAATATTAAAGATAAAGCCAGAAGAAATAAAAAGTACACAGATCTTGAATACTTATTTTCAAGAGGTACAGGAAGAGGATAAACAGGGTATCCTAGATGTGCGAATTTTAATGAATAATAATACAGAAATAAATGTAGAAATTCAACTTTCTGAACAAGAAGTTCAAACAGATCGTCTTCTTTTTTATATTTCTAAAATGTATACAGAACAAATTAAGCAGAGGCAAAGTCGTGGCATATGTAAGAAATGTGTCAGTATTAGTATACAGGATTGTATTCTTTTTCCAAAAGAAACAGAGTTTTATTCTTGTTTTCATTTCAAGGAGAATAAGCGAGATTTTATTTATACAGATGAAATGGAGTTTCATGTTATCGAATTACCAAAACTGCCAAAAGAAATAAAAGAAGACAGTAGTGATATTGAATTGTGGGCAAAGTTTATCAATGCGGAAAAAAAGGCAGAATTAGAGATAATATCAAGTAAAAATTCTTATATTCAAAGTGCCTATCGGAAATTACAGATGATTAATCAAGATAAAGAGAAACAGTTGGAATATGAAGCACGGATAGAAAGCGAAAAAAAAGGCAGGATAGAAGGCGAAAACCGCGTGAATAGATTAAATTATTTACTATTACAAAATAAGCGATATAACGATTTAGAGCGTTCTACAAAAGACTATGATTTTCAAAAGCAATTAATGAGGGAATATGGAATTATAGATGATTAGTTATAGGAAGGAAAAGTGATTAAAATAGAAATCAGGGAAAATTAAACAAAAATTTTCAGAAAAGGCGCTTGAAGAAAAATCAAACGCCTTTTATTTCAATAAATTATTCTGCTGGATGAAAGGTATCTGCTAAAATTTCTACTCCTTGTGCATTTCTGACACCTTGGCGATCTAATAAGTTATTATCTATTTCGTATACCTTTCCATTTTTGACGGCACTTAAGTCTTTATAATTTTCTGCCGTCATAAAAGAATCTTTTATTCCAGTCCCTACTATGATAATTTCAGGATCTAATTCTACTAATTTTTCTAATGAAAAGTTCCAGCCAGATATATCTTTGGCGATATTATTGCCGCCAGCTAAAGTGATTAATTCATGAATAAATGTGTCATTACCGGCTGTAAAATCCCCATATTCACCGAATCCCACTACATAGTAAACGCTAGGAGCTTCTTTTTCTTTTACACGTTCTTGTACAGCGGCGATTCTTTCTTTCATATCGGCAATCGTTTCAGCAGCTTTATCATTTTGATTTACAATAGCTCCAAGAGTTTCTATCATGGTATAAACGCCGTCCATTTTATGTTCTTCAAATAATATAACTACTTTAATTCCAATATCTTCTAATTGTCTTTTTGCTTCTTCGCTGAAATGAATAGAAGCAATCACAACATCTGGATTCAAGCTGATAATTTTTTCAACATCTGGTTGTGTCAATGTTCCAACTGATTCAATAGAAGAAACTTCTTCTGGATAGTCACAATATTCTGTTCTGCCGACTAACTTTTCTTGTGAATCTAACGTGAATATCATTTCTGTGATATTAGGACCTAAAGATACTACTTTTTCAGGTTCTTTTTCAAATGTGATTTCATATCCCATAGAATCTGTAATTGTTAAGGGGTATGCTGTCTGTGCGTCTGAGGGAGTATTTTCTTTTGTTGTCTGTTCTAAAGAACTGGTCTGAGTTTCTTGGGAAGAAGTTGTATTCTCTGTCTGCGTTGTTGTAACAGTTGTAGGCTGTTCGTTGTTGTTTCCGCAGGCAGATAATACAAAAATACTAAAAAACATAACAGTAATCCATTTTACTAATTTTTTCATAATTATCCTCCTTTTACATAAAAAATAGTGATTTAAAAAATAATTATAAATCAGAATTAGTTATAACATAGGAGGATAATATTGTCAAATAATAACTTCGTGAGTCAGTTGTGCCCCTGTTTCAAATTGACGGGCATTTTCTAATGTAGTTAATGCGATTGTCTGCATAGCTTCTGTTGTAAAATAACCTTGATGAGAAGTGATCAGCACATTTGGAAAAGTCACCAGTCTTGCCAGTGTGTCGTCATTTATGATATCATTTGATTTATCTTCATAAAAAATACCTTCTTCTTCTTCATAGACATCTAATGCCACTCCTCCTATTTTACCCGGTTCTTTTAGAGATTCTAAGAGTGCTTTTGTGTCAATGAGCGCTCCACGGGAAGTATTGATGATAAATACCCCTTTTTTCATTTCTTGTATGGTTTTTTCATTGATGATATATTTTGTATCTGGAGTCAGAGGACAATGAAGAGTAATGACATCTGATTTTTTCATGATTTCGTCTAAAGATACATAAGATACATTTAAGTTTTTCATTGGATAAGGATCATAGGCTAAAATATTCATCTCAAAACCTCTCAAAATTTTTATCATAGCCTGTCCTATTTTTCCTGTGCCAATAACGCCGACTGTTTTATGAAATAAATCTGTCCCCATCAGACCTTGAATATTCATATTAAATTCTCTTGTGCGGACATAAGCACGATGAATATTACGATTGACAGCTAATAAAAGTCCCATGGAATATTCCGCAACTGCTTCTGGTGAGTATCCTGGAACATGTAGGACACGGATTTTATTTTTTGCAGCAACTAAGTCTACATTATTATGACCAGTACATCTTAAAAGAATAACTCGAACTCCTAATTCATAAAGTGTATCAATTACTTCTTTATCCGCTGTATCATTTACAAAAATACAAACTGCAGGGGAATTTTTTGCTAGTATAGCAGTTTCTAAATTAAGAGAACTTTCTACAAAGCGGATATCCATGCCATATTCTTGTTGTAAGGATTCAAACCATATCTTATCATAAGGTTTTGCACTATAAAAAACAATTTTCATTTTTACCTCATTTCTGCACTGTTTAATATATACAAGAATAAGTTTGTTGTTACAGTGCGAACACAAACTTAAGAAAACATCAATAATAGAAATTATCTGATGTTGTGAAAAATTACTTTTATGAATGAAATTAGTATATGAATTTTTTCAGGGGTTATTCTAAAAATTGTTTATTATATTGTTTTTATGTAATTTTTCATTCTGTATTTATGTAAATTAAAAAAAGGTTCGCGTAATAGAATATTACGCGAACCTTTTTTCTACGTTTTTACTATAGCACAAAAATTTTTGCATTGCAAGGTGAAAATTGTGAAATAGTTTTATTCGGTTAAAATTTCATTTGTTGCTGTTTAAAGGGAGTGGTGGGTGGGTCACGCTTTAGCGAAAAATACCCTTGTCAGACGCGCTCTCGCTCCGTTCCAGACGTAGCGGACACTAAATTCGCGAACCCTAACGGGTTTGCTCATTAAGTGCCAACGTCTTCCAAGGGTCTGTCAAGGGTATTTTTTCGCTAAAGTGTTACTTTTTTGGCTTTTCTGGGTACGGAGATTTTTTAGCATTATCAGTGAATTTTTACCTTATAGATAGTGCTACAGATTTTTATATGGGACAGATAGAACTATAGAATATTGTGATAAATGTAGGAGGATTCTCTTTTCTAGAACAGTCGATAAACTAGCGCAGGGAGAGGATTGCTATTCCAAAAGAAGCCCCTTGGAAGACGTTGGTAGTTAATGAGCAGTTCCCGTTAGGGGACTGCGAATTTAGTACCGTTACGTCTGGAACGGAGCGAGAGCGCGGCTTCGTTGGAACGTTGTTTTCATATGCGAACCGTGCGAACCATATGAACCTCCTTTTCCCTATTCCTTAAATTTCTTTATTAGAATACTCGCATTATGCCCCCCAAATCCAAGAGAATTGCTGATAGCATAAGGAATTTCCATATGGATCGCCCCATTTGTAACATAATCTAAGTCACACTCTTCATCTGGAACTTGATAACCCACTGTAGGGTGAATATAACTTTCTTCTATACTTTTTACACAAGTGATAAATTCTACTGCACCTGCTCCTCCTAATAAATGTCCTATCATAGATTTTGTAGAACTGATTTTCACTTTAGAAGCAGCTTCCTTAAATGCCAATTTGATCGCTTTTGTTTCAAATAAATCATTTAATTGTGTGCTAGTCCCATGCGCATTGATATAAACTACTTCTTCTGGATTCACATCTGCTTCCTCCATAGCCAGTTCCATCGCTTTTGCTGCTCCAGCTCCATCTTCTGACGGTGAAGTGATATGATATGCATCAGAAGTCGCACCATACCCCACAACTTCTGCTAAAATTTTAGCATTTCTTTTCTGTGCATGTTCTAATTCTTCCAACACTACAACTCCTGCTCCCTCTCCCATAATAAAACCATTTCTTTCTTTATCAAATGGAATAGAAGCTCTTTTGGGATCTGTTGAAGTGGACAATGCATTTAAAGCTGCAAATCCTGCGATTCCTATTTTAGAGATCGCCGCTTCACAGCCGCCTGCCAACATCACATCTGCATCTTTATATTGAATAGAACGGAATGCCTCTCCAATCGAATGTGTCCCTGTTGCACAAGCAGTCACGATATTTAAACTTTTTCCTTTTATTCCTAACTGAATAGAAATATTACCCGCCGCTATGTTGGTAATCATCATAGGAACTAATAAAGGATTGACTCGTCCCGGTCCTTTTTCTAATAGCCTTTCATATTCTCGTTCTACTGCCTGCAAACTTCCGACTCCACATCCAACAGAAATTCCTATGCGATAAGGGTCTTCCTTTTCCATATTGAGTCCTGCTGAGGAAAAAGCTTCTTTTGCGGCTGCTACACCATATTGACAAAATAGTTCCATTCTTTTGGCTGCTTTTGCATCCATATATTTTTTAGCATCAAAATTTTTAACCTCTGCCGCTAATTTCGCCTTATAATCTGTCGTATCAAATCTCGTAATGGTATCGATCCCAACTTTATTTTCTAAAATTCCATTCCAAAATTCTTCTATCCCATTTCCAATCGGACTAATGACTCCTAGCCCAGTCACTACTACTCTTCTTTTCATTTCAGCCTCCATATTGCCACAATTTTTATGGATTTTCTTCCTGACATGCTACATCGCCATGCCTCCATTGATATTTATCACTTGTCCTGTGATATAACCTGCCTTTTCTGATGCTAAAAATGCTGCCATCTGTGCGATATCTTTTACAGAACCTAATCTTTTCATTGGAATCTGTGTTAATATTTCATCTTTTATTGTATCAGAAAGTGCATCTGTCATATCTGTTTCGATAAAGCCTGGTGCAATAGCATTTACTGTAATTCCTCTTGTCGCCAGCTCTCTAGCCGCTGATTTGGTGAGTCCAATCATTCCTGCTTTTGCTGCACAATAATTAGCTTGTCCTGCATTTCCTATGATACCACAGACAGAAGATATATTGATAATCCTTCCACTTCTCTGTTTTATCATCTGTTTTGCTACATGTTTTGTGCACTGAAAAGCTCCTTTTAAATTTGTATCTATCACCCTGTCAAAGTCTTCTTCTGACATTTTAAGCAACAGATTATCTTTTGTGATACCAGCATTATTGACTAAAATATCTATCCTTTTATATTTCTTTATAATATAATCCATCATTTCTGCTGTTTTTTGAAAATCTGCGATATCACATTGATATGCTTCTGCCTTTCTATCTTCATTTATAATAGTATTTACAACCTCTTCAGCAGCACCTTTCGATCCATTATAATTCACAATTACAGTAGCCCCTTCTCTGGCAAAAGTGAGCGCTATTTCTTTTCCTATCCCTCTGCTCGCTCCCGTTATCACTGCAACCTTTTCCTTCAGCATATTTTTTCTTTTTCCTTTCTTTGATAAAATTTTTTAGACAATTATAAAACTCCAAGAGCCATATTCATATTGCCTTTTCCGAAAATCCCTTCTACAATCTCCTCACTTAACATAGTTTATCATAAATTCACTTTTCTAAAAGTAGAACAGACAACCAACAGCGGAAACAAGGAGGTATTCCATAAAAAGCCCCTTGTAAGACGTACTTAATAAGCAGTTCCACTAAGAGCTACGAATTTAGTACCACGTAGTCTTACACGAAGCGAAAGCGCGGCTTCGCCGGAATACTTCCTCGCCACAACGTCCATTTCCTTTATCATTCCAATAAATAAAGCAACACCTATTTCTTTTTAACTTTCACAATCGTCTAATAAAATTTTTGTGAAAAGACACTGAAAAGATCCATCTTTTTCCTATCTTTGGACTTTTTCAGTGCCTTTTATTTATCATTATATTTCTTTTAATTTTTCTAAATCTTTTACTGTTTCTATATTTATCACTTTCACATCTTTATTTATCTTTTTCACAAAAGCGGTTAATGTCTTTCCCGGACCGATTTCAATAAATGTTTCCACTCCATTTTGTATCATATTTTCTATACTCTGCTGCCAACGGACAGAAGAATATACCTGCTTTGTCAATAATTCTTAACTTCTCATTTATCTGGCTATTAATTTTGACATTATTCACAGGGACTTTTAGTTGACTGGTTTTCCATTAGATGATTTAGAAATTAGGGTCCTGCCTCCCTCTGATAGTGA
>OFGK01001628.1_pt1 | contig 11197 bp, 10 predicted proteins | sample 1521771 | NCBI WGS metagenome assembly OFGK01 (sample SAMEA3504088, study PRJEB24116) | mouse gut metagenome | biome: mouse gut; feature: mouse-associated habitat; material: faeces | place: Denmark | collected 2011 | reverse complement strand
GCGGCTCCCTTCGCGGCAGCTGCCGAAGAGGCCCGGCGACTCGGCATCGGCCTCAATGCCGGACATGACCTCAACCTCGACAACCTCGCTTTCTTCCACCGCAGCCTTCCGCTCCTTGACGAGGTCAGCATCGGGCACGCCATCATCTCCGACGCGCTCTATCTCGGAATAGAGACCACCATCCGCGAATATCTCGGCTGCCTCTCGGGCAACTGAGAAACAACACGACATATAACGATATACAATGAACTCATCCAACACCCTGTCTTTCTGGTCGCTCGTAATGGACGGCGGCTACATCATGATTCCGATCGCAATCCTGCTGATTGTGGTGATATATGTGTTCACCGAACGCTGCATCGCCATCTCGCGGGCCGCACGGGAAGACTCCACATTCATGAACCGCATCCGCGAGTACATCCATGAGGGGGACATAGAAAGCGCCCACAATCTCTGCCGCAAGACCGACACCCCCTACTCGCGTCTGATCGACAAGGGACTCTCGCGCATAGGCCGTCCGATGAACGATGTGCTTGTGGCCATCGAGAACACGGGCAACATCGAAGTGGCCAATCTCGGGAAGGGATTCCCATGGCTCTCCACCACGGCGGCAGGAGCCCCGATGCTCGGATTTCTCGGCACTGTGACGGGTATGATCCAGGCTTTCTTCTCACTGGCCAATGCCGGGACATCGGCCGACATCACCGTACTGTCGAGCGGCATCTACCAGGCCCTGGTGACCACGGTGGCCGGCCTCGTGGTCGGAATCATCGCTCTCTTCGCCTACAACTATCTGGTGGCGCGCGTGAACCGGGTGATGAATTCGCTTGAGATGAAGACAATGGAGTTCATGGACCTTCTCAACGAACCGGCCTGAGGTATGGCATTAAAACGAAACTTCCAGTCGCTGGAAACCTTCTCCATGTCGTCGATGACAGATGTGATTTTTCTTCTGCTCATCTTCTTCATGGTGACCTCCACGATAATATTCCCTGCGGCAATCGACGTAAATCTGCCCCAGAGTGCCGAACAGACCTCGGAAAAGCCGATAACGGAGGTCTACATCGACCGCGACGAGAAACTCTTCCTCGTTACGGACCGCAACGACTCCGCCAACATACTGTCGATACCGAAGCCGGTGACGATAGAATCATTAAAGGCGGAATTAAGCGCCATCCAGGCTATAGACTCGACTCGGGCAGTGGCACTATATGCGGACTCGACGGTGGACTACGGCAAAGTGGTGCGCGTGCTTGACATAGCCGCCCGCAATAATCTGCGTATGGTCCTTGCCACAAGGGCCATATCGCCCGACGAGACATCAGCCGTGCAATGAGACAGGAACAGAAAGATTCGGCAATAGCGGCCGCCGTGACTTTCGTCACGGCGCTCTTGCTGTTGCTGATGCTTTTCTTCTGCGGACTGACCTACAGCCGGCGCGAAATGGCTAATAGCCACACCCCGGAACTGATGATGCCCGAGGAGGAGGAACTGTTTCTCGAGCCGGAAATAATCCGTGACCTCGGTGAGGAAAAGGCAGAGACCAAGGACGCGCCGGCCCGCGCCTTCAATGGAGAACCGGACCCGGCTCCGGAAGAGAACAAGCGGCTCAACGTGCCGGGCAAGAACAAGAACCCTGCGCCTCCCGTAGAAAAGAAGGTCGCGTCGAAGCGGGAGAGCGCTGTAAAGAGCACCGAACCCACACTCTCGGAAGAGGAGAAGAAGCGGGTGACATCAAAGGTGGCCAAAGGCTTCCGGAGCCGCAACGGAGTGACTGACGGAGCCAACGCCACCAACGGCGCCGGAGGCTCCGGAACCGGCATAAGGGGGATAGCCTCGGGACGGAGCTTCAAAGGATGCCCTAAACCCGATGTGGCGCTGCGCCACAAGGTGACGGTAACGGTGAATGTGGTGATAGACTCCGAAGGCCGCGTGATCTCTGCAAGAGCCAAGGGGGGCGCCGACGCATCCATCAGACGGGCATGCGAGCAGGCGGCACGCGGAGCGCGCTGGAGCGCCAAGACCGGAGCTCCAGACACAAAAGGCACCATCACCTTCTCGATAACACCACGATAACGATTCAAAAAAACGAGCGGACGCTCCCTCAAGGGCGTCCGCTCGCTGTTTATGCAGAAAACTATTATTTGTCATATTCGGCGAAGTCGACAAGCGACATGTCGCCTTTCTCGATGAGGGCCTCGTGGAAAGCGAAAGCGGCACGCAGGTCGTGAGGAGTGTGACCGCCGTTGCGGCATGCGATCTTGAGATAGTCCCACATGAGTTCCTTGTACATGGGGTGCACGCAGTTCTCGATGATGGACTGTGCGCGCTGCATCGGGTCGAGACCGCGGAGATCGGCCACACCCTGCTCGGTGGCGAGGATCTTCACGGAGTGCTCGCTGTGGTCCACGTGCGAAGCCATCGGGACGATGGTCGAGATCTTTCCTCCTTTCTGGATGGAGGGGCAGGAGAAGATGGAAAGGTAGGCGTTGCGGCTGAAGGCGGCCGAGCCTCCGATACCGTTCATCATCTTGGTGCCGAGTACATGGGTGGAGTTGACGTTACCGTAGATGTCGGCCTCGAGGGCGGTGTTCATGGCGATAAGGCCGAGACGGCGCACCACCTCGGGGCTGTTGGATATTTCACCGGGGCGCATGAGCACCTTGTCGCGGAAGAAGTCGATGTTCTCCATGAAATGAAGCATGGCATCATCGCTGAAGGTAAGCGCACAAGTGGAGGCGAAGCGGCATTTGCCTTCCTCCATGAGCGACATCACCGCATCCTGGATAACCTCGGTGTACATCTCGAAGCGGGGAATCTCCGGATTCTCTCCCAGACCGTAGAGCACGGCGTTGGCCACGTTGCCCACACCGGACTGGATGGGGAGGAATTCCTTGGGGATCTCGCCCTTGCGGAGCTGGTCCACAAGGAAGCGGCAGATATTGTCGCCGATACGCTGTGTCAGTTCATCGGGAGCCGTGAAGGGCTTGATACTCTCGGATGCGTTGGAGGGAACCACGCCGACAATCTTCTTGGGATCGATTTTCAGCACGGTGCTTCCGATGCGGTCCGCAGGCCTGTAGATGGGAATCTCGCGGCGGTTCGGGGGATCGAGCGGAATATAGTTGTCGTGGAATCCGCGGAACGAGTTGTGATAGTAGCTCGAATATTCGATGATAACCTTCTTGGCCATTTGCGCGATGGTCGGGGTCATGCCCAGACCGGCTCCGAGGATCACATCTCCGTTGGGGCTCATCTCGGTGACCTCGATGATGGCCACGTCGATATCGCCGTAAAAGCCATAACGCAGATCCTGCGAAAGGTGGCTCAGATGGGCGTCGAAGTAATTGATGCCGTCACCGGTGCTGTTGACAAGCGCACGGCAATCTTTATGACTCTGGTAGGGGGTGCGCCTTGCGATGGCATTCGCTCTGGCGAGCTCACCGTCAACATGGTCGTTCGTCGATGCGCCTGTGAAAAGGTTGATCTTGAACGGTTCCCCTTTTTCATGGAGGGCTCTGGCTCTCTCAGCCAATGCCACCGTTACTACTTTAGGCGTTCCTGATGCTGTGAAGCCGGATGTCGCTACCGTATCACCATTTTTGATGATTGCTGCGGCCTCTTCTGCCGTAATAAATGGAATACTCATTTGTAACGTTTAGATTTAATTGGTAATTTTGCACAAAATTAATAAAACAATGCAAGAAATCCGAACAATGAAGACTTTTTTTCTACCAACTGACGATAAAAAATGCACATTTTCCAAAAAGGTGCGCATCGAAACATACGGATGCCAGATGAACGTGGCGGATTCGGAGGTGGTTGCCGCCATGATGTACACTGCCGGCTATGACCTCACAGAGCGCGACGAGGAGGCTGCGGCAATACTTATCAACACCTGCTCTATCCGTGACAACGCGGAGCAGAAAATATTCGCACGTCTGTCCTACTGGAATGCCATGCGGCGCAAGACGGGGCGCAACATAATCATCGGCGTGATCGGATGCATGGCCGAACGGATGAAGAATGAACTCATTGAGCGCCATGGCGTGGACCTGGTGGCCGGCCCCGACTCCTATCTCGACCTGCCGGCGCTGTTTGCCTCGGCCGAGACCGGTCATCCGGCAGTAAATGTGGAGCTCTCCACCACCGAGACTTACCGCGACGTTGTGCCGGTGCGTCTGCCCGGGCGTCAGGTGTCCGGATTCGTGAGTATCATGCGCGGGTGCAATAATTTCTGCTCATACTGCATTGTGCCTTATACCCGAGGACGCGAACGCTCACGCCCCGTAGACAGTATTCTCAACGAGGTCGCCGACCTGCGAGCAAAGGGCTACAAGGAAGTAACCCTGCTGGGACAGAACGTAAACAGCTACAATTACACCGATGAGAAAGGCAACACTACAGGCTTCGCCGAATTGCTTGCCCGTGTGGCCGAGGCTGCGCCCGACATGCGCGTGCGCTTCACTACATCGCACCCCAAAGATATGGGACACGACACTCTCGAAGCCATAGCTTCGCACCCGAACATCTGCCGCTGGATACACCTCCCGGTTCAATCGGGCAGCAACAGCGTGCTCAAGGATATGAACCGCAAATATACACGCGAATGGTATCTTGACCGCATTGCCGATATCCGCACCACAATACCAGACTGCGGCATAACAACCGACCTCTTCACCGGTTTCCACGGGGAGACGGAGGAGGATTTCCAGCAGACGCTTGATCTGATGCGCGAGGTGGGTTTTGACTCGGCGTTCATGTTCAAATATTCCGAGCGACCGGGTACATTGGCGTCGAAACACATGCCCGACAATGTGGCGGAGGATGTGAAGATCGATCGTCTGAACCGGATGATAGCCGTGCAGAATGAGCTGTCGCTGGCTTCCCACCGCTCTGAGATTGGGCGTGAGGTTGAGGTTCTGGTGGAGGGTGTCGCCAAGCGTAGCCGTGAGCAGATGGTTGGCCGCACGCCGCAGAACCAAACCGTGGTGTTCCCTCGCGGCGAATTCAAGGTGGGTCAGACGGTGCGTGTTAAGGTGGTGGATGCTACATCGGCCACGTTGATAGCCGAAATCATCTGAGCTGACGGCGCGTAGTGCGCATGAAAAAGTAGAGGAACAGCGCTCCTGCGAGAAACAGGGATACCGAGAAACTGAGCAAAATTCCGTATAGCCCCAGCCCTGCGGTGAATCCAAGCAGGTAGGTGGCCGGAATGCCTACGATTATATAGCTGACGAACGAAATCCACATCATCGGCATTACGTTGGATGTTCCTCGCAGAGAGTTTGCGAAGGATATCTGCGTAGCGTCGCCGTACTGGTACATGATGAGAGGGATTATCAGTGTCAGGCTCATGGCTATCACCCGTGGGTCGTTGGTGAATATATGGATTATGTCGGCTCCGAAAAGCCAGAATGAAAGTGAAGAAAGGGTGGCAATGGCCAGCAGGATCACGTAGCCTGACATGGCGGTGCGGCGCATCAGTATCCGGTCAGACAGTCCGGCTGCGTTGGAGACGAGGACGGCTACGGCGGCGGCCATGCTGTAGTAGACGCAGAAGCCGAGGCTTCCGAGGATAACAATGACCTGGAATGATGCGAGGGCTATTTCTCCGATCCATCCGGACATCATGGCGGCAATGGTGAATGATCCCGATTCAAAGGACATCTGGAGGGCTACAGGCCACGATGCGTTGCTGACCATGGAGATGTCGGATGAACTGGTCCGTGCGGACGTGAAACCGATGCGGTATTCGCGGTATTTGCGGCTGCATAGGAAAATGGCTATTATCACAGCGGCGCAGACTATGCGAGAGGTCAGTGTGGCTATCCCGGCTCCGATCAGCCCGAGTTCCGGACAACCCCAGTTGCCGTAGATGAGCAGGTAGTTGCCAAGGATGTTGAGCGCATTGGCTCCGAGGATTATCCACATGGGCATCCTCGTGTGGTTTATGGCATAGCTCCATTGCGCGAAAGTGTTGAACAATGCCAGCGGAATCATTCCGGATAGCACGATCAGGAAATAGGGCTTTATCAGCGGAATCAGTTCTTCCGGCTGCCCGAGATGCTCGATGTTGAGATACAGGCAGATCATTATGACTGATATCAGCAGTGCAAACAGGAGATTGGCTGCGGTTGCGGATCGCATTAGCGCACCGATGCGCCCGTAGCGCTGCTGCGAGAACAGCGATCCGATCAATGGGGTCAGGCCATAGGCGAATCCAAGGGATGTGAAAATGGCCGTGTTGAACATGCTGTTGACAAACGAGGCCGAGGCCAGCGCCTGTGTTGAGTACCGCCCAACCATGGCCGTGTCGGCAAATCCCACCACGATGGAACCTAATTGTCCGATCAAGATGGGAAGGCCGAGACGCAGGATTTTTATGTAGAGCGATCCGCTCACGATCAGTATTGTTCGGAGTCGTTGGGGAAGTCGACAGCCTTGACGTCGGCAACGTAGTGGGCCACGGATTGTTCGATTGTGTCACCGAGTTCGCCGTAGCGGCGCATGAATTTCGGCGCGAAACCGCGGTTCATTCCGAGCATGTCCTGCACCACGAGAATCTGTCCGTCGACGTCGTGTCCTGCACCGATGCCTATGATCGGGCAAGAAACCTCGGAAGCGATGCGTGCGGCGAGTTTTGCCGGCACTTTCTCGATCACGATCGCAAAGCATCCCATCTCATCGAGCATGCGTGCGTCGGCGATCAGCTTCTCTGCCTCGGCATCCTCTTTTGCGCGGACTCCGTAGCCGCCGAATTTGTTGACGGACTGTGGTGTCAGTCCGAGGTGGCCGCAGACGGGAATCCCTGCCGACAGGATGCGGCTGATTGACTCGCGGATCTCGGATCCGCCCTCCATCTTGACGGCACCGGCTCCGGTCTCCTTCATGATGCGCACGGCCGATGCAAGGGCAATGTCGGGACATCCCTGATAGTAGCCGAAAGGCATGTCGACCACCACGAGGGCGCGTTTTGCGGCGCGAGCAACGCCTTTGGCGTAGGTTATCATATCGTCGAGGGTGATAGGCACTGTGGTGTCATATCCCATCATGACGTTTGCGGCGGAGTCGCCGACGAGTATGAAGTCGATTCCGGCGGCATCGACAAGCGAGGCCATGGTGAAATCGTAGGAGGTCAGACAAGCAATTTTCTCACCCGACGCTTTCATTTTTCGCAGTGAAGCAGTGGTCACTTTCGGACGGGCATTTTCATTGTAGGTTGACATATTGACGTTCTATTTTTTTTAATTCCGCGGCAAAGTTAGCAACTATATTTGATATGAAAGTAGGAAAATTGAAAAGTAATGCTTAATTTAGCACGCAGAACGGGAATCGTTTAAAAAAACCTATCAAAATCAAAGCACTCCGAAACACTTTTCCAACAGACAACAAAATGAGTAGATCCCATAGATATTGCGTTATAATGTGCGGCGGCATAGGAAGCCGCTTCTGGCCCTATAGCCGTTCCGGCATGCCCAAGCAGTTCATCGATTTTTTCGGCACTGGCCGTTCGCTGCTTCAGATGACTTATGACAGGATCACGCCGCTGGTGCCGCGCGAGAATATACTTGTGGTGACCAACAGCCGTTATTCCGATCTCGTGCGCGAGCAGTTGCCTGATCTTGATCCTGCACGCATACTTCTTGAACCCGATCGCCGGAACACGGCTCCCTGCATAGCGTGGGCGGCCTATCATATCGCCGCCATTGATCCGGAGGCTTCGATCATAGTGACTCCGAGCGATCATCTGATCACGAATGAGCCGGTGTTTGACCAGTGTGTCAACCGGGGCTTTGAGTTCATTGAGAATAATGATGCGCTTCTGACTCTCGGCATAAAGCCGACGCGTCCGGAAACCGGTTACGGTTATATCCAGATTGGCCGTGAAGTGGAGCCGGGCTTGCTGAAAGTCAAGACATTCACAGAGAAACCGGATCTCGAACTGGCGAAGGTGTTCGTTGAGTCGGGCGAGTTTTTCTGGAATGCAGGCATATTCATGTGGCGTGTGGGAGCCATCAAGGCTGCTCTCCACCGCTATCTCCCCGATCTTTGCAGCGAGTTCGACAAGGGGCTTGATCTGTTCGGCACTCCGGGCGAAAAGGAGTTTATCGACAGCACATTCCCGGCGTGCCCGTCAATCTCCATTGACTTTGCCGTGATGGAAAAGGCCGACAATGTCTATGTTGAATGCGTGGATTTCGGATGGAGCGATCTCGGCACATGGGGTTCGCTGTTCGAGAATTCACCCAAGAACATAGCATCCAACGTTACGCAGAAGTGCAATGTGGTGGCCTACAACTCCACCGGCAATATTTTCATGGCACCCGACGATAAGCTCGTTGTAGTTTCGGGTATGAAGGATTTTATTGTGGCCGATGCCGGAGATGTCCTGCTGATCTGTCCGAAAACGGAGGAACAGCGCATCCGCCAGATGGTCAACGATGTGCAGCAGCGCTTCGACGATAAGTATATGTAAAATCAGTATGTATTAGAGATAAAGAATCAGGCCATCTCAAAACTGAGATGGCCTGATTCTTTATGGGATGTTTTGTCAGAACTTCCGGCAAGTGATAACCACGCCCATGTCTGTGGTCATAACAAGACGTTTTGATGTGAGATCGTTGATGGTGAATCTTGCGGTCAGCTCCTGCTGTTCGTCTGAAATGTCGTCGGGGAACGTTATGCCCCAATCCTTCAGATAGGATGGGCTGTTGCCGGGAAACTGGATAGAGAATGTTCCGGCATCTTCGTCGTAGGACAAATTGCCGGTTACGCGAGTGCCGCCGGGAGCTGTCAGCTGAGCTACATCGCGATAGATGCAGTAGTAGCGCGTACCTTCGGGATCTATGGTTGTTCCGTCGGGATATTCAATCGAGAGTATCTGCCATTGTCCGGAAAAATCGCCGTTTTGGGCTAATTCGCGGCATGATGTGGCAAATAAGGCAACCGCAGCTGCAATAAAAAACACTGTCAGGGAATATATCTTTTTCATAACCAGCCAGATTTGGAGATTGTTAACATTGCGCCGAAACTTTTGCCGAGCAGTTTGCCGGCATCAACGGCCAGGCCGAGGCGTGCATTCCAGCCGGGAAGACGGTTGGGATGGTAGTTGATTTCGAGCAATCCGTTGAAGTTGTGCCGTATGGATGGAGCCGGATAAATATATGAGCCCCATGAACGGGTGAATGTCAGCAGCACGCGGTAGTTCAGTTCTGTTGTCGGAGATCCTTCGAACCCGAAATGGTGACCCTTGATGCGGTTATTCATGAATTCGTAGCTGTTCCATAGGCCGGGCGTGTTGTAGATCGGTGATATAAGCAGAGGGTTGCCCTGTCCCATGCCCCAGGTCTGCCAGCCGGTGTAGAGTGTGTGGGAATAGTAATCGTCCATACCGCTCACCTGCGATGGAATTTCGGGAGTCTGATCCCAGTAGACGGATCCGCTCTGATCCTTGGTGATGAGGTATTCATAGACGAATTTGCTGACAACCGGATTCTTTGGGAACTCGGCCTGAACGCCCAGAAGCATGTCTTTCCATGCGTGGTCGAAGAACATCATAGAGTGATCATCGAAGAAGTGCTCGTAGTAGGCTCGCAGTTTCCAGTCGAGATTCTTGGGGTTCCAGTTGACGGCCAGAGACCATTGTCCCACATGGTTGCCATAGACATTGGTGATCTCACCCATCTGACCGGGATCCGAGGCATCACCGCCGCTGCGGCAGATGATCACGTTCATCATATCCTTGATGCCGTGGGGCAGATGAACCACTTCCGGTTCGTGGGTGTAGCGGTTGACTCCATGGTATGTGCCGCCCCACTGAGCAGCCATTTCAAGACCGCCTTCTACTGTGATCGGACTCCGGTCGGGGTTGAAGCCGCGTAGAAACAGGCCTTTGGTGTGGAGCATGCGGTTTTTGATCCAGCTGCCCTCAGCTCCTGCCCGGTCGCGTTCCCAACGCCAGTCGGTGTAAAGTCCCATGGAGAAGTAGCCGCGCACGGCAAGCCAGTCTTTTGTGAAGGGGACATACTCGTATTTAGGCATTTCCAGCATCACCTGTGGAATGGGACGGGTGTTCTGGGACAGTAGCATATCGCCTGACGACAAGTATGGATCAACAACGCCGTTGGTCCATAATTTTGATCCTATGCGCAGGTTCAGCGAGCGATAGCGTATGCCTCCATAGAGCTGTTGGATAACGAAGTGAGAGGTATAGCGATAGGGGACGGCCACATCAATGCCGGCCTCCCAGTCGAAACGCTTATCGTAGTCGGCCTGTTTTATTATCCCTCCGCGCAGGTAGCCATTGGATTTCTTGAGTGATGACAGTCCCTGACGGTTGTTGACGAGCCAGAATGGGGTTGATTCGCCGCTGCTCAGTGATGCGGAGGCCTCTACGAAGTAGAAATTGCGCCGTACGCGTACGATTGCGTATGTCGGACAACAGGTCTTGACGAACCGCACACTGTCGGCCGGAATGTCACATTCGGTTATTTGTTCTGAAACGCTTATAGTATCCGCAATCTCCTGTGCGTGCAGAGATTGGAGGATTGAGAGCATTGTCAGTATGATTGTCAGTCGGGTTCTCATTGTTTGCGGTTTTGTTTAATCGCTTAATTTCATATCTGTCAGACGGCAACCGCGCAGGAAGTCGGCTGTGGGCATGCGCCGTTTGCCGGGTGCTTGCAGGCTTGTTATTTCCAGAGCCTTGTCTGCGCAGTCCACCAGCATGCGTCCGGAGCTGTGGTCTTCGCGTATGCGTCCCGGCTCTGAGGCCGGTTCATCGGTCAGGCGTGTGGCGAATATTTTGAGTGTTCCCTGCTCCTGTCCGTCGGCATGGAGGGTGGTCCAGGCTGTGGGGTAGGGGGATAGGCCGCGGATATGGTTGTGGATCTCCTGAGCCGGTCGGTTCCAGTCTATGCGACATGTGTCCTTGAATATTTTGGGCGCACCGCAGGGCTCTATTCCGTCAACAGCTGCCTGCGGAGTGGTTGTCAGTGTTCCGTTGATAATCGCCTCGACTGTCTTCAAGGTCAGTTCTGCGCCGATGTGCATCAGCCGGTCGTAGACCGATCCGGCATCCTCGTCGGGGCCTATCTCAATGGCGCGTGTGTCGATTATATCGCCGGTGTCTATCTCATGTTTGAGGAAGAAGGTGGTCACGCCGGTCTGTGTCTCACCGTTGATCACGGCCCAG
>OFGK01001626.1_pt1 | contig 11207 bp, 9 predicted proteins | sample 1521771 | NCBI WGS metagenome assembly OFGK01 (sample SAMEA3504088, study PRJEB24116) | mouse gut metagenome | biome: mouse gut; feature: mouse-associated habitat; material: faeces | place: Denmark | collected 2011 | reverse complement strand
CAGATTCAAAATACGTTCACTGGAGCTCATTGGTTCGTGGAAGGAGATATTGAAGCCTGCTTCGACAGCTTTGACCATCATGTGCTGACTGACCTGCTGCGCCGCCGCATCGACGATCACCTTGACACACGCCTCTTTCAGGACAGGTATCAGTTCCTCACAGGTTGGGATGCCACGTTCATAAACAGATGCGGGAAACAGCATACACGCCGCCGTTCTCTCGCAGACCGCGGCTTTTATGGATTCCACATCGGGTTTTACTTTGATAATTTTCGCCCCCGTCAGCCCGGTCAGTCTCCAGTAGGGAATGATATCCAGTACATCCCCATCCATCACAAGAATTTCATTTTTGGAAAAAGCGGAAGTTTCCGGCAGCATATCCAGATTCCCCGCGCTGTCAAGGCTCATACAGGCGGCAGCGGAAAGTTCCAGTCCGGCGGATGCGCCGGTTGTGACAAAAGCCGCTTCATTGTTGGTAAGCTGCGCCGCCTTCTCACATACGGCGTCCCTGAGTTTCTCATACTCAATACAGGTGCCCGCCGCCTGTGCCATCGCTTCTATCGTCTCTTTTTCCATCAATGAACCTCCCAGATTTGTATAGGGTTCACTGGCATTGATTATTTCTTTGATATGTAATTTCCCGTAGCAATTCATATGAATATCCATTCCCTTCATTTCCTGTAAACATACATTCCGCCGTCAATATCATCTCATTAACATTATCGGACACCTGGAGGAACATAAAATGCTCCGTCTCCACGCTCCCGCTCGGAAAAGGGTTTAACTAAACGGCATTGATTCCACTATACATCTTTATCTGTCACATCCCTCTTCTTACACTCTCACCGCTTAAAATCCCTGTTATCATACTGTTTTCCAGCACGGGGAGCCCGTTGACGATTACCGTCTCCACTCCCTGCGCCACGACTCTCGGATTTTCAAAATCCGCCCTGTCACACAGAGCCTCATAATCCATAACGCAGATGTCCGCAAAGCTGCCTTCTCTCAACAATCCCCGATCTTTAATATGATATATCGCAGCGGGCAGTGCGGAAAGTTTTCTGATCACATATTCTGCCGGAACATTCCTCTCCCGCATCATGCGGATTGTCCTCGAAAGGGCTCCAAAAGTCCTCGGATGGCACAAAACGCCTTCCGGTATCGTATCGCTCCCTACCGTATAGCGGTCATCCGTAAACAGGCGGTACTGATCATCATACAGTTTCTCCTTCAGCTCTTCGGTCTGATTTTCCACACCCACAAATCCCGCTTCCAGCTCATTCTCCAAAAGCAGCCTGATCACCGTCTCCTGAAATGTCTCATGATGTTCTTCCGAAATCTCTTTCAATGTCTTACCGATGGCATCACAATACTTATCTTTTGTCAGCGCCACCCTCGCCGTCTGTCCCTCCGCAAAGAAATGAGAATGCCGCTCCCGCATATCCGCCAGCAGCTTTTCGCGGAGCGAAACGGAAGATAAGCGCTCCATAATCGCATCATAGCCGCCCTCCTGTGCCCAGCCGGGCAGAAGCGCCAGAAGCAGTCCCGCTCCCACCAGATAAGGGTAAAATTCATAATGTATCTCCGCCCCTGCCTTTTCCAGTTCCGCAAAGGGCTCGAATACACTGTTATAATGCTCATAGCCGCCGGTCCTGTAGTGCAGCATATTCAGGCGCACTCCTGTCTCCTCCACAACCTTCACAACTTCCTCCAGCGAAGTCCGTGGAATCTGACCGTCATTTAACCGCTGATGCACACAGAAAATACCGTCATATTTTTTGACGATCTTACAGAGTTCTATAATCTCTTCCGTATCCGAAAAGCCACCCGGATAATAGGAGAGCCCGACGGAAAGCCCTGTTGCTCCCGCCTGCAGCGCTTTTTCCGTCTCTTCTTTCGCAATCTCCAAAGAAGCGCCCTCCAGCTTTTTATCCGCAAAACCGCACGCATATTCCCTGATCGCATTATGGGACACATTGGATGCCGCATTAACTGCCGCACCGCCAAGCAGCGTCAGATATTCCGAAAAGCTGCTCCATGCCGGCAGATATTTTCCCTGGTTCGCAAAAATACCGCCGTTCATTTTCAGAGAACGTTCCATTCCCTCCGGTGTGGTAGGCGCAAAGCCCAGCCCGCACTGCCCTGTTACGATCGTTGTAATTCCCTGATACAGCGCATGGGGCTGCTGCCTGTTATACATAATATGAAGCTCGGAATGGGTATGCCCGTCAATCAGTCCGGGCGTAACCGTCCTTCCCGCGGCATCAATCACCTTTTTTGCAGCCCCGTCAATCTTGCCGGCAATCTTCACAATCCTGTCTTTTGCAACGGCTATATCCCCGATAAAAGGCTTTTCGCCGCTCCCGTCTATGATCCTGCCGCCTTTTATTACCATATCATACATATAAATCTCCCTTCCGCCGGCCGGAAACGTTATGGCCTGACCGCCGTACCGTCCTCCAGCCTGCTGTAGAGCCAGCTAAAATCCATTGTGTCTACGGCCGGATAATTCTTCGCTTTTTCCTCGTCAAAATCAACACCGATACCGGGCTTATCATTCAGATACGCATAGCCGTTTCTGACCTCAGGGCATCCCGGGAATACTTCCTCTTCCGCCTCATTAAAGCCTGCGAACTCCTGTATGCCGAAATTAGGCGAGGACAGATCCAGATGCATCTGTGCCGTCATACCGATGGGCGAAAGATCGTTCGGTCCGTGCCATGCGGTCCTTACCTGATATGCCTCACTGAATGCCGCAAGCTTTCTCGCCGGTGTCAAGCCGCCGATATCACTGATATGTACCCGTATAAAATCGATCCACTGATTCTGAATAATCGTCTTCCACTCCAGAGAATTGGTAAACAGCTCTCCCATAGCCAGCGGCGTCGCGGTCTGGCTCCGCAGTTTTTCAAAATAACCCACCTGATCCGGTCTGAGGGCATCCTCCACATAGAACATCTTAAACTGCTCAAACTCCTTCACCAGATTCAGCGTATCGATAGGGGTAAGCCGTTCATGGATATCATGCAGAAGTTCCACATCCCAGCCGATATCGTTTCTGATTTGTTCAAAAAGCTTCACCGTACTCTGCATATACAGTTTTGTGCTGTAATACATACCATCCGGTGCATTCTCCGGCTTGTTCAGCTTCTGGGGCGCACCGTTCATGGTTCCCCCATAAGTACCCATCTGGCATCTGATATAATGATACCCCTGTTCCAGCAATGCATGCAGATTTTCTTTCACTTCCTCTATCGTATTTCCGTCCGCATGTTTGTAAACCGCAACGCCTTCCCGGCACTTTCCGCCGAACAGTTCATACAGCGGCAGATCCGCAATCTTTCCCTTGATATCCCAGAGCGCCTCATCCACACCGGAGATTGCATTATTCAGGATCGGGCCGTTTCTCCAGTAAGAACTTCCCATTGCCGTCTGCCAGATATCCTCCGTATTGTATACGGACCTGCCGATCAGCATCGGACGCAGATATTCCTGAATCGCCGGGATAACCGCCTTGTACCGCCATGTAAATGTCGCGCAGCCAAGGCCGTAAAGCTCAGGCTCCGATGTCTCCACCTTCACCACAACAAGATTGATGCCATGGGGCGCCGTAATAAATGTTTTAATGTCTCTGATTGTAATGTTTCTCATGATCCATCCTCTTTTTCAATTACTGTTTTTTATCTGTCCGGCAGCAATCATTTATTTCTCTTTCTTCCATACCCTGTTTTAATGCAGGTTTTTTTGCCGCCTTTTTGAAATCCTGCATCAGTTCTTCACCGCACCGCTGGTCATTCCCGCGATAAAGTATCTCTGGAAACAGAGGAATAAGATGATAAGGGGCAGGCAGGACATCGTGGATGCCGCCATCATATCATTCCAGTGTACCTGATTCTGGGTATTCAGGGAAACGATACCTACCGTCAGCGTTTTTAACGCGTCCTTTGAGATCAGAATCGAAGAATACATATATTCGTTCCAGCCGTTGATCAATACAAATATAGCTACCGCAGCTATGCCCGGCACCGTAAGAGGCAGCACAATCCTCCAGAAGATCGTAAAGCTGTTTGCTCCGTCCACCCTCGCCGCTTCGTCCAGTTCCAGCGGAATTGTCTCAAAGTAAGATGTCATCATCCAGGTGCTGAACGCGATATTGGTTGCCGCGTATACGATCGTCAGCCCCAGCAGGGAATTTGTCAGACGATAGGTACTGAGCACGGCATAAAAAGGTACCACCAGCATAACGCTGGGAAAAGTCTGCGTCACCAGCAAAAATGCCATAAACTGTTTTCTTCCCCGGAACTTAAATCTTGTAACGCCGTAGCCGGAAAAGCAGGCACACGCCGTACAGATCACCATGGAACCCAGACAGGTAACCAGAGAGTTTCTTGTCATCTTACCGAAACTGTACAACCCGAAAAATTTCTGGAAGGAACTGAGAGATATGGGGCGCGGAATCCACACCGGCACAGGCGAATAAGTCTGGGCTTCTCCCTTAAATGCCGTGGAAACCATCCACAGGACAGGAACGATAATAAACAGTGAAAGCGTGATCAGGACAAGATATCTTCCTGCCGACATCAATTTCTTTTTTGTTTTCATATCTGTCTATTCCTCCTTTAATATAAGTCTGTAAATTTTACTGATCAGGTAACATATCACAAATACAATGATGCCCCAGGCGGACGCTTTTCCGAACTGCAGGTCGTTAAAAGCGGTTCCGTAGATACTCAGGCTCACCAGATCCGTCGCCTTGCCCGGACCGCCTCCGGTCATCGTATAGACAAGCGTGTACTGTTTGAACCACCATACGCTGTCCAGAATCAGCGTTGTTGTCAGCACAGGGCGCAGTCCCGGTATCGTCACATGCAGAAACTGTTTCCATTTTGTCGCGCCGTCGATCATGGCCGCCTCATATAAGTCCTTTGATACGCTCTGCAGACCGGAGAGGATCATGGTCATAACAAGCGGGTATCCTTTCCAGATACAGACAAACACGATAGTCGGAAACGCCAGACTTCCTGAGCTGAGCCACGACATATTGCTGCTGATCAGTCCCATTGATTTTAAAATGGCATTTAATACGCCGTACATCGGGTTCAGTATCCATGTAAAAAGCAGCGCTATCACGCTCTCCGGGAACAGCCAGGGCAGCATAAAGATCACACGGAACAGCGTCCTTCCCTTAAATTCCTTATTCAGAAGCGAAGCCAGAATAAATCCAAGCAGGAAGTGTCCTATCACAACAAGTATCATAAATTTAAAAGTCAAAAGGACAGAAGAATAGAATTCCGAATTTGTAAATGCCTGAATATAGTATCTTAGCCCCACAAATTTCCATTTCGTCACAAGGTTTGTATTATAAAAACTGATATACAGTCCGTATGCCATCGGGTAAATGATCATGGCGGCCATGGCAAAAACCCGCCGGTCCGATAAAAGCATATCCCACGGACTGCCTTTTTTCCACTTTGCCTTTCTTTGTCTGTTTTTTTGTTATATTTTTCATTTCACTTCCTTCTTTCATAAGCGGCGATCTTTCATAAAACGATTGATCCGATGCTTCCTTTTGGCAAAACAAGTGAGGAAAACTCCCCACTTGTTTTATGCGGTATCAATTTATTGATATGGGTGTTTAGTTGTATTCTTCCAGCAATGTTTCCATCTCTTTTACAAGATCATCCACCGCCTGTTCGTTCGTCTTGTCACCGCTGAATACTGCTGAGTAAGCATCACCAAGTACACTCTTTAAAGCGCTCATGCCCGGGAAATTGATTACATCAATACATCCTGCATCTATGGTGCCAAGATAACCTGCGTAGTCATCGCCGGTAATGTAGTCTACCTTCTGTCCTTCAACTGTTGAAGGAATCTTTCCGCTGGACTGCCAGAATTTATATTCCGGATCATTGACACTGAAAAATTTCAAAAATTCAACTGCCGCCGCTTTTTCCGCATCATCAGCCATGCTGCAGAGCGCATATCCTTCCGCATTGAGCATTGTACCGGGATGGTCGCCGGGAATCGGGAAAGAACCAAGTTTTCCTTCCAAATCCGGGTTATTCGCATAAGCCACGCCGAGAGCGTTGCTGCCGGAGAGGATCATGCTTGTATAACCCATTGCAAAGTAGTTTGCCGCCGTAGCGTAATCCACTTCCGTGATACCTGTCGGAACCACGCCGTCAACATTGTTCATATTTGTCCAGAATGTAAATGCATCCACAAAGCCTTCGGAACCGATATCTGTTGTCCACTCGCCGGTGGAATTATCAACCAGTGTATATCCCTGACTCCATAAGTAACTCTGGAAACGGCTCTGTCCGGAGGAGTTATTGGAACCAACCATGGAAAATCCCCACTGATCGATCTCGCCGTCACCGTCAGAATCCACTGTAAGCGTCTTTGCACAGTTCAGGAACTCATCCCATGTCTTGGGAACGGAGAGCCCCGCCTCATCAAATCTGTCTTTTCTGTAGATCACAGCACTGGGCTGAACATCGATGGGATAAAATGCCATCTGATCATCTAATGTGCAGGCTTCAATGATACCATTTGCAAAAGAGTTCAATGTTTCATCATCAAGCTGGCCTTTCAGATCTTCCATCAGTCCCAGATCAAACAGGCTGGGAGCCTGATCCACACTCGTAAAGAACAGTGTCGGAAGATCATCCGGTGATGTTGCCATTGCAGCAAGTTTTGTGTAAATATCATTACTGCTGATTGCTGTCACTTCCACTGTAATATTGGGGTACTGCTCCATAAATTTTTCAGCATACTCATAGATATACTGACCATGGGGATCTTCACTCGCGTATGCGCATAAAACTGTGACAGTAACATTCTCATCACCCAGCGCCGCGCCTTCGCCCGGGCCTTCTTCCGTTTCCCCTGCTGCCTCTGAATTTTCCTCCTGCGCCGGAGCATCTGCCGTATCGGATGTATCTGCGGAATTATTTCCACAGCCTGCCAATGTACCTGCCACCATCACTGCTGACAAAATAACTGCCAAAATTTTCTTATACATTTGATTCCTCCCTATTCGTTTGGATTATCGTTTTTAAGTTTTCGTTAAGTCAAACTGCCTCCATTTCAAATCGTGCACAATTCAAAACGGAATTATACCGGTATATTCTGCTCATCTTCCTAACATATTAACAAAATAGCATATTTCAAAAGGCAAATGTCACCGAATTTATCTTAAAAATCATCATTTTTTGTACGAAAAAGAAAAAACCACCATTTATTCCCAATGATGGTTTTTACGTAACAGTTATTTCTGCGCAAAAATTATTGTGTTAATACAGATCGATCGTTCGATGTTTTTTCAGATATGCCCGGTGTTTCTTCCTGTACTGCAGAGGTGAAATCTGCATCATTTCATTAAACTGGCGCAAAAATGTGTTCACATTTGTATATCCTACTTCCATTGCCAGCGCTTCTATGCTGATATCAGATTTTTCCAACAGCCTTAAAGCATTTGATACCCTGACCGTGTTGATATATTTTTTAATATTTATGCCGCACTCCATCTTAAAATATTTGCTGATGGTTCCGGGCTGAAAGTAAAACAGTTCCCCCAGCTTCTCTAAATTGATCTCATCTTTATAGTTTAAATCAATATAACTTTTGATCTGCTGCATGGTCTGATGAAGCGGTGAACGAACCGTTTCGGAATTTTGAAAATGCAGCTTCCTTTTCAGCATCAACGTCAGAATATGGATATATGCCGAAACAATCTCAGCGCTGTCCTTTTTTGGTGTTCTGGTCTCTTCCCGCAAATGTCTCAGAATATGAATATATTCGGCAAACTCTTTGTCCGAAAGTCCTTTCAGGAGGCTGCTGCCATCAAAATCCTGTGTTTTATAAATATCAAGATATTCATTAACGGCAGGAATTGTCCTCATATAAACCGGCAGCATGGTCAGCCCGTATCGATTAAAAGGTACTTTCGTCAGCTTTGCAAAATGAAAATCCATCGCTCCGATGATCAGAATATCATGTTTACCAATCGTATATATTTCTCCGTTTATTTTATATTCGGCTTCTCCTTCTTCCCCAAAAAGAAGTTCTATTGAATTATGCCTGTGATAGATAATCCCCTGACCGGAATCGGAAGAGTGCGTCACATAGACATTTTCTTCATTCATTTCGATAAAAGCAGCTCCGTCCGCAGTATAGGCCTCTTTTGGCCTCCTGTCATCATATTCCATCTGCTCATACATTTTTTCCATACGGATTTCCTCTTTTTCGATTTTTTCCATTCATTGTAGGAGTATCTGAAAACTATGTCAAGCATAATGGATATGATACGGCGGATAACAGGGCAGATAAAAGCCGCACCTTTCAGGACAAATTAATCGTATGGCATTTATTTAAGTATGCCAGATGTTTTTTCCTGTACTGCAGCGGTGAAATCTGCATCATCTCATTAAACTGGCGAAGAAACGTGTTGACATTAGCATATCCTACTTCCATTGCCAGCGCTTCTATACTGATATTGGATTTTTCCAGCAGGCGAACAGCATTTGACACTCTTACCGTATTGATATATTTTTTGATATTTGTATTAAATTCCAGTTTAAAATATTTACTGATCGTTCCGGGCTGGAAATAAAAGAGTTCTCCTAACTTTTCCAGGCTCAGATCCTCCTTATAATTCAGATCAATATAACTCTTGATCTGCAGCATGGTCTGATGAAGAGGAGAATGGGTTATCTTACTGTTTTGGAAATTCAGTTTTCTCTTTAACATCAGAGTCAGTATATGGATATATGCCGCAACAATCTCGGCGCTGTCCGCCTTTGCATTTCTTGTCTCTTCTCTCAAATGTCTCAGAATATGGACATATTCCGCGAACTCCCTGTCGGGAAGTCCCTTTAGTAGCATACTCTTTTCAGGGCTTAAGGTCTCATAAATACTGAGATAATCATTGACCGCCGGAATTGTTCTCATATAAGTGGGCAGCATCGTCAGGCCGTACCGGTTAAACGGGACTTTTGTGATCTTCCGAAAATGAAAATCCATTGCTCCGATGATCAGAATATCATTTTTGCCGACAGAATATATTTCTTCATTGATCTTATAATCCGCCTCCCCCTCCTCGCAAAAAAGAAGTTCCACGGAAGTATGCCTCTGATTGATCACCTCGAAATCCGAATTTGAAGTATGTGTCACATAAACATTCTGCTCATTTAATGCAAGAAAAGCGCCGTCTGGCGCATATGCTTCACTTGGCCTTATACCGTCATATTCCATCTGCTCATATATTCTGTCCATCTCTGCCTCTTCTTTCCAATCCGTATACAGTTTATACCTTTTGCCTAGCATACCATGAGATATCGGAAAACTCAATAAATTTTAATTGTGATTACAGTTGTTGAATCGACAAAATATAATTTCTTGATACCGGTAACAGCCTGCTCTAAAGACACAGGGATATATTAAGGACGTCCGACTTTTTGTGTTTATATTCTTAATTCCAGTCCCCATCTATAGGGATCATCCTCATGCATTACATAAGCCGCTGCACCTGCAATATAGGCGCTTCCGGTAATCTGTGGTATGATTGCCATATAACCTCCTGCCATCACTGTCCTTTTTACACAGCCTCGAAAAACAGCACCCGTAAAATTTTTATTTATAAATTCCTCCCCTATATCAATCTTATTTTTTGCATAGAGCCATGCGAGTTTTGCGCTTGTCCCTGTTCCACAGGGAGAACGGTCTACCTGCCCTTCCTCGCTGATTACGATATTTTTCTGACAAAGGTTACTACTTTCCTGTAATTCATAAAACTCCATATTTGCAACACCACAAATATTTAAGCATGGATGCTTTACTTTCACCTTTTTATTGATTTCAGCAATTGCCTCCATGGCAATATACCGTAAATCCGAAACTGTTTCCATACCAATACTTATTCCAAGCTCTTTTACATCAACTAATGCAAAAAAGGAACCTGCATAAGCAATGGAAAAATGAATCAGCCTTCCATCAGATATCCGAATCTCATAGTCATCCCCATACAGAAAACTTGGAATATTTTCAAAAGAAACTTCCCTTGCCTTTTTCTCTTTTATCCGTATCGTTGTATCAACCAATCCGGCAGGTGTATCAAATATTATCCTTGTAACCGGCTCTGTCACTTCTACCAGCCCCGTCTCCACTGCCGCAGTTGCACATCCTATCGTAGCATGTCCGCACATATTGATCCAACGGTTTGCATCCATGTAAATAACGCCCAAGTCAGCTTTTGGATCTTTCGGCTCCATCAGTATTGCTCCAACCATATCTTTGTGCCCTCTCGGTTCTGCCATAAGACTCTGACGATAGCAATCAAAATATTTTTCATAATTTTCTTTGCACTGCATCATTGTATCACCCTGCACTTTGGGAAAACCCGAAAAAATAATTCTTGTGGGTTCCCCAACCGTATGTGTCTCCAGTGTTTTTATCACTTCTTCTGATGTAAATTCTTGTATATATTTATTATATAGATTATTAATTTCTTTCTCCATTATCTCTCTTCCTCCAAAAAAACGGCAAAACCACATTTCACAAAGCAGTTTTACCGTTTTTTATTATCATATATCACACATCCTGCGTACGTTCATTGGCTTATCACCTATTTCACGCATTCCCCATTCGTCTCAATAATTTCCTTATAGCGATAGAAGGAATCTTTCCTTATTCTTTTCAGGCTGCCGTTTCCCTCGTTGTCGCGGTCCACATAGATAAAGCCGTATCGTTTTTTCATCTCTCCGGTGGAGGCGCTGATAAGATCGATCGGTCCCCACCAGGTGTAGCCGAACAGATCCACTCCGTCCTCTATTGCATCCCGCATGGCTTTTACATGATCATCCAGATAATCACTGCGATAGGAGTCATGAATATGGCCGTCTTCACTCAACGTATCGATCGCTCCAAGCCCGTTTTCCGCAATAAATATGGGAATCCGGTATCTGCCATAAATCTCATTCAAAACCCATCTTAACCCCTGAGGATCAAACACCCATCCCCAATCTGACTTTTTCAGATACGGATTTGCCGCCCCAAGAGAAAAGTTTCCCGCTGTCATATCCTTTTTTTCATCGACAGATTCACATCCCGATGTATAGTAACTCAGCGAGAAGAAGTCCACGGTTCCCTCTTTTAAAATCTTTTTATCTTCCTCGCTGATTTCCATCCTTACACCCTTTTCCTCCAGG
>OFGK01001625.1_pt1 | contig 11213 bp, 10 predicted proteins | sample 1521771 | NCBI WGS metagenome assembly OFGK01 (sample SAMEA3504088, study PRJEB24116) | mouse gut metagenome | biome: mouse gut; feature: mouse-associated habitat; material: faeces | place: Denmark | collected 2011 | reverse complement strand
TCCTGAATTTGCTGCTGTTTGAATATGCTGCATATATAAGCTGTGTAAAGGATTTTGGGGGTAATTTGGGTGTTTAGGGGTGTGGGAGGGGAATTGGTAGGGGAAGGGATTTAAGGGGTATTTTGACGAATATTTGTACGTTGATAATTACTATATTTCTTGTTTGGGATTTTTTTCTGTGATATGATTTAATTATATTACAGAAGGAGAAAGATTCTATGAATATACCAGTTTTTTTAAAAGAATTAGCGAAAGTCGGAGTTGTTGCATTAACTGAAGAAGCTGTTAAGTCATTTATTGAAACAAATATTAAGCCTATATTTGCAAATTGGGGAAAAGATGATTTAAGATCTGCGGAATTAGAAGAGTGTTTGAGTGAATATTTAATGAGGTGTTATGCTAAGAATAATATTATGACAACAATAGTATTTGGCAAGCAACAAAAAACATTAGAAGATTTATATATTCCACTGACGCTTGAAGAATACAGAAATGAAGATGAAAAATGGATTATCAATGAAAACTGCTATGATATATTAGATGGTTATTCCAGAATATTAATTGTTGATATGGCAGGTATGGGAAAATCTACTGTTGTGAAGTACTTTGCTTGTCAGGGAATAAATTTAAATAAGAGTATTCCGATTGTAATTGAATTAAGGAAATTAGAGAAAAATCAAGCAATATTAGAATATATACAAAATCAAATTAATTCCTTGGATAAAAACATAAAAATAGAGGAAGCAGTGAATATATTGAAGAAAGGGGATTTTGTGATTTTTTTTGATGGTTATGATGAAATTGCAAATAAAAATAAACCTGATGTTTTAGATGCAATTCAAGAATTTACGAGTAAAGTGTCTAATACAAAAATAGTAATTACATCAAGAGAAGAAGATGATTTGAATGCATTAGGTGAATTTAAATGTGTAAATATAAAGCCGTTGACGGAGCAGGAGGCATATAAATTAATAGAGAAATATGATAATGACGGAGAAATTTCTAAGAAATTAGTTAAGAGATTAAAAGAAGATTCATCAATGGATGTTTTAAAAGAATTTTTGGAAAATCCACTTTTAGTTTCATTATTATATAAAACATTTGAGTATAAAGAAGAAATCCCATATAAAAAGATAGATTTTTATGGACAGGTTTATACAGCGCTATTTAATGATCATGATAAAACAAAAGGATCAGCATATGTACATGAGAAGAAAACAAAATTGGATAAATATCAATTTGAACAAATATTAAGAGCATTTGGGTTTTTAGCATTAAAAACCGATAAAGTAGAATACTCAGACCAATTGATTCACCATTTATTAGAACAGTCGATCAAAAGATTCAGTTGGTTAGGAATCAGAACTGATGATTTTTTATATGATATAACTCATGCGGTTCCGTTTATTCAAAAAGATGGAAATGAATATAAGTGGGTTCACAAATCATTTATGGAATATTTTGCGAGCTGTTTTATTTGTTATGATAATAGAGAGGCAGAAGAAAAATATCTAAAAAGGATGATATCTAGTAATAACTCAATGAAATATTATAATGTGCTAGATTTTTGTTATGAGATGGATACACTTGGATTTAGAAAATATGCTATTTTGCCATATATGGAAAAGTATGTTGATAAATATGAGAAAACTTTTGAAAGTGATTGTTTTAAACTATTTGGAGAGGAAGAATTACATTTAGCTAAACAAATAGTTTCGGTGGCTGAAAATATACGAATAATAAAATTTGATTTAACAAATGAAGAAGGAGATAGAAAATACAAAAAATATTTGAGTGATATTTTAGGAAATAGAATACAAACATTTGGAAGTTCTAGTATATGGGAAGATGAAAAGAATGCTTCTATTATACTATTTGATGCAATAAATCCTGTATTAAACAAGTTATTGATGGAAAAAATGTCAAAATTATTTGTAACAATAAAAATTGAACAAGACAAATATTTTAACATTGAAGATAATATAGAATTTTGCTTTAATGATGAAATAAATAATCCAATTAATAAGGATACAGAACTGTTTACTTCAATTTTGAAAAGGTTAGTAAATACAATATTTATTAGAAGTAACGCAATTGGTGAATTAAACTATAAAAAAAGTAAAGAAATAATTGAAGAAATCAAAGCGGAGAGAGAATATCAAAATAATAATTTTTTTGATTTATAATTTGAGAAAGGCTCCTGATTTTCTAATAAACATACACAAATTCAATAAAATTCCCTCAAATAAGATGAAAAACTGAATAAAGAAGTAGAAATATAGGCTTAGAGCAAAGTGATTGATATATGTTCTAAGCTTTATTTTGTTCTGAGATTTTTTGATTTTTAGTGGATAATTTGAAATTTCCAGTGAATGTGATCTGGATTTTTAAAAGTTTTTTCTATTTTGATGAGATTTTGCGGAAATTTGATCAAAGTTGGGAAATGGATGGAGAAGTAGATTGTAGAAAGATAAATTAAATGAGTGATTGGAGGATGGATTTATATTTCTAAAAGCAATATCAGTGTGAAATATTACTATGATTGGTTAGTAACACAGAAGTTGTCATATAGAAAAGGAGAAATGAGAGAAGACAGAAAAAAATTATTTGAACAGGTGATATTGAGTAAACCCATCATAAACAAGCCATTTCGGAGTATAGAAAGCAATAAATCTATCTCCGATTTGGCTTCTATTTTCAGAAGTGGTGTATTGAAATTTTGTGGTGGTTTTGACTTTAGATGGAGAAGTAATAAGTGAAGCATTGTTGTTGCGGATAAATTAAAATTGTGGAGGTAGTTATTTATTGAGCAAAGTAGATAAATGCATTGAGGAACTAGACAATACGGAAAAGGCGGTAATATGTATAAAACAAACTCAAACATCAGATGCAGAGCAATTGTATCAGGAATATTTAAACTATCAAAATGGAGATGAATTTGCATTAGACAGAGTTTTCTTTGAAGAAAAAGATAGATTGAAAGAATTGACTGATAAGTATTATTCAAGTTTAAATGGGACTGAATACATGGATAATGTTTTAGACTCAGAATTTATTAAAGCTGAAATTACGGATGAGCAGAAAAAGCATAACTCAAAGGTAAAATTCCGTTTTATGTGTCTAAACAGGATTTTGAGTAATGCAAAATGGGCTTATAGCAAGGATTATATTGATACGGGATACAGAGATGGGTTTCGTGTAAATGGTGGATATAGAAAATTCCATAAAGGGGAATATGATACTTTTGATATTCAGGAAGTAATGATTGAAATTGTTATAAAAGTATTTCAGGGCAAGTTGACAAGTAAAGAACCAATTATAAATGCAACTACTCTATTAGGGAATATTAAATACCATTTGGAGAAAGAAATAGGAAAAGTGAATGAGGGTCTATATAAAAATATCCCGGAATTAAAAAAGAGTATAGATTGCAATGGAGAAGGGGCTGTGAAAAAAGTCTCTTAACAAAAAAAGAACACTTTCAGGAATAAAACCTGGAGGTGTTCTTTTCTTTTTGGTATAATTTATCTGCTATGAAAAACAATACCGAATATTATTATAGTCCAAAGCAGGGAAGATTACCACTGTTTCTTGCAGATAGTTTAGATATCTGCGATCCGGTATTGGCATTTGACCAGATCATGGAGGAGATCGGAATAGAACAGTATCTTAAGCCTGAGCCATTATATCGTTATGGCAGGCCGGGATATAATCGTGTCAACATGCTTAAAACAATCTTATTTGGCTTTATGGACACAGGATACGCAAGTTTAAGAGAACTGGAAGACCGGTGCAGAGTCAATATCCGTTACATGTACCTGATGGATTATGAAACGCCCAGTTACCGTGCCTTCGGATATTTTATTAATGAGGAAATTAATGGAAATGCCGAAGACATTTTCCGCGCTGTTATGGAGTACATCCAAAAGGAAGACGGAGTGGATATGGAACATCTCTATATAGATGGTTCAAAATTTGAGGCAAACGCTAACAAATATACCTGGGTATGGAAAAAGAGTACGGAAAAATTCAGATACCAGCTGTTTGCAAAGATTACCCAGCTGCTGAAGCAGATCAATGAGGATCTGGTTTATACCGGATTAAAGGTAGAAACGAACGCGGAATATAGTCCGCAATGTCTGGAAATGATCCTAAGCAGGTATGCTTTCAAGTGCCGGATTGACGAAAAGGAGTTTGTCCACGGAAGAGGCCACCGGAAAACCAGGGAACAGCGTTACTATGAGAAGTTGAAAGAATATACGGAAAAGCTGAAAGAATACGTGGAAAAAATCCGGATCTGCGGCTCGGACCGCAACAGTTATTCCAAGACAGACCATGACGCCACATTTATGAGGATGAAAAAGGATTATATGGGAAATGACCAGCTTCTCCCTGCGTATAATATTCAGATTGGAGTGGCAGATGAATACATAGCGGTGGTGGATGTGATGCAGTACCGCTCAGATATGGACTGCTTCGTACCACTGATGGAGAAGTTTAAGGAATTGTATGGATTTTACCCGAAATATCCGGTCGCGGATGCCGGATATGGCTCGTTTAACAATTATATTTACTGCCAGGAACATGGCATGGAGAAGTACATGAAATTTCCCATGTACAAAAAGGAAACAAAGGATAAAGGATATCACGATGATCCGTTCCGGGCGGTAAATTTTAACGTGGATACGGATGGCGATCTGGTATGTCCCGGAGGGAAGAAATTCCATTTTGCCTATAGAAAGGCTGTAAGAGGAAACCAATATGGCCGTCAGGAGGAGTACTATACGTGCGAAGACTGCAGCGGCTGTCTATACGCATCCCAATGCAAAAAGACGAATAAAAACAGGACGGTATGTATCAATTCGGAACTAAGTTCCATGCACAAGGAAGTATTGGAAAACCTGGAAAGCATCCAGGGAGCGTTGCTACGAATGAATCGATCCATCCAGGCAGAAGGAACGTTTGGTGTCATGAAATACGATCGCTGGTATAAACGGGTGGTAAGAAAAGGCCTAAACAGGGTGAAACTGGAATTGTTTCTGGTTTCTATTGGTCATAATCTCTATAAATTCAGGAATAAAAAGATGCGTCTCCCGGAAGCAGCATAAAAAGCAGAGGGGTTATTCCAGGGGGAAAGGGGGAGGTATACGCTTTTTTAAGATAGAACTGAATTTTTAAGACAAAAAAGAGGAGCCGTGAAAAATGGATATTTCCAGCAGCCTTTTTTGTTTTTGAAAACAATGATATGTATGCCGAAATGTGGGCGACAATATGTTGTCCTTTATTTTGAAATCCATATGCTATACTTGCTCCATAAGATATGCTGAACCTTGAAAATCAAATAAAGAACACCACCATAAGAATAAAATTTGTATTGCAGTTCATCAGAACAGCAGGGCATATATGAAAGAAACCATTAAAAATGAGATTTTGAAACGATATAAAATTCTGTCCAGGCAGGGGCTGATTACAGGTGCAAAAGACCGGGTGAGGGATGGGAAAGTCCTGATTAGCAGCACATTACAAAAAATGGGAATTTATCTGAGCCTGCGCTATCCAGTATGAAGTGATGGCGGCGGCCTGGTAATGTCAGAGTGAGGAGAGACAAAGAATGAATGATTTGAAAAAGAACATAAATTTACCGTTACTGTACGAAATAAGAAAAGATGTATTTGCAAAATCAGGCGATGCGGAATATGGAGAGCGTTTCTTCTCCATGATGCATCATATGGATTTGCTGGCGCGGACCGCAGGAAAAGAAGGACTGCTGGCTTTGGCAGATGTGGCGAAAGAAATCCCCCTGGAAGTGGAATTTTATCAGGATATACAGTCTGCAGTTTCTTATGTTTGTGATGGTCTGGAAGGAGAAGACGTCATGGAAATCCTTACTGCACGTTATTGGATAAAAAATTTACAGGGGGAAGATGCATTGCTGTATTTTATGATGATTTTATCCATCATAAGAATTCAGGACGGCGCGCCGCCTGATCTGCTGGAAAGTCTGCTTATGGCGTATCTTCCGGATGACGCCGCTGAAAAATATACAGAGTACAAAAAGCAATATCAGCCGGCGAGACAGGAGCAGAAGCCTTTGGAAATCCTGCTGAGTCACGATCCTGATATTGGAGAAGGGGGAATTTTAGTCGTAAAAAGATTGTTGGAAGAGAAAATTGAATTTGCTGATGTTCAGAATTTAAAAGGCGTGATTACTGAGGCTGAAAATACCGATTTGGTAATTTCTCTGAAAGGGCTGTCTGTTCATGCCAGAAAGAAACTTTTTTCCGTCATGTCGGATGATAAAGCAGATGAATATGCAGGTCATTGTGAATACATGGGACCTGTCCGGCAAATAGACGTTTTAGCGTCTATGTCCGAACTGATTGGCGTATTTGAAAAACAGGAGAGGCTTTTATGATAGATTTTGGCAGATGGATTTATTCAAAAGATATTGCGGCATGGGCTGCAAAAAATACTTCCCTTAATCTGGAAGAGCAGATTGCATGTATCTGGGCGGCGCCCCACAGAACGCTGGAAGAAAAACTGGAAGGCGTAAAAGAACTAAAATCCGAACACGATGGAAAGCTGCTTAAGGATCGAATTGAAAAACTGGAAATTGCTTTACATAGAAGCCGTTCAGATACGAGGATATATGTGTATTTATTTGGCATAGAAATATTTTTCCGTGGAGAAAAAGATTGTTTTTTGCCAGATACCATATTCAGGAGCGCGGGGGAAGCGATCGATGCGATTTGTTATCACATTGAAAAAGCAGCCAGAGAAGAACATCTGGAAAGAAGAAACTGGTGCGGCATCGTCAGGGGATTCCGAAGATCCGGTAAGCCCCCACATGGTTATGTTCCCATAGAAAATACGATTGTCCGTTATGATGGAGAAGTGATTTATGTTCAAAACATTTATAGCAGGGATGGAGGATATATGTCTGAAGGAATTGACATGGGATATTTTGACGCTGTAAAAGTCCCATATTCTTCAGGGACCATTATTTCAATCCCGAAAAACCCGTATATTCCGGCATTGAAGGGAGTTCTTATAAATATGACAGAACCGGACGAGGAAAACTTTCCGGATGACTGTTATGGTCAATGGCTGATTTATCCAACCCGGCAGCACAGGGATCAGACGCATGGAATTGGGGTTGTGAATTTAAGGGATGATTATATACCCTTTGAAAACAGTCCGGATTTTATTTTCCCATATAAGCAGTTGATGACTGTTTACGAAGGTGATTTGAAAGAAGATGAAACATGGATGTCTGAATTTAGCGCGTTGATTCAGGCGGATAAGAATTGCATCAGAAAAATATGGCGTGGCCGTGAGCCAAAAAACTGCCGGTACATAGCCATGAATGACGAACGGTTGAACTATGTCAGGGAACTGTGGGAGAAACAGAGGTAAGAGGGAACATATGGAAACAATAAGTATATTGATACAAATAATCATTTTACTGCTCTTTGCAGCGGCATGTTTGGGTTTTATATTATTTCCGGTTTTATTTGATGCTGACGTGAAAAATAAGACCGGAAAAAGATTTTTGAACCGGTGGCTGACGGGAATGGAATTCAAATGAGCAGTTACGTCATCAGTGACATTCACGGCTGTTACAGTGAGCTTCTTTCCATGCTTAAAAAAATCCGCTTTTCTGAAACAGACCGCCTGATTTTTGCAGGGGATTCTATCGACAGGGGAAAACAGAACTATGAGATTTTATGCTGGATGGAACAGCGTTTGACAAACGTTCTGCTTTTGCGGGGAAATCATGAAGAGGAGTTTGTGTCTTATATAGATCTGATGCTGATGGTTGACTGCCTGGAAGAATTGGATACGGATTTTTCCTCCCATGCAGACACAGCGGCATTATATGAATCCGTGAAATATCTGTTTCATAAAAAGAAACTGCCTGCAGCATTCTTTGATTTTTACGGCACGATAAGCATTCTGTTAGAGCAGAATCATGTTACGATGAATGATTTGTGCAAATGGTCGGGAATGATTCGAAAAATGCCTTATTATAAGAAATTAGAAGTTAAGGGCAGGAAATATGTTGTGGTTCATGCCGGATATGCGGACCATTTGGAAGATATTTGCGGACATTTTCAAAGTCTGGAACAATTTTATCTTTACACAAGGGAAGAAAGTTTCCAATTGGGCGGTATAAGGTCTGGAACCGTCATTGCCGGACATACCCTCACTACCGTCAAAAAAAGTTTTGCCTGCAACGGAGGAAAAGTTTTCCGCTGTTACAATGCCAAAAAAGACTGTGTTTTTTATGATATTGACTGTGGCTGTGTGTTTCGGGACAGAGATGCGGATGCAAAGCTCGCCTGTATTCGGTTGGAAGATGAAAAAATATTTTATATATGAGGCGTTAAAAAAAAGCGATACGAAAACAAATGATGTAAAGGCAGAATACGGTATCAATGGAAAAATCAGGAGGAAGGATATGGAAAAGAAAAAAGTGGAAAACCGGTACGGTGTGCAGGTGGGAGATATTTTTAGTGAGAACAGGCTGAACTGCAATAATTCCTTCTTTTGCCAGGTAGTGGCATTGCATGGGGAATCGAAGGTAGAAGTGCGTGAGATTGATAAGATCTGCGTTGCATTTGACGGTTACTATAAAGGCATTGTGCCTTTGCCGGGGATCTGGCAGTCACATCGTACGCATATCCTGACGGTACAGGAGTGGAAAGGTAAACTCGGTCTGTTTTTTATGGATTTTTGGGGTGGCCATTTGGCTTATCTGGATAGAAGCGAAACACATATGTATATGGAATTACACGAAAGAGATGATATTCCTTTTTATTTTCGGGATTATTATCCTGAAATTGCAGAACAGCTTGACCTTAAAACAGGTTCCGGTGTTTATGCATTAGAAAGACCTTTTAAATGGATGGATGATGATTACAGAGCTGTCATTCGCTATCCCGATGGGCGTGAGGTGGAAACTGTTTTATAGGAATTGATGCGTTCCGATAAAATATCACAGAAGTGGAGAGCATTCGAAGCCGAATTCAGGCATATTTCGGAAGAGCCGGGACCGTTCCAGTGGTGGGATGAACAGAAACAGATTATGTTTGAAGGTCTGAAGAGCAGTCTGAATAAAAATATAAGATAACAGGTTTGGCAAATACCGGAGTACAACAGATTTTTTCGTTATCGTTGTTAAATTGCAACATTTTTACCCATGAACGCGTCAAAAGTTTACAACCATACCTGACAATACTTCTCTGGACTGACGGGTGCAGGGGCGTAACTTTTGCTACGGGTATGCAATCTCTGAACGTATGACGGAGCTTTGCACCAATATGCGTTATCTTCGGTATTGCATGCTTCAGAATTTATATCAGTATTGTTACATTCCATTTTTCAGAAGTCAGGAAACAAAAGGAATTGACTTCAGGAATTCTGCTTTTCGGAGTGCAGGGCATAAATGATTTTCTCATTACAGAAAATTTATAGATTAAAAGTTGAATCAGCGTCAGTTTCGGGATATAATAATTTTGAGGTCATATACCTTTCAGGAATGGTTTTTCAGTTTGCCAAATGTATGACAGGGAGGTCATGCCCGTGGATATGGAAATAAAAAATGCAGTGAGCGCGTCGGATACGGATGCGCAGTATGATGAAAAGGCAAAACGTCTGTTGGGAAATAAAATTATTCTAGCGCATATTCTGGTAAAGACGGTTGATGAATTTCGGGGAATGAATCCGAAAGATGTGGTATCCTATATTGAGGGAGAACCGTTTATCGGTGTGGTTCCGGTGGAGCCGGGGCTGACCAATGTGGAAAAAGAAGAAAACGGGCAGCGCATTGTCGGGATGAATACGGAAAATGCGGAGATAAACGAGGGGCTTGTAAGGTTTGACATTATCTTTTATGTGCGGATGAAAGACGGGATTTCTCAAATTATTGTAAATGTGGAAGCTCAAAAGGACGCACCTACAGAATATAATGTATTGAACAGGGCAATCTTTTATGTTAGCCGTTTGGTTTCCTCACAGAAAGAAAGAGAGTTTGTGAACACCAACTATGACGATATAAAGCGGGTATTCAGTATCTGGATTTGTATGAATATGAATCAGAACTGCATGAACTATGTGCATCTGACGAATGATAGGCTGTTAGGTTCGTATGACTGGGAAGGAAAGATTGATCTGTTGGGCATTGTCATGATTGGATTGTCAAAGGAACTTCCAGAATATGACGAGAAATATGAGTTGCATCGTTTGTTAGGGGCGTTGTTATCAAAGAGTCTTTCTTCGGAAGATAAGCTAAAAATTATTGAAACAGAGTATGGTATTCCGATAGAGGGCAGTATAAGAAAGGATGTGAATGTTATGTGTAATCTTAGCCAAGGAATTAGAGAAGATGCCAATGCTGAATTTATCATGAGTATGTATAAAAAAGGCTACTCGTTGGAACAGATTGCAGATGTGGCAGATAGGAGTATTGAAGAAATCAAAGCTATCATTGAGAAAAGAGAGCCTATACTAGCATAATCACAGTATCTTAATAATACAAACAGTTAAAAATATGGCAGATGCAAAAGGTCACAAGACAATGGTGCCTGAACCCCGCCCTTAGCCACGAGTTTCTACCCACAGCTAAGGGCATTATAAATAAGCGAGAATAATCGCACTTATCCGACTATTATCAGTTTGTTATCAAAAAATCTCTCAAGATCCCACACACATAAACACTGGGTTTCTTTAACTTTCCACCCTATTCCCATTCAATCGTCCCACACGGCTTCGGCGTCAAATCATACAGCACCCGATTCACTCCCGTCACCTCATGGGTAATCCTCTTCGTAATATGCTCAAGCAGCTCAAACGGAACATTCTCCACCGTCGCCGTCATGGCGTCCACCGTATTCACCGCCCGCAGAATTACCGGATACGCAAATGTCCGCTCACCGTCCGAAACCCCCACAGACCGAAAATCCGGCACAGCGGTAAAATACTGCCATACCTTTTTGTCAAGTCCTGCCTGCTGGAACTCCTCCCGCAGTATGGCATCGGACTCTCGCACGGCCTCCAGGCGCTCCCTGGTGATCGCCCCCAGACAGCGGACTCCCAGACCGGGCCCGGGGAAGGGCTGGCGGTAGACCATGCTCTCCGGCAGACCCAGTTCCACGCCGCAGGACCGCACCTCATCCTTGAAAAGCTGCTTCAGAGGCTCCACCAGTTCAAAC
>OFGK01001621.1_pt1 | contig 11252 bp, 9 predicted proteins | sample 1521771 | NCBI WGS metagenome assembly OFGK01 (sample SAMEA3504088, study PRJEB24116) | mouse gut metagenome | biome: mouse gut; feature: mouse-associated habitat; material: faeces | place: Denmark | collected 2011 | reverse complement strand
CAGCCGATGAAACTCGCCGCGATGGAAGGTCTCTATCACGGTCACGAGGCCCAGGCAATATCCGCAGTTGCCATCCTCAACCCCGACAAGCGGTGGGACAACGACGAGGATGAGTATCTGTTCGACATCTCCATCCCCTACGGACTCTCCATCCTCGCGAAACATGACCCCAACGCCTTCGTGCCGGGCATCGCCGACATCGTGAAGGGAGTGGACATCGTGAACGGAGACACCGTCAACACCGTCTCCTACGCCGAGCGCATCGAGCGCGGCAAGGCCGCCCACAAGGCTCTCGCCGCATACGATACAGCCCGAAAAGCGGGCGACAAAACCGCAATGGAGACATCTCTCAAGGACTTCCGCGCCGATTATCCCTATTTCGGCTACGGATACTTCAACAGCGTCGACGAGGCAATACCTCCTGTGGGACTGACCTTCACCACCTTCCGGCTGATGGTGATATTGGGAAGCTACTTCTTTCTTTTCTATATCTTCACCATCGCACTCACCTACAAGCCGCAACTGCTCGAGCGCTGGCGCTGGTTCCAGCTGACAGCCATGATCTCGGTACCATTTATGTGGGTATGCTCCGAGGCGGGATGGGCAATAGCGGAAGTGGGCCGTCAGCCCTGGACCATCCAGGACCTGCTTCCCACGTGCGCGGCAATCTCCGACATACCGGCATCATCGGTGGTGACCACATTCTGGATGTTCGCCGCAGTATTCACCATCCTTCTTGTGGCCGAGGTAAGCATTATGTGCCACTTTGTGAACAAAGAAACCAAGACTAACCTTTCGTAAGGGCTCACCTGCGAAAACAGAACAATTACGATATGACACTTGAATGTCTGCAAGATTACTGGTGGCTGCTGATCTCGGTGCTCGGCGGTATCCTCGTGTTCCTCCTCTTCGTGCAGGGGGGCCAGTCAATGATATATACTCTCGGCACCGATGAACGCCGGCGCGACATGATAATCTCCGCTATGGGTTCGAAGTGGGAGCTGACTTTCACCACGCTCGTCACTTTCGGAGGAGCTCTCTTCGCTTCCTTCCCTCTTTTTTATTCCACGAGTTTCGGCGGTGCCTACTGGCTCTGGATTCTCATCCTGTTCAGTTTCGTGCTTCAGGCAGTGAGTTATGAGTACCGCCGCAAGAAGGGAAACGTCTATGGGGCGCGCACCTACGAGGCTTTCCTCTTCATCAACGGTTCCGTCGGCACGCTGCTGCTCGGAGTGGCCGTGGCGATGTTCTTTTTCGGCGGGGAGTTCACAGTGAGCCGCGACAGCATTCTCACCACCGGCTCGCCGGTAATCTCCCGCTGGGCCGACACTCACGGCTTCGAGGCGATATTCAACTGGCGCAATCTCGTTCTCGGCGTAGCTGTCCTTTTCCTGGCCCGCACCCAGGCGTGCATGTATCTGGTGAACCGCTACCCTGACGACGTGGCTCTGTTGCGCTCGCTCAAGACCAAGGCTCTCATCAACGGCGGAATCTTCGTGGTATTCTTCCTCTGGTTCCTCGGCATACTGCTCACAGCCAATGGCTACACTGTGACAAGCGCGGAGGGATTCACGACCTCGCTGGAAGTCACTCCGTACAAATATCTGCATAATTTCATCGACCTCTGGTGGGCCGGAGTAACACTGCTCGTCGGCGTGGCGCTGGTGCTCTACGGTCTGGTGCGCACCTGCTTCGCAGCCCGCTTCTGCAAGGGAATATGGTTCACCGGTATCGGAACGTTCCTCGTAGTGGCCGCTCTCTTCTGGGCCGCAGGCTACAACGACACTGCATTCCTCCCGTCGCTGACTGACCCGATGTCGTCGCTGACCATCCGCAACGCCTCCTCATCTGAGTTCACCCTCACCGTGATGAGCTGGGTATCCCTGCTGATTCCATTCGTCCTCGCCTACATCTGGTACGTATGGCGAGCCATGGATAAAAAGAAATAACCCCGGAGACTGCGCACCGCATACGTAATCCGACCGCGCCGGGTGAGATATCGGCGCGGTCGTCATATTTTGTGTTATCTGAGAGCTATGGAAATCCGATACTTCGTATCGAGGAAAGCTAAGTCCATGCAATTCGCTTGTTTACAGCGTAATCTTGCGAGCTGCCGTAGTCTCACCGTTTGCAGCTCTGGCGATGTAGATGCCGCCGGGAAGAGACGAGGTCTCCAGCAAGGCTCTGCCGTCATCTCCATGAGCCCCGGCAATCAGCTTTCCGTCCATGGAATACAGCTCCAGCGACACACTGTTCCCGTCGCATACTGCCGAAACCGATCCGTCAGTATATGCCACTGCCAGAGGTTGCGGAAGTTCAGTTTGGCATATTCCGGTGTATTCTCCAAGAAGACGTTTGAAATCATCATGCGTAAACAATAACTCTCCCTCATTTAGATAGCTCACGATATACTGCATGTATCTTTTTGAGGTCACTCTGGCCGATGCCGGCATGGCAAAAGATGATGTCATTGTAACCCCATATACTCCGATACCTTCAACCCATACTCCTTTAGGCTTCGAATTCGTGCCGATAACCAGGATTTTGCGATCCTTGCCGTCTGATGTCGTTATGACATCCGAATCAAGGACTTCCCAGTATGATATAGGAGGCATGCCAACAGGATAGTATATGTCTCCTTTCTGATACTTCATATCAAATATCGGCTCCAATTCTATTCCATTATAGAAATACGTGACTCCATTTTCTTCATACACCGCTTTCTCAATCAAGGTATCTCCGTTTCTTTCTACTATCGACAGCTTCCTGCATACCGTGTCTTTTACCGTCACGTCACCCTTGACCGTAATGTCATAATATATGGTGTCGTTAGGAAAGTCAAGATCAATTTCAAGCATAACCCATGACTTTCCGTCCTCAACAACCGGAAGATACTCCCGCTCGGCACTTACGATTTCTGTCCCGAAAACAACAACCACTGCTGCAATAATGACTGATAACCAGTTTTTTCGTCTTCCCATAAATTAGTGTTTATTTTAATTGACTATAGTTACCTCTGCCCCTTGCCTTATCTCTGTCCCGGATTCCATTATCGTAGTCCCGGCTTTGATTTTTGTTACGGAGCCTTTCTCAAAGATTACCGGACCATTCCCTTTCAAGGGCGTGACTTCCGAACCGATCTTGACGGTGCCTCCCGCCATTTCTGTGGTTCCGGTCAGGGTCTCTCCCTGAATATAGCCGCGCACTTCGTAATACGGGACGTGATTCCGTTTGGTCACGCAGATGCTGAAATTTGACGGAAAATCGGTCACGCTCAGATTACGCACATCATCCCATACACGGTAATAAGATTCCCCTTGATCCCATGCGCTCATTACACACACCCTGCAGCCGTCAATCCCTGTCTCGATCCTCAGTTCCCCTTCCAGCTCCTTTACAATAGACTCCGGAAACCTTTCCGGAACTGATGTGAGTATCGGCATCTCCGGATCTCCTATGGGATTCAATCCGAATTGAATCCACCTGTATGCATTGTCTTTTGTACAATATGGAGTCATGGCCAACTTGGAAGCCGCCACCAGCATCCCGTAATTTGATTCAGGGAATGCATTCGAAAACAGATTCCTGTAGAATTTACTTTCATACAGTGGTGAATAATCCAAGTCATCCTGTCTGCTTGAATACCATCCTTTTCTGGAACAGCCCAGATACGCGATCACTCCGCTTCCGGGATTGCGGATAAGGCTTTCGCTCAGACATGGGTCATACACATAGTCGAACGCGTTTGTAAAGCACGCAATCGTCGTGACTATGGTCGACGCAGTGTTGTTCTGACGGATGCCATGTTCGGATTTGTAGTTTTCGCCGTACTCCGTTTCCCAATATGTAACCTGCCCATGCGTGATCATGTCGACAAAAGAATATCCCCGGGAAATCTGTTCCGACAGGTTGGCGGCAGACACTTCATATTTCTCCGATTCCGGTGAATCTGTAAATGTATCATAGAATCTGAAGCTTTCTCCGGACCAATAAGGCTTTATCGCACCCTCATATAATTTTTCTCCCTTTACTTCCGCGTCACTTCGCCCGTCTTCAATACTGGAAAGCTTGACTCCGCTCATGAGCATATTATTCCTCCATTGGGGATTCCGCTCATATTCGAGAAGTTTATCTATAAAGGATTTCACATGTTGTGGAGTTCTTACAGGAAGTCTGGCCAAGCATATCGACGGTGTCATGTCAATGTTGTCATCGATTTCCCCGTATGTGCCGTTGCCATTGGCATCCCATTCAAAATTTCCGCCAAAGCATGAGTAATATAGATCTGTCGGGATTATATCGTCTGCGATTATTGATTCAGGCTCCTTGCCTCTTATGACAGCAAGACATCCACGCGTTGCAACCACAGTGTCATCACCGCCGAGCAAAGCGTACCGCAGAGAGTTGTTCTTATAAAGGTCATACAGACATTTCTTGATCCGGAGCTGTCCCGAGACTCCCTGATACTTTGAATCGATCTCCTCTGTGGTGATTATCTTAGACTTCAGTCCTTTGGCGAGTTTCCAGCTGATAAGAGGCACGAAGGAAGGCTTGAGCTCCTCGCTGGTGATGACGACATAATCGATTTTTTCCTGTCCGGATGACACGCCGGATGACGCGGAGCGCATCGCCGGTATCCGTGAGACAGCATCTTTGTTCACGACAATGCTCTTAACAAGCTCCCTATCGGCATAGGTATTGAGCCCAAATTCATTGGCGGGTCTTTCCTCCGTCCTCAGCAAGAGCTGTATGGAGTCTATGAAGTATAGCTTCTGAGCCGCAGCGTCATAGACGAACGGAGTCATGATGAAATGGACTATGGACAGGTCGCTCCACTGCGTGCTCAATGAATAGAAGCAGTTGGAGGCCGGATAAGACCTGCTTTCATACGTCACGGTCCTTGCCGGCAAGTCCTCGACTCTACCGTCCGTCGGCACCGGAATCGGACCCGGCGCAATCCTGACATCGCTCCGGATCAGCCTCTTGGTATAGCTCACACTCGATGACGCGTATTTCCGTGAACCGGGAATGGCTATCGAGAAGGAACGCTGAGGCAGCCCGGGCTCGTCGGACGACGAATATGAGGCATCCCCGTCCGCCGTGCCTATCACTAAGTTTCCCTTCACGTCGTATGAGAACGTGTAGTCGCTTTCTGAGTAACTGACTATATGGCTCTCTGTCGTCACCGCCCCCATTGCTGCCGATGAAATGACTGCCAAAAGGAGGAATATTGTTGTTTTTTTCATTTTATGCGATGTAAGGAATGAATATGTCGCAGGTTGCACTGACTATGGGGTTTGTCAGCAGCTACATGAAAACTCCTTTAAACGAGCTCCAACATTCTACAGCTATTCCACACATTTTCCATGCAGCATGCGTCCGAGGGATTCTAATTACTATTGACAAAGATAAGGTAACGTTTCTCATATATTGGCTTTTAAGAATCAATGAAGGCATTAAAATATCAATAGATGGGTGCTATATCGTTTTAATGCGGCAAATATATGTTGAAATTTCTTAAAAAGCAAGAAAAAAGTGAATTATTTTTAAAACCTAAATAAATTTTTAACATTATTTCGACAAAATAAAGCCAACTTGATATGATAAGCATACAATTTACACAATATAGTACCCTCATAAAACAGTTGGTCTGAAATATGCCTGTTAAATTGTAATTATCTGTCTGTTCAAATCTGCAGGAGGATTAAAAACACGAGTCATGTTGCCATATCAAATTACACCTCCAAAATGATGCCCACCCCTTTGAGTTGAGAACAAAAGAAATCGGGTGCGCTTGCACTGCGGAATGTGTTCGGCGGTAGAAAAATGTAAAAATATTAATTTTAATATTAAATATTTTTACACATCAAGCAAATTAATGCAAAAACATCCTTCAAAGCATATTGATTAACATTAGATATTTCATTAACATATTGCTCATTTATCAACCACGATTAATTTTGTATTAACACTTTTATCTATATTATTCCACCATTTTAATATTTCAGCAACATGAGATTTTTTGATTTTTTTAAAAATATTACAAATTAATTTTGACATTACAATTTATATTATTATATTTGCAGGGATATCATTTTATATTTTATATAGAATACTTCTTGTAATAACTTTTAAAAGACTTACCATGAATTCAAAATTCCTATTTATCGTCAGTCTGCTTGCGATGATAAGCATGGATGCAACAGCAAGCACAACGGCAACAGTCAGTGCCTCAGCCGAAAACACAGTCGCCATCTCATCCAGATCTGCCAATGAGAAATCGGGAGAAATAGTATTTGATGCGACAGTATCAAGTACAGGGGCATACGCTCTCAGCATGTGGCAATGCGCTGCATCAACCGAAAACGGAATCCTCCAATCCTATTCCGTAGTCATTAATGGTGTTGAGTCAAAAATCTCAGCCACGCCAACGGAATCCGGATGGTGCGAGCTGACTTTACCAGAGCCCATAATATTAAATAAGGGCCTCAACAAAATCGCAATCAAAGTGGATTTGCCTCACATTCCGAACATTGAGTTCATAGAACTTCATAAGTCATCCGATCGAATGAAGTCAAAAATGTCTCAATCCTCCTCGTATCGCGATTATATATCCGCAATCTCACAAAATACCAACTCTGTGAGATACAGATCCAACTCTGACATAACCATCGGCAAAGACACCATAAGCGCAACTTCCGGTAATTTCGAACCATACGTGCCGTATGATTTTCAATATCGCGAAGTTCCATGGTTCGGATATACATTCTATACAAATGCATATTTCAGACAGGGTCAGACGGTTATATGTGCCTCCGAAGGAGTCAATGGAATACAGCATTTTCTTGAAGTGTTCGACTCAGGTTTTCCTGATAAAAATTCATGGAGCGCAATTTCGAAAGATGGCAAAGCCCAATTAGTCGTGACTATTCCTCGTTCTGGCACCTATATCATTAAGGTCAGAACTTACAAAAACGGGACAACAGGACTATGCAATTTGATTGTCAATAATCAAATGAGGTATGAAAACGTTCCAATATGTTCTATGGGTGTCAACCTCGGCAAGTTTGTCGACTCCTCAAACACTCAGAACATATTCACTGTCAGCAATGGCTGTGATCCGATAATCTGGCTTATGAAAGGCGATTCCCCTTCTAATTGCACCGTATTCGCTTATAATGACAATTACGCGTCAAAAGGAGATTATGAGTGGAATTATAATTCAAGAATAAAACAAAAACTTCCCAAAATCATCGATGTATCCAGAATGGTTATATCGTCATCAAGTTCATTCAATCCAATCGGAAATTGCGAAATATATGCAGGCTGTAAGTCAAGCCCTGTCACCTACTATTTCGAAAATCTAAAGGAAGACGATGCATTGGCATCAGGACTCGCATCTTCCACTTATAACTGTATTTCGTGGACTGGCGGAATAACTTCCTATTGGGAATGGCCTTGCTATCCTGGGTCAGCATATTATATACACGGAGAGGCAAACTCGTTAGCATGTTTTGACTTATTTTACTCCTCAGAACGTTTCCCCGGATGTATAAGGTACACCCGTTCAGGAGCTACAGCAAACAACAGCGCGGTAGATTTATGGGGATTTCTAAATAATGGTGTATACGAATATACCCATGGATCCATATCCAAAAATTCCGACAAGAACCATCATGGTTATGATTGGGAAAGTAAACCGGGATCTCTTACCCGCACTTTTCACCCTCGTAACGCATTATCAGGAACATCCTATGGAAAAGTATTACAATATTATCGCGTTTCTAACTCCGGAACCGAAGATTCCAGTCTTGAAAGTGCCATCGCAAACAATCTTGCTACGATAGATAATGTTAAATTAACTTCCGGTCAAGAAGCTTTTATTCTTAATTCGATAAACAATATCAATTCGCAGACAAGGACTAATTTTGAGACTTTGTATAATGCGTGGGATGGAATATGGAACAGTTCAATCTATAGCAACCCTGACAAAATCAAGAATTGTGAGACCTACACGATGCTATTGAATTTATGTAGAAACAATAATAGCTTGAACTATCTGGTATTCGACAAACTCAATAAAGGTATTCAAAGCGTTATTCCTCTTTTTGAGGATTTATTCATCTCGAACAACAGCAGTGCGTTAAACAATTTACTTAACATCCAGATCGCCAACAACAACCTGAAATATGATGCGGATGGCAAACTGATTGTCAGGACTATATCCACCAACCTGAAGCATTTACTTAAACAAATGCTCCCTTCGAATCAAAATATGCCTGAAAAGGATTCTCAGAAATCACAGAGTAATCCAATCAACAATAACTTCAGCATCAATCTATGTCAAGGAGCTGTTGACATCAATATTCAGTTAGAGAAACATTCGTACGTTTCTTTAGCAATACTGAATAAAGACGGATCAATTGTAAAGAATCTTATTACGCCTAAAGAAATAGAAGCCGGTTCTTACAACATAAGCACCGAATTACCTTCGGAGGGATTGTATCTTGTCAGATACATGGTTAATGGAGAACTATTTGTTAAAAAAGTAACTAAAGGTTTTTGATATGGGAAAGTTTATAAAAGAAATGGGGCTGGCGGCCATGATGCTGGCGGTCTCGGGCGTATCCGCCTCAGGAAAGGGGAACACACGCTATTATCAGGCGGCGGTCGACACCGATGCGGTATGGGTTGCTACAAGCGAGGGCCTGATGCGGTTTGACAAATCAACAGGAGAGCAGAACACATTCGCATCTCAGGGATTCAATGACATCACCGCAGTCACAGTGGCCGACGGTCTGGTATTCGCAGGAGGCCCGGGCTACAGAGGCGTAGCCACGTTTAAGGACAATCTGTTTTCCGGTATTGACTTCGATACCATCCACACGCAGAACGTAAAATCCATAGTATTCGCAGACGGACTGTGGGTGGGAGCATCCCAAATGATTCTTCATAGACTTCCAAATGAGGAAGATGAGAAATTCGACGGACCCGAACCGACTTCATCGTTCTACAGTTTCCAGACTCTGGCATGGTCGAAAGAAGACAGCCGGATGTGGTTCGGCGTGCAGAGCAACACCAAGGGTGACAAATTAGGATACGTCGACGGCAATTCGCTTAAGTTCATTCCCGGGTCTTCGGCCAATATCAGCGGACTCTGCGTGTTGGAGGACGGGACAGTGGTCGCAGCCACCGAGAAGGGAATGATGAAATACAGCGATGGGAAATACACTCCGTTCGAGCACACAGTCAGCGCAATGCCGGCGGAATGCTCCGCAGTGGCCTGCGATGGAGATGTGATCTGGTTCGCAGCCGGCAATGTTCTTGTTCGCGGCGAAGGGTTTTTATTCAATAAATTCAGTTGCAAAAGCGTTAATGATAACGATGCCATAACATCAATCATTCCCGACGGGGATACGGTGTGGGTGACCTTCCTGGACGGAGGACTCAAGAAATTCGTTAACGATGAGTTCATGGAGCCGACCACCGGAGTGGAAGAAGTCCTTTCCGACAAAGGTTGCGAGGAGATCTATGACCTCGAAGGACGCAAGGTGCGGGTTCCTGAAAAAGGGCGCATCTATGTGCGGCAAGGGAAAAAGTACTTACAGGAATAGTGACATAATGGATACAGACAACGACATAGAACAGCGGACAGCTTCCTACTGGAGGCTGTTCGCTACGTTTTTTAAGATAGGAGCCTTCACATTCGGAGGGGGCTGGGCCATGATTTCCATAATCGAACGTGAGATTGTGGACCGGTATCACTGGATCGAGAAAGATGACTTTCTCGATCTTCTTGCCATAGCGCAGTCTCTGCCCGGCATCCTGGCCGTGAACATAGCGACGGCCGTCGGCGACAAGCTGCGCGGCACCAGCGGAAGCGTGGTGGCATCGTTGGGAACCATACTCCCCTCTTTCCTGATAATCCTGGCGATAGCCATCTTCCTCACACCTGAGATGATCAAGAACAACCGGGTGATTTCAGCTATCTTCATGGGTATACGTCCCGCTGTTGTAGCGCTTATCATCGCCCCGGTGCTGACATCCGCCAAGGCGGCGAAACTCCGCTGGAAGACGGTATGGATTCCGCTGGTGGTCGCGCTGATGATATCGCTGGATCTCGGCTTCGTCTCCAATCCCATACTCTACATACTCCTCGGAGCCGCCGGAGGATTCCTCTTCTGGTGGCTTCCGCGCATCAAGACATCCCGGAACGACAAACGATGAGCATATAGAATCCTCAACAGACCATGAACATCTATCTGAAACTTATCTGGGCTTATCTCAAGATAGGCATCTTCGGCTTCGGGGGCGGCTACGCAATGCTCTCGCTGGTGGAAAAAGCCGTGGTGGAACCCGGCTGGATCTCCGAGACTACGTTCACCGACATTGTGGCCATCTCGCAGATGACCCCCGGGCCGATCGGCATCAACTCCGCCACATATATCGGATATGTGGCGCCAGGAGCCGTCGACCCGGCACTTGCCTCCACAGGATGGGGGCTCTTGGGATCGGTGCTCTGCACGCTCGCCGTGACGGTACCATCCTTCCTGCTCGTGCTATATGCCTCTCATTTCATCCGCCGACACCGGGAAAGCGGCTCGATAAAGGCCATATTCAACGGTCTGCGGCCCGTGGTGGTAGGGCTCATAGCCTCCGCCGCAATCATGCTCATGAATGCGGCCAACTTCAACCCTAACGGCATAGACAGCCAGCTGTGGATCAACATCGGCATCTGTGCCGCCGCATTCTGCCTCGCATATTTCCCCATAAAATACAAAGAGAAGAAAATCAGAATCCATCCCATACTCATAATCATAATGGCCGGAACCGCCGGCTATCTGCTATATGGACTATAAAGAAACGCTCGAATGGCTTTTCGACCAGCTCCCGATGTTCTCACGCATCGGCGCAGCCGCCTACAAACCGGGGCTTGAACGCAGCATCGCGCTCGATGACTATTTCGGCAACCCTCACCGCCGCTTCCGCTCCATCCACGTGGCCGGGACCAACGGCAAAGGGAGCGTGTCGCACCTGATGGCCTCCGTACTTCAGGAACAGGGATACCGAACCGGTCTCTACACATCGCCGCACCTTGTGGACTTCCGCGAACGGATGCGGATAAACGGCGACATGATACCGGAAGAACGCGTCACTGACTTCATCCGCCGCTTCCGGGAGGCAGGCTACGACGGAAAACCATCTTTCTTCGAACTCACCATGATGATGGCCTTCGACTGGTTCGCCGCCGA
>OFGK01001620.1_pt1 | contig 11258 bp, 10 predicted proteins | sample 1521771 | NCBI WGS metagenome assembly OFGK01 (sample SAMEA3504088, study PRJEB24116) | mouse gut metagenome | biome: mouse gut; feature: mouse-associated habitat; material: faeces | place: Denmark | collected 2011 | reverse complement strand
GCGAATTTAGTACCACTACGTCTGGAACGGAGCGAGAGCGCGGCTTCGTTGGAATCGTTCCTTCTCTTTGCGAACCTTTGGTTACTTTGTATCCCCCAACAATTATACTTTTATCAATATTAATAATATTTTAATATTCTCAAAATTCCTACCTTTTGAACTAATCTTACCTCAATATTATGATTCATAGTAAAACGCTGAATAGTAACGATAATAAAATAAATACCATCATACCTTATAAAGCTGCTTGTTTTAAGCGGAAATTTAGCTTTCTAATTCTAAGCTTTTATCTTGTGTTGTGAAATCAAAGATGTTATACTTAAAAAAAATAAAGTAGAATAGAAAGGATAAGAAATGGCAATTAATAAAGCAATGCAGCTCGCCTTAAAAGCTTTATCCTATCAGGATATTGATATAAAGAAATCTAGAAACTTAGTAGAACTCAAGACGATTGACCCTTTTAAGGCATTTTACAAAACAGTGGATTATAAAATTTATAATGATAATTATGAAATTCCCACTAGAATTTATTTTCCAGAGGAGCAGATAAAAGACTGTCCGGTTTTGTTTTTTATTCATGGCGGAGGCTGGGTGACAGAAAGTGTGGAAACTTATAATAGAGTTTGTGCGAATATGGCAAAATATACAGGACATGCTGTTGTTGCTGTAGATTATCGGTTAGCTCCAGAACATCACTTCCCGATAGGGTTATTGGATTGTTATGCAGTTGCAAAAGCTATTTATACACAGAGATTTATTTTAAATGTAGATCCAGAAAGAATTACAGTGATAGGAGATAGTGCAGGTGGGAATTTAGCAGCAGCGGTTTGTCTTATGGCGAGAGATAGAGGAGAATTTTTTCCTAAGAAACAGATTTTAATCTATCCTTGTACAAATAATGATTATACAGAAACTTCTGTTTATCCCTCTATGAAAGAAAATGGAAAAGGATATTTATTGACAGCGAAAAGATTAAATCAATATATAACAATGTATCAGAGTTCAGAGGAAGATAGAAATAATCCATATTTTGCACCAGTGATAGCAAAAGATTTGAAAAATCAGCCAGATACATTGATTATTACAGCGGAATATGATCCATTGAGAGATGAAGGGGAAGATTATGGAAGGAAGCTTAAAGAAGCGGGGAATAAGGTAAAAATACATCGGATTCCAGATGCATTACATGGTTTTTTTGCTTTAGGCATACAATATAGTCCGGTGAAAAAAAGTTATGAATTGATAAACCAATTTTTAGCGGAGTAAGTGAGGGTATAGTCTATGGCAAAATGGAGAAGGTTAGAAAATGCTGCTAAGATTTTTCCAGCTACCAGTGGAAAAAGAGATAGCAGAGTATTTCGATTTTCTTGTGAACTAAAAGAAACTGTAAAGGGAGAAGTTTTACAGGAGGCTTTGGATAGGGCGATAAAAGAAATGCCTTTATTTCAGTCTGTACTGCGGAGGGGAATTTTTTGGTTTTATTTAGAGAACAGTGATATAAGACCTATTGTGGTAGAGGAGAATAGACTTCCTTGCAGCAGTATTTATATTAGGGATAAAAGAACCTTATTGTTTGAAGTGAGTTATTTTAAAAAGAGGATTAATTTTGAAGTATTTCATGTTCTGACAGATGGAACAGGTGCGATGTTATTTTTAAAATGTTTGGTTTCTCACTATTTGACATTATGTTATCCTAATGTGCTGAAGGATAAAATGTTGATTTCTTCTTATGATGCTACAGAGGAAGAGAAAGAAGATGATGGATTTCAAAAGTATTATCAAATGATTAAAGGAAAGAAAAGATTAGAAAAAATTCATGCCTATCAGTTGACAGGAGTAAAAAATGGAGAGGAGAAGTTTCAGATTATAGAAGGGGTACTTTCCGTGAAAAGTTTACTTGAAAAGGCGAGAGAACAGAATGTGACCATGACAGTATATTTAACAGCCGTTTTTCTATGTGCGATTCATAAAGAGATGAGTAAAAGGCAGGAAAGAAAGCCAGTGGTTTTGATGATACCTGTTAATTTGAGAAAGTATTTTCCATCTGAATCCTGTCGAAATTTTTTTGGTTGGATTGATGTAGGCTATCGATTTCATGGAGAAGATAGCTTTGAAGATGTATTAAAAGAAGTAAAAGAATTTTTTAAAAAGGAATTGACAAAGGAAGGGTTGTCTATGAGAATGAATGATCTGATCAGCTTAGAAGAGAATCCTTTTTTGAGGGTGACTCCTTTAGGAATAAAAAATATATTTATGGCGGCTGCGAACAGGATATCAGAAAGACGGGAAACCGCAGTTTTTTCTAATATGGGGGCTGTGAATTTACCAGAAGAGTTTGCTCCTTATATTCGGCTATTTGATGTATTTATCAGCACTCCTAAGATAGAGCTTTGCATGTGTTCTTATCATGATAATTTGGTGCTCAGCTTTTCTTCTTGTTTGAAAAGTACCAATATAGAAAGAAATTTTTTCCGTCATCTGACGGGGCTGGGAATAGAAGTAGAAATTAGTACAAAGTTATATGAGTAGAGGGAAATGATGAAATATTGTGAAAAGTGTAAAGTGAAAATTAGAACAAGTCATGAAAAATGTCCTCTCTGTCAAGGAGTTATTCAAGGAGAAAAAGAGGGGACAGAAGAAATTTTTCCAGAGATAAAAGAGAAAAATTATCCAGGAGTTTTATTTTTTCAGTGTTTTACTTTTATCTGTATCGCAGTAGGGGTAGTATCGGCTATGATCAATTATATTTTTACGCCATCTTTGCAATGGTGTTTCTATGCGATAGCAGGTGTGATCTGTATTTGGGTTTGTACGGCGGTAGGATTATTAAAACGCAGAAATTTACTGAAAAATGCGATTTGGCAGGAGATCGTCATCGCGTTGATTAGTTTTGGCTGGGATGCTTTTACTGGTTGGCATAAATGGTCTTTTCATTATGTACTGCCTTGTATTTGTATTGTGACCGTTTTATTTATGATAGTAATTTCTATCATACAGAAATTAAAACCACAGGAATATATGATTTATTTTATGATTGCTGGAGGATTGGGATTATTGCCGATAGTATTTTTGTGGATTGGAATAGTAAAAGTGGAATATCCATCTATCTTGTGTTCCGGATTTTGTTTTCTATTTTTGATCGGGTTGTTATTATTTCGCTATCATATTGTGATGACAGAGTTGCATAAAAAATTTCATATCTGACAGAATAGAGGAGGAAATGATGAAGATAACACTAAAGAATATTAATAAAATTTATTCTACAAAAAAGAAGGCATTGCAGGATATTAATTTAGAAATGGAAAGCCCTAATTTGATCGGATTATTAGGGCAGAATGGCGCAGGAAAATCCACTCTAATGAAACTTTTAGTCGCACAGCTTCTTCCCACATCAGGAGAGATTTTATTAGATGGTGTTGCGCTTACGAAAAAGGAAAAAGATTTAAAGGCGATGTTAGGGTATCTGCCGCAGACGTTCGGGCTTTATGAGGAATTAAGGGTGTGGGAGTTTTTAGATTATATCTCAGCTTTGAAGGGGATAAAAAATAAAAAAGAAGAGATAGAGCGTGTGATAGAGGAAACGAGTTTGACAGAAAAAAGAAAGGCGAAGATCGGTTCTTTATCAGGCGGACAGAAGCAGAGAGTGGGGATTGCACAGGCACTCCTTGGAGATCCAGAATTTTTGACTTTTGATGAACCGACCGTAGGGTTAGATCCAGAAGAGAGAATGAAATTTCGGAATCTGTTTTCTAAAACGGCACAGAATAAAATGGTCTTATTATCTACACATATTATTGAAGATGTGCAGGCTATTTGCAATCGGATTCTAGTCATACATAAGGGGAGTATTTTATTCGATGGAAAGCCAGATTACCTCATTCAAAAGGCAAAGGGGCATGTGGGAATCGTGGAGAGGGAAGAAGAGATAACAAAGGAAATTTATGTCACTTCTCGAATTAATACGGCAACAGGGGTTTCTTTAAGAATTGTAGCAGAAGAACTGCCAGCCTATGCAAAAGAAGTGGAGGCGACATTAGAAGATGCCTATTTATATTGTGTGATGAGAGAGGAGGAATAGCAATGAATTTTTTCGGATATGCTCGGGTGGAATTAAAGAGAATACTCTCTAAAAAGATCACATGGATAGTTATGATAGGGGCTTTTTTTAGTCCAGCTTTGAATTATTGGTTAAATCAGTCTAGTAATACTTCTTCTACGAGGACAAGTATGTATCTTTTGAATCCAGCGTTTGTGGGAGCATTTGTCTGTGTTTTTCTCTTTGGATTTTTTACGATATCAGAATTTCATGATATTTATAAAAATCAGATGGAGGTATTTACGGATGCGATTGTTTCCCCTACTATATTTTATATCGCTAAGTTATTGGTTCTAATAGGATTAGCTATTTTGGCACAGGGAATGGTGGTGATTTTTTATTTTCCCTATACTAAGATGAAGATAGGAACAATGTTTCGAGGTTCTCTTTATTTTGAGGTTTATTTCACTATCATGTTTCCAGCTATCTTATTTTCTATTTTATTCGCCGCGTCTGTCTATCAGATAGTCAGAAGAGCAGATCTATCTTTTTTACTTTTTCTTATTTTTATATTAGTCAGTTTCAATCAAAAGGTACAGCAAAATTTTTTATTATCTTGGATAAAACCTCTTGTTGCTGTTCTGTCAGATGATTTTAGTAATAAAAGAGTGATGATGACGGTTTGCTATAATCGACTTTTCTGGCTGTGTCTGATGATAGGATTTTGCCTCTTTTCTTTCCTTTGTATTCGTAAATATCAAAAAGGAATAATAGGGTCATTTTTTTATCATATCAGAAAAGTTTATATTCCTGTTTTAGGGATATTCTGTTTTATATTAGCAGCATTTCTTTATCAGAAACAGCCTTTTTTAGATCACAGTCCATTAGAATTAGATTATGAGAATCATTATTATAGTAGTAGATATAATGAGATTCTTAACTATAGTAAAATAACAGCAGAGATAGTTCCAGATGTGAAAAAAGGAACTTTACAAGGTAACATGACGATTGAGTTAAAAAATATGAGTTCACATGAACAGAGCATGATTTTAACAATTAATCCGGGTTATACGATTTCTAATGTGAAAGCGAATGGAAAAGAAGTTCTTGTAGTGGATAGGAAGAATGATGATTTTAATGAAAAAGAAGTAGAAATCACTTTGCCAGCGGAGAAAGAAATTCTTTTGAGTATGGAATATGGAGGTTTTCCGAGAGAATGGAGTATAATGGAAACTAATCAAGGAGATAGCCAGATAAGTTCTGATTATATTTATTTGGATAATACAAAATTTGTGCCTTATATAAAAATTTCTCCTGCAATCCATTATTTATTTGAGGCACAGATAACTCTTCCAGCACATATGATGGCTGTTTCATTCGGGAAAGATGATTTTGTCTGTATTTCAGAAAATGAAGATGGAACAAAAACATGGAAATTACAACAAAAAGGACAAGGAATTATTTTTTATGCCGCAGATTTTACATCAGAAGATTTAGAGGCAGCAGGGATTCCGATTCATTTTATCTATAACGCCAGACATAAAGAAATTATGGATAAAATTAATATAAAAGAAACAATAAAAGAGGTATTTGAATATTGTGATGAACATATAGGAGCGCTTTCTTTTTATGGAGAAGAAGGCATGAAGTTAGTTGAATTATCTGCATATGCAGGTGGAGGATATGCAAGTGATGGTGCTAGTGCGATGGCTGAAACTTGCTTTAGTGAGGAAGGATTAACAGATAAGAATAGAGGAGCTTCTGGCAGTGAGGTGATGGCACATGAGATCATTCACCAATGGTGGGGGCTGGGAAATATGTTTATGGAAACAGAGGAAGAACAGGAATGGTCTTCGGAAGGGCTGACCGTATATACTACATATCGGCTGATGAAGGAAAAGTTTGGAGAAGAATATGCCAAGGAAAATTATGTGGATTTATGGCAAGAGGGAGCGGACAAATTAAAAAATAATTTTTATCATCGGTATCCAGAATATTTGGAAAAGCTGCCAGAGAGTTATGTGGCATCGATTCAAAATGAACAAAGACCAATATTGATGTATCAGGTGATGCCATTAAAAATATTAAAAGCAGAACAGTTAGTAGGGGGAGAAGAAGCTATGGATAAAATTTTGAAAAAGTTATTTCAGGAAAAGGCTTATTCGTATTTAACATATGAAGATTTTCTAAATGCCTGTGGGCTGACAAAGGAGGATTTAGAACTTGAGTGAGATATTAAAATATGAATTAAAAAGATTGTTATTTCATAAGGTTTATCTGATTTTATGTGCAGTCATGATATGTTATAGCTGGGGATTGTTGACAAGAGATGTTATTTTAGGAATATCCAATACAGCGCCGTTTTCAGAATGGAGTTTTGGATATTATTTGGCAAAGATATCTCCTATATTATCTATTATGCTGTTATTTTTTGTTACCTTTTTTTATTCTAAACAGGAAAAAGAGATAAAGGGGATTTTATTGGCTACTCCTACTTCATATGAAAAGATTGTTACAATCCGTTATGTTGTAATAGCGATTGGATTTTTGATACAGAGTGGAATTGTGGTTTTATTAAGTTTTATTTTTCTAAATAGATTCTTTGGTTATACACAGATAGCAAGTTTTATAGAAATTATCATAACTGTTCTTTTGCCGACATTTTTTCTTTTTATGGGGATAGGGAGAATGATGGGAGGTAAAAAGAATATTGTTATCTATGGAATCATTATGATGGTACTGATTTTGGCTTTTCTTTCTCTGCCTTATCAAGTGGAGTTGTTTGGAGAAAGTTTTTTTAAAGGTTATCCATTAAAAATAGGAGGGGTAGAGCCAGAGTTTTATGTACCGATGGGATATTGGATCAACAGGATATGTTATAGTGTGATAAGAAACAGTTTGTTTTTTGTGAGGAAGAAGATTAAGCTGTTAGTTTTAAGATGGAGAGAAGCAAAATAACTTGTAATAAAAAAATAGTGGGGATACCTATAGTAAAAGTTTTATGCTTAGTTTTGTGACGAAATACTTCCATTCCCACTCTCATACCAAAACTGCCTCCTAGAATAGCGACGAGGAATAGCGTTTTTTCAGAGATACGCCATTGATTTTTTTTTGCTTTCTGCTTATCTATTTTCATTAAGAAGAATGCAAGCAGGTTGATGAGGAAAAGATATAGGATAAAAATGGATTGTGTTGTCATAGATAGTTACATTCCTTTCTGCTTTGGTTTATTCATGTTTGACTTTTTAAGTCATTTGTCTGTTATAACATATAAACATGCAGATGTCTGCATAGATAGTTGCCTGTTAGAAATGTCGTTTATAATTATAGTAATTCTAATTCTGTCTATAACGGTTTTAAATTCACTAGGTTGTTTCTATCCTTGGATTTCTATGCATTTTTGTATAAATATTGTTCATTACTCGAACAGTAGTGTCAATAAGTTAATCAGTTTATTAAGTGATATTCCGTTTGTATGGGCTATTTCGATAGCCTCATTAAAATGTTCTTCTATCTTTTTTTGCTGTTCTTCTAAATAAAAATCTTGATTTTGGACTGATACATAACAACCTTTTCCGGCTGTTGTTTCGATAAATCCGTCTGATTGTAAAAGGTCATACGCCTTTTGTACAGTCAAAACACTGATTTGCAATGATTTTGCAAGAGAACGAATAGAGGGAAGTGCTTCCCCAGCTTTTAGCTCACCATTCATAATCTGTGTTTTAATTTGTGTTGAAATTTGCTCATACAAAGGGCGACTTGTTTTATTACTTACAACAATCTCCAAACCATCACCGCCTTTTCTGCATTTAACTGTATTGTTTAAATATATACAATATAATACAATATATGGCAGTTGTCAAGAGAAGTAAAAAAATAGAACAGACAGTTGCATTTTTCATGTCCTATAGAATTTGAAGTAGTGGTTTGACTGTTTAACAAATCTTTGTATGTTACTTTATTACACAAAAATATTAGGTTAGAGATATATTTAGTGAATTTGGAGGCTTTTTATGATGCCTTTAAAATTCTTGAAAAATATGGGATATATGTTATAATAAAAAAATCTGTTAGAGAGATATTAGATTTTGAGAAGATAAAAGACTAGCAGAGTAAAAAGAAAAGAGAAGGTGGAAATAATGTATACATTAGAAGAGATAAAAGATTTTGATTCAGAAATCGCAGAAGCCATAGAAGGAGAAATAGATAGACAAAACAGCCATATTGAATTAATTGCTTCTGAAAATTTTGTCAGTAAAGCGGTGATGGCAGCGATGGGAAGTCCATTGACAAATAAATATGCAGAAGGATATCCGAAAAAGCGTTATTATGGAGGCTGTGATTATGTGGATATCGTGGAAAATTTGGCAATAGAAAGGGCGAAGAAATTATTTGGCTGTGATTATGTGAATGTGCAGCCTCATTCTGGTGCGCAGGCAAATATGGCGGTATTTTTTGCAGTTGTAAAGCCAGGGGATACGGTGATGGGAATGAATTTGAATCATGGCGGACATTTGACTCATGGAAGTCCTGTGAATATGTCAGGAGCATATTTTCATATCGTGCCATATGGAGTGAATGAAGAAGGATTTTTGGATTATGAAGAAATTAAAAGAATTGCATTAGAAGCGAAACCAAAATTAATTGTAGCTGGAGCGAGTGCTTATGCAAGAACCATTGATTTTAAAAAATTTCGAGAGATAGCAGATGAAGTGGGAGCAGTTTTGATGGTAGATATGGCGCATATAGCAGGATTAGTAGCAGCAGGAGTGCATCCTAGTCCTATTCCCTATGCAGATGTAGTGACAACTACCACTCATAAGACATTGCGCGGACCAAGGGGCGGAATGATATTAGCGAATAAAGAGGCTGCAGAGAAATATAATTTTAATAAGGCTATTTTTCCCGGAATACAAGGAGGACCATTGATGCATGTGATTGCGGCGAAGGCAGTATGTTTTAAAGAGGCATTAGAGCCAGAGTTTAAAGAATATCAAAAGCAGATTTTAAAAAATGCACAAGCACTTGCGAATGGATTGACTAAGAGAGGATTTCAAATCGTATCAGGTGGAACGGATAATCATTTGATGTTGGTAGATTTACAGAATTGGAATATCACAGGAAAGGAAGCAGAAAAAGTTTTAGATGCAGCAAATATCACTTGTAATAAAAATACAATCCCTAATGATCCACAATCTCCATTTGTGACAAGCGGAATTCGTTTAGGAACACCAGCAGTTACGACAAGAGGAATGAAAGAAGAAGAGATGGATGAGATTGCAGAAGCAATTTCTCTCATTATACAAAATGAGAAAGAGAATAAGGAAAAGGCACTAGGAATAGTAAAAGGATTGACAGAAAAATATCCACTCTATAAGGGATAAGAAGAAAAAAATATGCTGTTCACCCAAAGGGGGTGACAGCAATTATTTTATAGAATTTTTTGATGAAACAATTTTTTCCATTAAAAGACCTGTAATAAACCATACAGGTGCATAGTCAAGACGGATTAGACCATTTACACTAAAAAAAGTACCACTATAATCCCAAGGGCACATGTTAAAAATGCGTAAAAAAAATCCGGAAATATATTCTGCTGTAAAGATAAATAATGTATAGACACCTCCTCGTAATAGCATATTCCGGTTTTTTATCACTTCATAAACTGGTTTGATGAGAGCAGCCATTCCATAGATAGGAAACATGATTAAAGAAGTAGTTCCTGTCATTTTGCGGTCAGATTGTAATAGAGAGTTAAAACCAGTCCAAAAGACTTCTAAACACCAGCCAGTAAGACCACATTTAATAAAGTTATTTTTTATGATGTTGTTCATATAAAGATAGTATCCCAAATTCAGGCTAGAATATACGAAAGAGAAGATATCTTAGCCTTTTATTTTTAGATGAGAAATGAATTTATGATTGGTTAGGGAAATGTTTTGACGAAGGGTTCGCACAGGGAAGGTACTCTTCCAACGAAGCCGCGCTTTCGTTCCTGCGCGAACCTTTGGTTAAATGTTCTCCTTGATTTTCTGAGATTTTTTTTATATGATTTCCTTATCTATATGTTAGAAGGGATATTAAGAGTGGTTAAAAATTATGACATGAGTAATATGAATTTTAAGTGGTTATGGAAAAAATTTAATAGGATATTTAATTGAATTTTAGAAGGAAAGGATATGGTAAGATGGCTGGTTCAATATTTGGAAGTATTTTCCGAGTTTCTACTTGGGGAGAATCGCATGGAAGGGGTGTGGGAGTTGTAATAGATGGGTGTCCAGCAGGGGTTGAACTCTGTGAAGAAGATATTCAAAGCTATCTGGACAGAAGGAAACCAGGACAGAATAAATATGCAACACCTCGAAAGGAAGAGGATATGGTGGAGATATTATCTGGGGTTTTTGAAGGGAAGACAACAGGGACACCGATTGCAATGATAGTTTATAATAGAACGCAAAGGTCAGGGGATTATAGGGAAATCGCACAATTTTATAGACCGGGACATGCGGATTTTACTTTTGATAGGAAATATGGATTTCGAGATTATCGAGGGGGAGGGCGGTCTTCTGGAAGAGAAACGATAGCACGAGTGGCGGCTGGGGCAGTGGCAGCGAAAGTGTTACAATATTTAGGAGTGTCAGTTTATGCTTATACACTTTCTATTGGAGAGATTCGATGTGAAAGAGGGGAAATTAGATTAGAGGAATGTAAGGAAAATGCTCTTTATATGCCAAATAAGGAAAAGGCAAAGAAGGCGGAAGAATATTTGGATAGTATGATGAAAGAACAAAATTCTGTTGGAGGGGTGATAGAGGGAAAAGTTTTAGGGATTCCAGCAGGGATAGGAGAGCCTGTCTTTGAAAAATTAGATGCGAATCTGGCGAAGGCTATTTTTTCTATTGGAGCAGTCAAAGGGTTTGAAATAGGAGAAGGATTTTCGGCGGCGGAGAGTATAGGAAGTGATAATAATGATAGTTTTTTTTATGATGAACAGGGGAAAATAAGAAAAGAAACGAATCACGCTGGGGGAATACTGGGAGGGATTAGTGATGGAGATGAAATTATATTCCGTGCAGGGATAAAGCCTACACCTTCTATTGGAAAACTGCAGCATACAGTGAATAAATCAGGAGAGAATATAGAGGTTTCAATAAAAGGAAGACATGATCCAGTTATTGTGCCTAGAGCGGTGGTAGTAGTTGAATGTATGGCGGCGATTACG
>OFGK01001616.1_pt1 | contig 11276 bp, 7 predicted proteins | sample 1521771 | NCBI WGS metagenome assembly OFGK01 (sample SAMEA3504088, study PRJEB24116) | mouse gut metagenome | biome: mouse gut; feature: mouse-associated habitat; material: faeces | place: Denmark | collected 2011 | reverse complement strand
ATTCCAACGAAGCCGCGCTCTCGCTCCGTTCCAGACGTAGCGGTACTAAATTCGCGGTTTCGCTTCTTGCGAAACTGCTTATTAAGTACCGACGTCTTCCAAGGGGCTTCTTTTGGAATATTTCCTTGCCTCTGCTGATGGTTGGTTGTTCTACTTTTGGAAAATTTGGAAAAGTGAATATGATAGGCTATGGAGTTTAAGTGAGGAGATAGTGATTGTACAGGGGGAGTTTATGGTAAAGTTATAGGAGAGTGTGAAATAGGAGGACGGAAAATGATAATTGATAGTTTTGATAGTGAATCGGAATCAAAAATAAATCCCTATCTTAAAGAAGGTGCGCCGGTAGTAGATGCTTGTATCATTACTTTTTCATATATTATCGAAAAATATGTGCAGGAGAATTATGATTTGAAACAAATAGGGGAGTCTGTAGCTGTTACAGGAAATTTGCCAATCTATCAGTTTTGCCATAATGGGAAAAATTTTGCTTTTTTAAAGACTTATGCAGGAGCATCGGCTTGTGTAGCGACAATAGAAGACACTTTATCGGAAATGAAAACAGATAAATACATAGTTTTTGGTGGAAGTGGATGTTTGAAGAAAGAGATTGCCCATGGGAAGGTAATGCTTCCTACAGAGGCATATAGAGATGAAGGTACTTCCTATCATTATGCACCAGCTTCTGATTATATTACGATTAAGAATGTTGATATAGTTGCGAAGTTTATGGGAGAAAATAGGATACCTTTTGTGAAAGGAAAAACATGGACAACAGATGCTTTTTATCGAGAAACTGTCAATAATTTTGAAAAAAGAAAAGCAGATGGCTGCATATCGGTAGAAATGGAATGTTCTGCTATACAAGCGATGTGTGATTTTAGAAATCTAAATTTATATATGTTTCTTACATGTGGCGATTTATTAGATGCACCAAAGCATTTATATAGAAATGGAGATGTGAAGTATAAAGGGACGCAACATGATGTAAGTCATTTTGAAATGGCATTATTACTTGCTGAGTATGTGACAGAAGAATAGAGTTGATAAATTTTGATTTGTTTATATAATCATGATTATAGTTACAATATAATAGTTATATCGTATTATAGTGCATAGAAAATGAGTCTATGTGCTATATTTTTATATAAAAGGAAGGGTAGAAACTAAATCAAAAATTCTATAGTTTTAAAAGAAAGTTAGGAAGTATTATCTACAATAAAATGTTTTTTGAAAGATTTTAGAATTTAAGAAGCAGGTTTGATAGGGAAGTGTGAATTTGGTGTTTGTTGGGGGTGAAATGGCATTTGCACTAACTTTTCTGGAATGCCGATAAATTAAGGGCTTTCAGCTTTTCCATTTGCTTAGAATTTTGCAAAAACAATGCAAATCAATGGATAAAAAAGATGGCTGCGTTAAGCAGATTTCTGCCAAACCCGCTATATAAGCTGGTTTCAGTTAAGTTAATGCATATGGGGTGAAATGGAGGGAGTGGATTTGGTGAAATGGGGGGGATGAGTGGGAGATTGATTTTTAGGCATTTTTCACAATTTTATCTAATTGAGTTTGTAGTTATGAAGTATGGAATGTTTATGAATCTCCTTGAAAAGTAACAAATATTGGTTAATTTTAATAAAATGATTGAAATTTATGTATTATTTTAGTAAAATAAAACTATGATGTTTTATCACGAAAACAGAAAGAAAAAATATAAGACAGGAGGTATTTTGGGCATGAATATTTATACAACAAGCAAAGTTCGTAATGTAGTTCTTTTAGGTCATGGAGGCTGTGGTAAGACTACTTTAGTAGAAGCGATGGCATATGTATCTGGATTGGTGAGTCGTCAGGGGAAAGTAGAGGATGGCAATACAATCAGCGATTATGATAAAGAAGAAATGAAAAGATTATTTTCCATTAATACATCTGTTGTTCCATTAGAATGGGAGAATACAAAAATTAATATTTTAGATACGCCGGGATATTTCGATTTTGTAGGAGAAGTAGAAGAAGCGGTCAGTGTGGCAGATGCAGCGGTTATCGTGGTATCAGGAAAAAACGGAGTAGAAGTGGGGACGGTAAAGGCATGGGAACTCTGTGAAAAGTATAATATACCTAGAATGATGTTTGTGACAGATATGGATTTAGATAACGCTAGTTTTCGCCAAGCGCTGGAAGATATGACAGAAAAATTTGGAAAAAAGATTGCGCCTTTCCATCTGCCTATCCGTGAAAAGGAAAAATTTGTGGGATTTGTCAATGTTGTAAAAATGGAAGGAAGAAAGTATACAAGCCTGACAGAATATGAAGATTTTCCGATTCCTGACTATTCCATGGAGAATTTGAAAATTGCGAGAGAAACTCTTTTAGAAGCAGTAGCAGAAACCAGCGAAGAATATATGGATCGCTATTTTGCAGGAGAGGAGTTCACAACAGATGAAATTTTAGGAGCGATTAGAGCACATGTTAGAGATGGTGGAATGATTCCCGTTCTGATAGGTTCTGGTTTAACTGGAATCGGAGCTAGAATGTTATTGCAAGGTTTGGTTCATTATATACCTTCTCCGGCTGAGAAAACGATTGCTGGGTTAGATTTAAAGAATAATGAGATCTATCAAGCTGACTATAAAGAAGATAAGGCTTTTTCTGCTAAGATTTTTAAGACTATTGCCGATCCATTTATCGGAAAATATTCTTTAATAAAAGTTTGCTCTGGTGTATTGAAATCAGATAGTCAGATTTATAATTATGAAAAGAGTACCGAGGAGAAAATTTCCAAAGTTTATATTATGCAGGGAAAGACTCCGATTGAAGTGAAGGAACTTCATGCAGGGGATATCGGAGCAGTTGCGAAGTTATCCAATGCTACAACAGGAGATACCCTTTCTACGAAAGCCAGACCTATCAGCTATGGAAAACCGGAAATTTCTATTCCTTATACTTATATGAGATATAAGACGAAAAATAAAGGCGATGAAGATAAAGTTTCTGGAGCATTGGCGAAATTAATGGATGAAGATTTGACACTGAAAGCAGTCAATGATGTGGAAAATCGTCAGAGTTTACTATATGGAATAGGAGAGCAGCAGTTAGAAGTAGTAGTGAGCAAACTTTTCAGCCGTTATAAAGTTGAAATAGAACTGAGCCGTCCAAAAGTAGCATTCCGTGAAACTATCAAAAAGAAAGTGAAAGTGCAAGGCAAACATAAAAAACAATCAGGCGGACATGGACAGTATGGAGATGTACATATTGAATTAGAGCCATCGGGAAATTTAGAAAGTCCATATATCTTTGAAGAAAAAGTATTTGGTGGTGCAGTGCCAAGAAATTATTTCCCAGCAGTAGAAAAGGGCGTACAAGAATCTGTGGTAAAAGGACCTTTGGCTGCTTATCCTGTAGTGGGTGTGAAAGTCACTTTAGTAGATGGTTCATATCATCCCGTAGATTCTTCAGAAATGGCATTTAAGACTGCTACCATGATAGCATTTAAAAAAGGTTTCCTAGAAGCCTCTCCTATTTTGTTAGAACCTATTGTTTCTGTGAAAATCAATGTGCCAGAAAAATCAACGGGTGATGTGATGGGAGATTTGAATAAACGCAGAGGCAGAGTATTAGGAATGAATTCAGGGGCGAAAGGAAGACAAGTGATTGAAGCAGATGTGCCGATGTCAGAGATGATCGGATATTCCACAGATTTGCGTTCCATGACAGGCGGTATGGGAGAATTTTCCTATGAGTTTGCACGCTATGAACAAGCACCTTCTGATGTACAGGAAAAGGAAATTAAGGAGAGAGCGAACAAGATAGAAAAGATAGAAGAATAAAGGATTATAAATATGCTTCTTTTTATAAGGAATAGGGTGAAATATGATATTTCTTTAAAAAGAAGCGTATTTTGTGTTGTATATGGATGAGGAAAGGGGAGTTGATGAAAGGTTCAAAGGTTCGCGTCAGCAAGGAAGTATTCCAACGAAACCGCGCTCTCGCTCCGTTCCAGACGTAGTGGTACTAAATTCTCGGCGCGTGACCGCACCGCTCATTAAGTACCAACGTCTTCCAAGGGGTTTCTTTTGGAATACTTCCTTGCTGGCGCTAGTTTATTGGCTATTCTACAATGTGGTCATCTGAAGCATATCTTGGAAATTAGTATTATAAAATTGGCTCTTACTGTTATAGCTTTAGAATATGAAAACTTTTAAGTTGACCACATTGGGTTATTTTAGGAAAATTAGAAAAAAGATTGCAAGGTAAGTTGTTATGATTTAATGTAAAATAGCAAGAATTTTTTTATTTTTATTAATGATAAGATAAATTGTAAAAATGGTTCTACGATAGAGTGTGTAGAGAGAAAATGAAGGGTATCTTCCAATCGTAAAAAGATATTGCACTTCATCAGATTATTAGGCATATGGAAACAATAGATTATGAGAATAACTATCATTACGCTTTTGTAAATTTACCGATAATACGAACTAGCACCTGCAAGCAATGAATTCCAAAAGAAGCCCCTTGGAAGACGTTGGTACTTAATGAGCAGCTTCGCAAGAAGCGGGGCTGCGAATTTAGTACCACTACGTCTGGAACGGAGCGAAAGCGCGGCTTCGCTGGAATACGTCCTTGCCGGAGCGACCCTTCGACTTTAAATCCCCCTAACCAATAACTCTTTTTCAGAATAATTATACTATAAAACATACCTATTGTCATTTAAGAATCCAAATAATCTGTCTATAAATAACAAATAGAGCAGATATCTCTGCTCCATCTCTCATTCCCTTTATGAATTTATCCCTTTTTATTTTCCAATATTATCTCCATTCGTCCCCTCATATTTCCCCTCTAACATAAAACTTTAATACCTACTAAAAAAAATCTATTTTAAAAATGAAAAAATACAAACATATATTATATAATAACATACATACACCCTAATGAATCTTTGTATAATTTTCACTCTTAGGTGGAAAATCATTTGTATCTAATCTAGGCAAAAGATATCTATTATCTGCTGATAAATCCGCTATTTTTACATCTGTTGTCAGCCCTAACACACACCCCTTGTCCTTAATATAACTTATCACCTCATCATTATATGAACCATAAGGATAATTCATAACCCAAGAATCGGATACTACCATATCTCCCATAACTTCTAATGCCCTCTTAATATCTTTCTGCATTTTTTCCACTTCTAAATTTCCTAACCAATAGTGATTATATCCATGTATCCCTATATACATTCCCGCTCTTTTCATACATTTTATCTGTTCATAATTCACATATAGTTCATAAGCAAATTTTTCTTCTGATAGCCCAACATATTTATCAAACATATTACTCGCAATTCTATTCCGAAGTTTCTCTGGCAATACTGTTTGTAATAGTCTTTTTACAAATATCGTTTCCTTCTTATCAAATCTCTCTTCCTTAGCATATGTATGAAATAATTCCTGATTAGAAGGAATATCATATTCCCTTCCTCTATAATAATCTAATTCCTGAAATAAATCCTGAATCAAATTATTAATATTTGTACTCGCCAAAACAAAATGAACCTTATTTACATCTAATACTTGATGTTCTATAAAAGTTTTTGCAGGAATAAAAAAAGAACCTTGTAATTTTTCTTCTTGTAAAATAGGAAATACATTGAGATAATTATCACTATATCCATCATCAAATGTCAATAATACCGCATTTTCTGGAAGAACATAATTTTCTGTATAATATGCAATAACATCCTCCATCCTGATAATATTAAAATTATTTTTAAGGAATTTTATTTGTTCCTTAAATAATTCTAAATCCAATCCTTTCAATTCAGGAAATCTGCTATATTTCAGATTTCTCACATAATGATACATCACAATATATAATTTTGGCATATTCTAGCTTCCTTTTATATTCTTAATAAAAAATCCTTTATATCACTTAAAATTATCCTTTCATCTTCTGTTAAAATGCTATATCCCGAATAAAACTCTGGTATCACAGATAATATTTCATCCATTTTCTGAAGAAACTGGATCTAAAATATCCTATACAGAATACTATTTGAATCATACTGAACAAATGTTACCAGAAAAACTGTGTTACATTTTTGAATTTTATTCTATACGAACTGTGTTAGGTCTATCTTGATCCCCATCTGCTTTACAAAATAAAGTATTTTCATCTGTATAACGAATCCAAATATCAATATTTTTCTGTAAAAATGGCTCAAAATAGTTCGGAATAATATTAGTATCTTCTTTCGCTTTTAACAAAAATCCTGCATTTAATATATAATCTTTATGAAATCCAAATGTATAAAAATCAGTATATTCATATTGATATTTAGCCATTAAATCTTGAAATAAATAGCCAAGACCAGAGAATAGACTTTGTTCTCCAATATAATCTACAATCCGAAGTACTTTTCTCCCCATATGTTCCACAACACGTGTAATTAATAATGCGGCAATTTGATTTTCTTTATTATACAATCCATATACTTGATAAGAATAATATGGATGTTGAAAAAACCTTTTATTTATATACCAAAAATCTTTATAGGGAATAGAATCTAATTTTTCTATGTCAAAATATAATTGAATTTCATCAATAGAGTAGAATTGAATATATTTGGTTTTTAATATATCATTAGATATCTGTTTATAAACCAAATTATTTATTACAGCAATTTTGAAATCTTTTATTTGAGGATTCAGACAATAATAATGTTCCATTTTGGCTGTTTTTTCATGAAATACCATTTTTCTAATTGGTAATGTAGTATCAGGATTAATGCCAATACCAAGATGTGTTCGGCACTGGAGCATACAAATTAAGCGTTTTATTAGTTCTACTCCAAGAAAAGTCATATTTTTTCGTGAATCATTTACCTTCCAAAAACTCCCCCAAACATCTAATTTGTCCTTTTGGTCAGTATGAGAACACCTTAAAAAACCTGAGATGCCCTCAATAGTTCGAGTATTCTTATCCATTGCAATTATGACATTAACAATATCATTTTCTAAAAATTCATATTCAAACAATTTTCTGTCTACAGCCATAATATGCCCACTTTTCCAGTGTTCGTTAATAAATTTCATGATATCGTCAATTTCAGAAGGTCTGGCAAGCCGAATATCATATCTTTCATCATATTTATTCATTATAAAATTTCTCCTAGATTTTACTATTTTTTTATTACTATATTAAAATTTTACTTCTTGATATAATGCATTATGTAATCGCTTCCATACAGCTCCATAGCCCTCGGAAGCAGGCGTAACAGGTCGATCTATTAGATTTTGTTCATCAATCAGAATTTTTCCGCCTTTTTCCAACACTATAATTCTTGTTCCTAATATAATCGCTTCTTGTATATTATGAGTAATAAAAATTATAGTACATTTTTCTTCAGCCGAAATAGTCAATAATTCCTCTTGTAACTTACTTCTTGTTATTGCATCTAAAGCTGCAAATGGTTCATCCATAAGTATAATTTTAGGCTTTAATGCCAATGCCTTTGCAATCGCAACACGTTGTTTCATTCCACCTGATAACTGATATGGATAATATTGTTCATAATTTGACAACTTTACTTTATTTAATACTTCTTTTGAAATATTTTTCAATTCGTTTTTCTTATGTATTCCCTGTAATTTTAATGGATATTGTATATTTTTCTCAACAGTCATCCATGGAAATAATTGGTTAAAATCTTGAAAAACCATGATTCTGTCTGTTCCAGAACTTGTTTTTTCTTCTCCATCAACTAAAATACTGCCATTATATCTTTCAAATCCTGCAATACATCGAAGTAATGTAGTTTTGCCACAACCAGACGATCCGAGGATACACAAAAACTCATTTCTCATCACACTCAAATTTAGATTACTTAGTATTATATGTTTTTCTATTTTATCACTATATATTTTTGTCAAATTTCTAACTTCTAAAATGTTATTCCTATCTGTCATTTTGACATTCCCCATTTTTTTATTGTATAATTTTCTATTGGTACTAATATTCCATACTGAACTACAAGTCCAATTATTATTATTACAATCAATGTTGCATACATCTCCGCGTTATTCATATTTGTTCTCATCTGATTGATAAATAATCCAATTCCTGGACAAGTTGCTATACCAAAGATCATTTCTGCACTTATTAACCCTCTCCATGCTCTAGCCCACCCAACTTTTAATCCTGATAGAATATAAGACATTGCTGCTGGCAAATATACTCCCCACAATAGTGTTAAACCTTTCAAACCTATATTCATACCTGCCTCAACATATATTTTAGGTACGGCTAAAAATCCATCCAAAATACTTCTTGACATGGGCCATAATACTGCATGTACAACTAAAAGTACAATAACTTCAGGTTTAATACCAAAAATAATTATTATTATTGGCAATAATGCAACTCCTGGAAGTAAATCACATATAGAAACTACTAAAGTATAAATATAATAAAAGTTTTTACTTATCATAGATAATCCAGATAACAGAAAAGACAAAAAAATTCCTATCACTAATCCTTGTATTAATAATTTCATTGAATTGCCAATATATATCCAAAGTGATAATCCTGCATAGCCTTTTAAAAAATTTCTAATGAAAGCTTCTCCTATCGTTTCTAGTGATGGAAAAATCAATTCTGATTGATTTCCAAAGATATTCTGCTTTGCAATATACTCCCAGATACACAATATTATAACAATAAATACCGTTCTCACTAAAACAGTGTATATCCATTTATTTTTTTTGTTATATAACATTTTCTCTATCTTCCTTTAGTTACCAATAACATTTTCAAATACTAAGTCTGAATAAGATTCTAGTGCCTGATCAATAAACCCTGTTTCCGCCATAAAAGAAGCAAACTCAAAAATTCCTTTTGTTTCGATTGTATAACTCCCCTGCTGCAAATATTCTAATTCATCTTCTACATTATTTCCATTAAACTCACAAGTAAGTTTTGCTGTTTCTTCCATATTATTATTAAGATAATCTATCGCATCTTTTATAGCATCACATAATGCTTGATATAATTTTTCATTATTATTATATAAATTCTCTGATGCTACCCCTACAATAAAGGAATTCTCTTTTTTCCACGTTTCTGTCACCGCTTTTATCTCATATAAGTTCTCATTTGCTCGTTCCATATAAATATAAGGGCTAGAGGTAAGATGACAAGCAATACTTCCTGATTCTAAGGCAGTCATCCCATCTGGATGTTTCATTGCCACAATATTAGAATCTAAAATATGAGAATCATATCCCGAATTATATAATGCTTTTGCAAGTATAATATGCTGAAAAGAACCAACATTTACAAGTGCTATTTGATATTTACTTCCAATTAAATCATCAAATGAGGTAATATTTATATTATTTGTCATTAGACAATGCTCCTGCCCCGATAGATTTGTAAATATCTTATACCCTACTCCCTTTGTAACACCTGTAATCGCAGGTGCAATTCCCATAAAACCAACATCTAAACTTCCTGAAGCAATTCCTGTATTAATATCTGCTCCTGAACTCATTTGATTCCATACAACAGTAACATCCTTTCCTGTTATATTCTTATATGCCTTTTCAATCAATCCCTGATTTTGAGCAACAATTAAAGGGGCATATGCCAATCCATACTGATAGGCTATATTCAAAATAACAACTTCATCTTCAATATTTTTATTTTCCTCCTGTTCCTTTCCGCATCCAGTAAATATAAATAATACAGCAATACAAAGTATAAATACTTTTTTCATTTTACTTCTCACTTTCTTTTCATTTAACTTAAAATTTTTAGATACTATATAATAGTATTTTTTTGCTCCATCAATTTTACTCTCTGAATTTTTCCATTATAAGTACGTGGTATCTCATCAATCACTTCAATATCTTTTGGTATCTTATTATTATCAATATATTTTTCTAAAAATTTTATTAGTTCTTTCTTCTGAAATTTTTCTTTATTATACACTACCACAAAAACTTTTGGTGTCTGACCTGTTACTTTATCTTCCTTTGGCACACAAGCACAATCTATTATTTCTTTATATTTTTTTACACTTTCTTCTATTTCATCTGGAGCAATTTTTATTCCTCCACAGTTTATAATATCATCTTTTCTTCCTAATATATAAATAAATCCCTCTTCGTCTATATAACCTATATCATTTGTATAAAAGAATTCATTTTGCATTACTTGTTTTGTTAATTCCGGCTTTTTCCAATATCCCTTCATATTCATTGGACCTGCACTCGCCAATAAACCAACTTTTTCCTTTGAAGAAGAAATCCTTTTTCGATTTTCATCTGTAACAATAAACTTAGCATTTATTGTTGGTTTGCCAATACACCCATGTCGATCACGTTCTTTACTAAAATCTAATACACATGTTCTTCCTGATTCCGTAGAACCATAGAAATTATATAATCTTGTATTTGGAAATCCTGATATCAAAACTTTTTTTGTATCCTCCTGCAAAATAGCTGTGCCTATCTGTATATAATCCATTTGAACATTAACTTCAAAAAATCTTCCCTTTGATAATTTCAATAAAATTAATATTGCACTTGGAGATAAATCTATTGCTGTAACTTTATACAGATTAATCATTTCAAATATACTTTTGATATGTGATATTCCATCACTTAAAACAATTGTACTTCCATTTAATAAATTAGCATAACAGCACCTTAATCCATGCGAATGGCATAATGGTAATGGAATTAATTCCACATTATTAGGTTTCATTTTTGTTCCTTTTATAATATTCTCTGCAATTGCTATATTATTATCATTTGTAATTTCAATTCCCTTTGCTCTTCCTGTTGTTCCTGTAGTATATAATATTTCTGCTGTTTCCTCTCTCGAAGGAAATAAAAACTTAAATTTAATGTCTTCTAATTTTACTTGAAAAAATTCTTTTATTTCTATTTTTTTTACTACTAAATCATATTCTGTTTTATAAAGGAACAATTTTGCATCTGTATCTTCTAATATCATATTTACTTTATCTGCATTGCTATCAAGATTTTTGGACTTATTGTTTGCTTGTTCTAGTCTTTTTGCATTTTGCAGTTGTTCTCGTTTTATTTGTCTATAATCTGACATATCCTTTACGTGTATATCTTGATTTCTGCCTTTTTGCTTTTCTTTTAGTCTTGTATTAACTTCATAAAACTTGTTATATGACCTAATACAAGCATTTCTCATTTTATCTTGTATTTCAGTAAGTGTTGATTTTGTAAATAATTTACTTTTCCCAA
>OFGK01001612.1_pt1 | contig 11343 bp, 8 predicted proteins | sample 1521771 | NCBI WGS metagenome assembly OFGK01 (sample SAMEA3504088, study PRJEB24116) | mouse gut metagenome | biome: mouse gut; feature: mouse-associated habitat; material: faeces | place: Denmark | collected 2011 | reverse complement strand
CGAATTTAGTACCGCTACGTCTGGAACGGAGCGAGAGCGCGGCTTCGTTGGAATAGGTGTTTGCCGCCGCGAACCTTTGCGCAAAAATTAACCCCTCTCTCTATATCACTCTATAGGAAAGGGGCAAAGTATTTATCCTCTATTTTGTTTTCTCATACAAATGACAAGCCACCTGATGATTATTTCCATAATCCTTAAACTCTGGTCTTTTTTTCTTACAGATCTCCATACACTCTGGACAACGAGTATGAAATTTACACCCTTCTGGTGGATTAGCAGGAGATGGAATATCTCCTTTTAAAATAGTCCGATTCATCTTAACATCTGGATTCGGTATCGGAACAGCGCTTAAAAGCGCTCTACTATATGGATGCATAGGTCTTTTAAATAACTCTTCTTTTGACGCCATCTCCACTAAATTTCCTAAATACATAACCCCTACCACATCAGAAATATATTCTACTACGGAAAGGTCGTGGGAAATAAAGAGATAGGAAAGATTTCTCTTCTCCTGTAAATCTCTCAATAAATTGATAACTTGTGCCTGTATGGAAACATCTAATGCGGACACTGGCTCGTCTGCAATAATCAAGCTGGGATTTAATGCGAGTGCTCTGGCGATACAGATACGCTGCCGCTGACCGCCAGAAAATTCATGAGGATAACGATCTACATAATAAGGTCGAAGCCCACAATCGTCCATTATCTTTAAAATATAATCCCGATACTCTGCTTTCGATACAATCTTATGTTCTCTCACAGCTTCCCCAATGATCTCTCCGACAGGCATACGCGGATCTAACGAAGCATAAGGGTCTTGAAATATCATCTGCACCTTCGGACGTATCGCGCGCAGTTCTTTTTTGCTCATTTTAAAGATATCCTGTCCATTTAAAATAGCTTCCCCTGAAGTAGGCTCTGTCAATCTCAATAAAGTACGTCCTATGGTAGTTTTTCCACAGCCTGATTCTCCTACTAACCCAAATGTTTTTCCTCTGGGAATAGAAAAACTCACGCCATCTACGGATTTCACATGTCCTACTACCTTCTGAAATACTCCAGCTTTGATTGGATAATGCTTCACTAAACTATTTACTTCTATAATATTATCCATATTTTCCCTCCTCTCCTTAAGTTTCTTTTTGATATAAATGACAGCTCACTTTATGAGTATCTGTCACACTTATCAGTTCCGGATAATCTCCAGCACATTTTTCTATACATTTCTCACAACGATTTTTAAAGAAACAATGAGAAGGCATACCAATCGGATTCGGTACATTTCCGGGAATAGAATATAATCTTCCGATTTCCTCATTTAATACAGGACGAGACTTCATCAAACCGATGGTATAAGGATGTTTCGGATCATGGAAAATCTCTTTTACCGTTCCTTGTTCTACCACTCTTCCTGCATACATAACCACTACATAGTCCGCCATTTCCGCCACTACTCCTAAATCATGTGTGATCAACATAATAGAGGCATTGATTTTATCCTTTAAATCTCTCAGTAAGTCTAAAATCTGTGCTTGTATTGTCACATCTAATGCTGTGGTCGGCTCATCTGCGATAATCAGGCGAGGGCTACAAGAAAGCGCCATAGCAATCACTACTCTCTGTTTCATACCTCCTGATAATTCATGAGGATAGTTATGAATGATCCCTTCTGCACGAGCGATTCCTACTAATTTTAAAAGTTCAATTACTCTATTTTTTACTTGCTCTTTGTTCATTTCTGGATTATGGAGTTCAATTGGCTCACTGAGCTGATCTCCAATAGTAAAAATAGGATTTAAACTTGTCATAGGTTCTTGGAATATCATAGAAATTTCGTTTCCGCGGATTTTCTGCATTTCCTTATTAGAAATCTTCGTCAGATCTATCGCTCTATTATCTTGATTATAACGGATTTTTCCGCCTGCAATCTGCCCTTGTGGTCCTTGTAATAAACGCATGATAGATAAGCTCGTCACAGATTTTCCACAGCCAGATTCTCCTACTACACCGATAGTTTTTCCTTTGGGAATATCAAAAGATACTCCATCTACTGCCTTTACTGTTCCAGCATCTGTATAAAAATAAGTTTTGAGATTGTCCAGTTCAATGATATTATCAGTATCTCTCATGGTTGTGATATATTCCTCTTCTGGAATATTTTTTCTCTTTTTCTCTTGATTAAATTTTTTATACATCAAAGCATTGGTCTTTTTAATTTCTTTCATTTTTGCCTTTTTTTCTTGCTTTTCTGTTAGTTCTGCCACAATCTCTCACCTACCTTTTCATTTTAGGGTCGAATGCGTCACGAAGACCATCCCCAATAAAGTTAAATGCCATTACAATAAATAAAATCATCAGTCCCGGCGGAAGCCAAATATTCAAATAATTTCTCATAATAACAGATTTATTTACTGCATTTACCATATTTCCCAGTGAAGCATAAGGGAATGCTAATCCCACTCCTAGAAAGCTCAATGTGGATTCTGTTAAGATAAAACTTCCCAGATCCATGGTTGCCATTACAATAATGATCGGGATCGCATTTGGAATCAGATGTTTAAAAATCTTACGGGAAGTTTTTATACCTGCTGCTTCTGCTGCCATCATATAATCCATTTCTCGAATAGACAAAATCTGCCCACGCACCATACGCGCTACACCAGCCCAGTTTAAAAATCCCATAATTATCATTAAATAATAAATTTTATCCTGTGGAAGCACACCGAATGCTACCATAAAAGAAGATACCACTAACATAAATGGAACAAATGGAATACAATAAAAAATTTCCACAATACGCATGATTATCATATCCACTTTTCCACCATAATACCCTGCGATTCCACCGATAGTGACTCCGATTAATAATTCAATAAAAGTAACTACCAAACTGAACTCTAGTGAAATTCGCCCTCCATACATAAGACGTGTGAAGACGTCTCTTCCATCTGCATCTGTTCCGAGCCAATGGTCTTTCGAGATAGGCGCTTTTACATTTACTCCCACGCCTTCTTCTTTAATCCCTTCACTATCATACATGCTGACTTCTTGTCCTGTTTTTTCATTGATATAAAAAAGTTCATATTCTCCATAGGGAGAGAAAAATGGTCCAATAAAGCAAAATAATACGACTGCTATAATAATGCCTAATCCCAGAATCGCCAATTTATTCCGAAAAAATCTTTTTGCTATTAACTGCCCGGGAGTGAGGATAACTTGGCTTTGCTCAAACTTATCTTGTTCTTGCTCATTTGTTTTTTTGATATCTGCCATTTTTTTACCTCCTTAGTTATATCTGACACGGGGGTCTACTACTGCATATAATATATCCGAAATCAGCGTGCCTAATAAAGTCAATACTGCCAAAAACATCAAATATCCCATCAAAAATGGAAGATCTTTCGCTGTCACGGCATCGAGAGCTGTCTTTCCAAGACCTGAAATAGAAAAGATTCCCTCTGTGATGATCGCTCCTGAAAATAGTCCCGGTATACTGCCTCCGATAAAAGTGACAATCGGAATCAGGGTATTGCGGAAAGCATGTTTATAGATAACTTTTCTTTCACTTAATCCTTTTGCTCTGGCAGTACGAACATAATCCGCATTTAATACTTCTAACATATTTGTTCTGACATATCTTAACCAGCTGCCGACACCAGAGATGACGAATACGGTTATTGGCAGAATAAAATGGTATGCGATATCCAGCGTCAGCCGAAATCCTGTATAATTTTCTCTCGCTGTCACCATTCCAGAAAGCGGAAGCCATTTTAATCCCATAGCAAAAGTTCTCTGTAAAACAGCAGCGAAAAAGAACGTAGGCAGAGAAATACCTGCTAATGCAAAAAATACAATGATATAATCTGTCTTTGTATATTGTTTTGTAGCTGCGATAATGCCAAATGGTATGGCAATTAAAAGCTCAATAATAAAAGCAGAAAATGATAATGCAAAAGAAGTCCACATCCTGCTTTTAATCACTTCTATTACAGGTTTTTGAAAGGTAAAAGATATTCCAAAATCACCACGCAGGGCATCTTTCACCCATCTAAAATAACCCTCTATAATTGTTCCATTTAATCCATAAGATTCTCTCAATTTCTCTTGTTGTTCTACGGTAATACTCGGATTACCAGATGTCATCTGAGAAACGAAATCTCCCGGCATCATACGAAGCATCCCATAAAGCAGAATAGAAACTCCGAATAATACAAGAATACTGGTCAATATACGCCGAATAATATATTGTCTCATACCACACCTCTTCCCTTTCTTTTATTCCTTTTGTATCTGTATAGCCATTGCTCACTGTGAAAGCATAAGGCAATCAGCTTTCATTTATAGAATGTCTGTTTATGCAGACATATCCTTTTAGCTGCACTGCCGGAAAAATATCGCTGTATTCGCCCGGCAGTACAGCTAATTTTGTATCCCCTTTTCTCTGATTTATTTTATAGAAAGAAATATAAGGAATATAAGGCTGCCTATTTTAACAGACAGCCTTATTTTATCCCCTAAAATTCACATTTTTTGTGAATTATTTGATTTCCAATTTTTCTATTTCATTAAAGAAATTGTAGAAAGTGGAAGTATTAGAAGGGATAGAATCCATATTAATGGTTTCTGGATTGTAAACATAGAGAATTTGTCTTTGATAAACTGGCATATAAGTCGCCCAGCTCATGATCTTATCTAATTCTTGTGCCACTAATGCTCTTCTCTCTTCTAAATCTAATGTCTGCATTACTTGAATCATCATTTTATCTAATTCTGGATCAACAACCCATGTTCTATTAGATCCACCCATTTTCACACTGTCGCTGCCGAATAATTGTGTCAAGTCACAGTCTGTTGTATTTCCCCATGCCATAACCCACATATCCACATCATCATTGCTCACACGATTGCTGAGAATACTGAAATCCAAATCACTGATGATCAATTCTCCGCCTAATTCCTTTAAGTCATTTGCCATCTGTGTTAAAATTGCGGTAGATGGATGATCAGAAGCTTCTCCGATTGCTACTTCTACTACTAATTGTTTTCCATCTTTCACTAATTTTCCGTCTACTTGTTCATAGCCTGCTTCTTTAAAACATTCTAACGCCTTATCTTTATCATATCCCCAATATTCTGTTGCATCTGCTGGATATTCTGGTAATGTTGGGGTCATAGGACGTTCTATAATTTTTGCTAACTCTCCATAATAAGTGGAAATAGACTGTTCTCTTGTCATTAAGTGCATAAGCCCTTCACGTACTTTTAAATCTGGCACTCTTTTTGCACTGATAGCGATATAACCATATCCCGGGAAGTCTACTAAAGTATAAGGGATCTCTTCATCTTTTAACTCTTTCATCACTTCTTTAGAAGCGGAAGGTTCTGTGATATCAATTTCGTTATTCAGAATGGCAGCCATTTTCTGCTCTTCATTGATATATTGTAATTTAAAATATTCAATCTTAGGTGCGCCTAAACGATAGTTAGGGTTTGCTTTTAAAGTAACAACATTATTTTCATAGCTTTGAAATACAAATGGACCAGAACCTAATGGTGCGCCATTTTTCTCTTTTATTTTAGATAGATCTCCCTTTTTAAAATCAGGATCATAATAATGAGAAGGAGTTAATTGTGTCAAAGCTAATACTTGGTCACCTGTTACATTAATGCCATTTACTAATACAGTACAGGTCAGATCGTCTACTTTATTGATACCAGAAACTGTTGGCACATCAATACCATCTGATAACCCTGAAGCGATATAGTCTTTGGATAATTCTTTTGTATAATAAGCTACTGCATCATAACCATCTTTATAATGTTCATATTCACAAAGAGCTAACATATCCAACATTTTTGCTGCATCATTTTCTATTCCTGTTGTATCATATCCTTCATCTTGTAAATACTGAACCCAACTTCTTCCATCTCCGACATCTCCCGGAAGAGTTCCATCAAACCAACCTTCTAAGTTAGTCGCTACTAAATAAGCGATGAAATCTTCTTGATTCTGTGCTTTGGCTTCTGCATCTGCCTGAATCTGAGAAACGGTTTCAGAATAATTTGGATCATCATAATAATATTCATTTGCTCCTACGATATCTAATCTAGTTCTGAATGTTCCCATTCCATCATAAGTAGGATCTAATAAAACATAATATTGGAAAAGTAAATCATCTATTGTCACAGGCTCTCCATCAGAGAATACCATTCCATCTTGTATTGTAATGGTGTAAAGTGTCTGTACATTTCCATTCTCATCAGTAACTTCTTCTGCTTCGATATGACCTGCATTGTCCACTAATTCACTGTTTTCATTTAATTCACTGACAGTTTCAAATACTAATTGAAATGCTTCACTGTCATAATTTGTCTGATAAAAGAATGGAGAAAACACTCCGTTAAAAGAACCTGTACCATATACCACAGTACCTTTTGATTCTGTATTTCCAGTATTATTCGCTGTGGTGTTTTCGGTAGAATTGTTCCCCTCGGTAGACTCCCCTTGTGCAGTAGTAGTGCCTGTTGTATTGTTATTGTTATTTGCATCATTTCCACATCCTGCCATAGACAGAACCATACCTAGAGATAACAATAACGCCAACCCTTTTTTTCTCATAATATTTTTCCTCCTTTTTTATGGCAAATCTCTAAAAACCCTATCCTGCTTCTTTTCTTTCTTAATTCTATTTCAAGAAAAAAGGCTATCCTGATATGCGTACTCTTATTCATGCATGTAGGCCAGCCTCTTTGCTCATCTTATATTTATCATCTGACTTTAAAGAAAAAATTTAAAGCCGGATCGTTTTTAGTTACTTTGTCTTAACATGTTGTATTATAGAGAGTTCTTATCAAATTGTCAAGAACAAATCTTCACAACTTTTTGCATAAACCATAATTTTCTAATAAAACATCTTGAAAATTCGTGAATATTGTCACATTAATTTTAATTTTTATACATTACAAAATATTACAAAACAAAACTCTTTCTTCTGTTTTTTATAGGACATACTTTTATTGTAGAAATTTTATCTGTTTTTTTACATTTTGATACCATTGTTATTTCATGTGTATTTCCTATACGCACAAATGTATTTTTATTCACTTCAAATTCCTCTGACATCTTTTATTTTTCTTTATAACTTAAAAAGCGATTACCTGCTGCCTGAAATAAAGCTGTTCCATCTTCCAGCCCGACTTTATAAGGTTCATTTGTTCTGCAATTTAATAAAATCGCATTATAGCTGTCATATCCAATGATGAGTACATATTCATTACTCTCTAATCTGCCGAGCACAGGTCTGCCTTCACTGATAAAATATAATATTTGTTTTAGTGTACAGCCTGTCAGGTCAATCCCCCTATCCTCTAATGCTGTATTTAAAATTTCCATAGATGTTTTTCCACTGTTTAGTAATTCTGCAGCGTCTATCGTGACACCTGCATATTTTAACATACCATTTAACGCATTCGCAATGGTATTTTCTTCCGAAGGTATAATACTTATATTAGATAATGTTGCTTGATTTTTTTGTCCACCACGTATCCAGACATATCTTCCTGTATCATCAATTACTACCCCTGCTACCTCATCTGCTATTTGTATCGCCTCTGTAATTTTATTTCCTGCATCTAACATTTTACCTTTTCCATAGATATAGTACAAATAGGTATTTCCTTCTAATTCTATAAGTTCTAGCTCTTTTTTATCTACATAAACGACTTCTTGTGTATAAGTTGTATGATAACTTCCTGTTCCTACATTCGTAGTGAAATTCAGTCCTAATTCTTTTTTCTTTAATTCTGTCGCTATAAAAGATAATGTCAATTCCTTTTGAGTTGCGGCTGTATTATTGGTAATGATATCCTGTTCTGTTGAAACAAAATTTCCATTTTCGTCCTTTTGAAAACGTGTTAATGTGATGATATTTTCTGTAATAGATGCCTCTGTGAAATAATAAGTATCTTTCTGATAATTTCCCACCTCTCGACTATTTGTATCCACTATAGTGAGATCTGACATATAACATTCTATATTTCCCTCTATCGTTGTATAAATATCCTCTTCTTTTGCCGTCCCATAGACGAAATCATTTTCCATAAATCCGACTACTCGTATTCGCTCCCCCTCTTTTGCAGAAATAATAAATTCTTTATTTGTATCTAATTGTATTTCCTTTATTCTTCTGGATTGATAAATATCATTTTCCATCTGCCATGCCAAAATATTTCCTTTTTTATTGATGACATAACAATCCTCTTTTAAATCACTCACAATAAGTATATATTCCAGACTCGCTAAATCTACAGCGAATACCTCCCCTTCTAATAGAAAATAAAAATTATCACTGTTATTGATATAAAATAAATCACCTAAATTTTTCTTTAAATAGGCGAAAGATTTCTGATATGGGATAAATAATACTTCTTGTATCATATTCTGTTCTGCTATATAATGATAAAGGGCTATTCCCACTCTTCCCTCATGAATCCCCCGATTCATATATCCAAAAACAGTAAAGTAAATGTTACCTTTTTCCTCTATTTGTACAATCTTTATATCATGCTGATCCCATGCGTCCCAAGCCCCATTCTCTTTCTTCTCTGAAAAAGAAAAAATACACTTCATCTCATTTTCTTTTGCATGATATGCCCATAATTCTCTCTCTTTTACAAAACAAATCACCTCTCCTTTTTCTGTCATCATGCTTTCTATCGCCGTATCAGGAGTTATTCCAAGATTTATTCTGCTCGCAGAAACATTCTCACTGACAGAGCGAAATAATTGATTCATGGTTCTCTCATATGTTAATAAATATGTTCTTGTTTCTGTATAATTCGTCCGATAAAATTCTGTAATATTACAGTATTCCTCTGTTCCATACATATTTTTGACTTTTACTTGATAAGAGAGTTCTACACTTGTGATATCTCCATTGATTTCTTTTATGGTAGGAATAGGTTCTATCATCTTTTCTGGACTCAAATCGCCCCATGTGATTTGAGCAAAACTAGAATGGATATCCACCTTACCATAATTGGTATTATCTGACTGCGCATTGGATTCTAAATAAGGAATTAGACTTTCTGCCTCTTCTTTATCAAATGTCTTCTGACAAAAATCTGTAATAAATGTTACCTTTTCTTTCACATGATCGATACCTGAAATAATTCTTGTATAATAAGAAATAGAATCCTGTTTTGTTGTGTATAATCGAATGGTAAAAGAATATTCTGTATCTGGCTCAATCAAATTTTCTAATTGGAGATTCACTTTTATTCCATCTTTTTCCTTCACCCAATCTTCTTTTTCTACTTGTGTTTTTTCAATTAATCTCTCTTGATCTAAAGTACGCACTTCATATACAATTTTTGTTATATTATTTTCATAATTTTCTATCTGTAATACCAAAGTTCTATCTTCTTTTATTGGTGTCAAGGAATCTCTCATACTAGAAACATCCATTTCTCCTATATATCCATGCAAGCAATTTAAACTTATTCCATCATAATCCATATATATAACAGGAAGTGTAGCTTCCTTCATCTGTATTCTATCCGTTTCTGGCTTCTGATTTTGATATAAAAATATTCCTCCTGCTACCAGAACGAATATAAAAACCATAAACCCAATTCTTGTTACTATTTTTTTCATAATCCTTGCTTCACCACCCATCTATCTAATTTATTTTTATCGTTTTCCTATTTTACTTTATTTGTCCTATTTCACTTCATTTTTCTTATTTTACTTTATTTTTCCTAATCTTTTTATACTAATTTCCCTTTTTTCTGTTTCTTTTCATTCTCAAGTCTTTATAATAATTTTTCTAATATTGGATCTATTTGTAAAAATTCTTTTATTTTTTCTATCTTTTCCATATTATTGGCAGATTTTCCCTTAAAAATTCCTCGAATTAAAATGTTCTTCGGTGTGTGTTCCATATTAATAAATTCTAACAGTTGTGTGCGATACCCCATCTGTTCTAAATATTGTGCTCTCAGCGCATCTGTAAAAAGCGCGGCTGTTCTCTCTTTGATGATACCATATTGCAAAATAGGTTCTAATAACTCACTTTTTATCTGTCTATTCAATTCATGCTGGCAACAAGGAACAGATAAAATCACCTTCGCTCCCCACTTCACCGCTTTTGCCAGTGCATAATCTGTTGCTGTATCACAAGCATGTAACGTCACTACCATATCTACTTTATCCACGTCCTCATAAGAAGCGATATCTCCCTCTAAAAATTTAAGCTTCTGATATCCATACTTTTTCTGTAATTCTCCACATTTTTTTATCACATCTTCCTTTAAATCCAACCCTATGATTTGAATAGAGTATCCTCTTAAAATATTAAAAAAATAATACATCGCAAATGTCAAATAGGACTTTCCACAGCCAAAATCAATGATTGTCAATTCTCTGTCATTAGGCAGTTCTGGAACGATATCTTCTAGAAATTCTAAGAACCGATTGATCTGTCTAAATTTTGAATATTTTTCTTTTACCACTTTCCCTTCTTTAGTCATCACACCTAAATCCACTAAAAATGGAATCGGCTTTCCTTCCTCTAAAATATAGTTTTTACTTCGATTATGAGAAAAATCTGGCATCTGCCACACTTTATTTTTATTAGAAATAAATGTCAAATTTCCCTTTTTCCCTGAAAGAATAGTCACATTTTCCTCTTCTGTAATAATCTGTACTTGTTTAAATACTTCTAAATATCCTTCTATCGCTTTTTGTGTATCTTCTATTTCTAGATTTTTATGAAATACTTTTGTCCCTTCATATTTGGATTCTTGAAATATGAGTCTTTGATTCATAAAAATAGGGCGAAGCTTAATTTTAGAAACCCCACCCTTTTGCTTTGGATTACTCACTGTAATCTGTATACATGTATCATTTAATAATGATTGTAACTTTTGTTTTTCTTTCTCTTCCATCTTAATCCTCCATTTATATTACCTTTCTTCACAGAATAAACTCTATTTCTCTCTTCATTCTCTATTTTTGTTATTATTTTCTTCTATTGATTCGATATTTTTATTGTCATTACTATATTGTAGCGATTTTTTTAAAAAACTACAACTATTTTTTCCTCTAAATTCTTAAGATTCGCTTATTTTTTTTCCCCAGATTCTCTTAATTCGTGATTTCAAAATTATTGTCAGAGGTTTTATATCGCTCTACAAACGAAAAGATATATGTTCTTTTGATTCATTATTTTATAAAAAAAATAATGTTATCGTAACAGAAAAAGATGTTATAAAATAGATATTTTCTATAAGATATTTCATGTGAAAGTAAATGTCTAATCTTAAAGAAAAATCTATTTTATA
>OFGK01001610.1_pt1 | contig 11347 bp, 8 predicted proteins | sample 1521771 | NCBI WGS metagenome assembly OFGK01 (sample SAMEA3504088, study PRJEB24116) | mouse gut metagenome | biome: mouse gut; feature: mouse-associated habitat; material: faeces | place: Denmark | collected 2011 | reverse complement strand
CCGTCTGGCAGCATGTTTTCTGGATTCCTTATCAACGCTGGGGTACGCGGCTTACGGCTGCGGCATCCGCTATCATTATGGTATGTTCAAACAGCAGATCAGAGACGGTTTTCAGATAGAAGTGCCGGATAACTGGCTGGAATACGGTAATCCGTTTGAGTTAAGACGTCCCGAATATGCCAAGGAGGTAAAATTCGGCGGTTATGTCAATGTGCATGTGGATGAGAAGGGCAGAAGCAACTTCCGCCAGGAGGGATATCAGTCCGTAAAGGCGATCCCCTATGATATGCCGATCGTGGGCTACGGCAATGGTATTGTCAACACGCTGCGTATCTGGGATGCGGAGCCTGTGGAGTGCTTCCAGCTTGATTCCTTCGACAAGGGTGATTATCAGAAGGCTGTGGAACAGCAGAATCTTGCCCGTAATATCGTAGAGGTTCTCTATCCCAACGATAACCACTATGCCGGCAAGGAGCTCCGCTTGAAACAGCAGTATTTCTTTATCTCCGCATCCGTACAGGAAGCGGTGGCGAAGTATATGAGGAAGCATGACGATATCAGGAAGTTCCATGAAAAGGTAACTTTCCAGCTCAATGATACGCATCCTACCGTGGCGATCGCGGAACTGATGCGGGTGCTGATGGATGAGCATTACCTGACCTGGGATGAGGCGTGGGAAGTGACCACAAAGACCTGTGCCTATACAAACCATACGATTATGTCCGAAGCCCTTGAAAAATGGCCGATCGAGCTGTTTTCCAGGCTCCTTCCCCGTATTTATCAGATTATCGAGGAGATCAACAGACGGTTCGTTATGCGGATTGAGCAGATGTACCCCGGTAATCATGAAAAAGTGCGCAAGATGGCGATCCTGTATGACGGACAGGTGAAGATGGCACATCTTGCGATTGCGGCGGGCTATTCCGTGAACGGCGTGGCAAGGCTGCACACGGAGATCCTGAAAAATCAGGAACTCAGAGATTTTTATGAGATGATGCCTGAAAAGTTCAATAACAAGACAAACGGCATTACACAGAGAAGATTTTTACTGCACGGAAATCCGCTGCTTGCGACCTGGGTGACAAACCATGTGGGCGCGGAGTGGATTACGGACCTGCCGAAGATCGCAGGGCTTAAGATCTATGCGGATGATAAGAAATCCCAGCAGGAGTTTATGAATATCAAGTATCAGAACAAGGTGCGTCTGGCAAACTATATTCTGGAGCACAATGGTATTGAAGTAGATCCCCGCTCTATTTTCGACGTACAGGTAAAGAGGCTTCATGAGTACAAAAGGCAGTTGTTAAACATACTGCATGTGATGTATTTATATAATGAGCTGAAAGACCATCCGGATATGGATTTCTATCCGAGAACCTTTATCTTTGGTGCCAAGGCGGCGGCTGGCTATAAGAATGCGAAACTGACGATCAAGCTGATCAATGCGGTGGGCGATGTGGTCAATAATGATCCGGCCATCGGCGGCAAGATCAAAGTGGTATTTATTGAGGATTACCGGGTTTCCAATGCGGAGATGATCTTTGCGGCAGCGGATGTCTCCGAACAGATATCCACGGCAAGTAAAGAGGCTTCAGGTACAGGCAATATGAAGTTTATGTTAAACGGTGCTCTGACGATCGGCACGATGGATGGCGCTAATGTGGAGATCGTGGAAGAAGTGGGAGAAGAAAATGCGTTTATTTTCGGTCTCAGTTCGGAAGAAGTGATCCGTTATGAGAATCACGGCGGTTATGATCCGATGGAGATCTTCAACAATGACCAGGATGTCAGAAGAGTGCTGATGCAGCTTATCAACGGTACTTACTCTCCGCATGATTCGGAGTTGTTCCGTTCGCTCTATAATTCGCTGCTGAATACCCAGTCCACGAACAAAGCGGATACTTACTTTATTCTGAAGGACTTCAAGTCTTATGCGGAAGCGCAGAGAAAAGTGGAGGCTGCTTATCGGGATGAGCAGGGCTGGGCTAAGAAAGCCATTCTGAATGTGGCATGTTCCGGCAAGTTTACGTCTGACCGGACGATCCAGCAGTATGTGGATGAGATATGGCATCTTGATAAAGTGGTTTTGCCTGTAAAAAAATAAGGCGTGACGAAGGAGTTCGCCCGGCTATAAAATATCCCTTCAGAGCCCCGCTCTCGCTTCGGGGAAAACGCAGCGGGTGCTAAACTCGAAAATACCTCGTTAAGCACCGGCGTTTTCCAGAGGCTCTTCAGGGATATTTTATAGCCGGGCTACGTTGTTGCAAGGGGATTATTTGGGCAGGCGGATCATTTTTGTTTACAGGAGGAATATGATATGTACAGACTTATAGAAGCTATAGCAGCGGGTTTATGTTTGTGTGGCATTTTGTATTTCAGTAAAATGAGGAAATCGCAGGATGCTTCATCTTCCAGAGAAGAGATCATCAATTATTTTAAAGAACAGAAGGCATTTTCCGTGGAAAGCGGTATTAAAATCAAAGATTTGCCTGAGCATATTGCAAAAGATGAAAACCTAATAATGATGGCAGGCGACAAGACATTGAAATTTAAAAAGGGAAAATATTTTCTGAATGTCGATTGTTAAAAGTACATTTGCGGGATAAAACAGAGAATGGTTTCATGTTGGAAAATTTTGCGGAAAGGGAGTAAATATGGTTACATTGTATAAGGGCGGTGCGTGGCTGGTTGACGGGAGGGAATTGATCCCGGATGGGCCGGATGCATGTGCGGAAGTAAAACAGAAGACGGGACTGGAAATAGAGAAAGAGGAAGCGGCGAAGGAGACAATGGCGTATGGGATTTTAAAGGCGCACAATACGTCGGCTTCCATGGACAAGCTGAAGATCCGGTTTGACAAGCTGACAAGCCATGATATCACATTTGTAGGGATCATTCAGACAGCGCGGGCTTCAGGGCTTATAAAGTTTCCGATGCCCTATGTGCTGACGAACTGCCATAATTCGCTCTGTGCGGTGGGCGGCACAATCAATGAGGATGACCACATGTTCGGGCTGACATGCGCGAAGAGGTATGGCGGCGTTTACGTACCTCCTCATCAGGCGGTTATCCATCAGTATGCCAGGGAGATGCTCTCGGGCGTTGGGAAGATGATACTGGGATCGGATTCCCATACCCGCTACGGCGCGCTGGGAACTATGGCTATGGGGGAAGGCGGTCCGGAGCTGGTGAAGCAGCTTTTGAATCAGACCTATGATATCAACAGACCGGAAGTAGTGGCGGTATATCTGACGGGTGAGCCCGTAAAGGGCGTAGGACCGCAGGATGTGGCGCTGGCTATTATCGGGGCGGTATTTAAAAACGGTTATGTGTAGAATAAGGTGATGGAATTCGTAGGACCGGGCGTGGCATCGCTGAGTGCGGATTTCAGAATCGGCATCGATGTTATGACGACGGAGACGACCTGTCTTTCTTCTATCTGGGAGACGGATGGAGAGATCAGCGAGTGGTATGATATACATGGCAGAAAGGAAGAGTACAGAGAGTTAAAGCCGGGGAAGGCGGTCTACTATGACGGAGCGATCGTGGTGGACTTAGGTAAGATAAGGCCGATGATTGCCATGCCTTTCCATCCCAGCAATACCTATACGATCGAAGAACTGAATGAGAATTTGACTGATATCCTTGCGGATGTGGAGAAGCGGGCGGCGGTAAGCCTGGACGGCGCCGTGGACTTTACCCTGAGAAACAAGGTGAAGAACGGAAAGCTGATGGTGGATCAGGGAATCATTGCAGGCTGTGCGGGCGGCGGTTTTGAGAATATCTGTGCGGCTGCCGATATCTTAAAGGGCAGTTATATCGGTGCGGAGGGCTTTACGCTCAGCGTTTATCCGGCGTCCATGCCGGTTTATATGGAACTGATCCGCAATGGGAAGGCGGCGGATATTCTGGAGACGGGGGCTGTCATGAAGACAGCATTCTGCGGTCCCTGCTTCGGTGCGGGTGATACGCCGGCAAACAATGCCTTCAGTATCCGTCATTCCACAAGGAATTTCCCGAACAGAGAGGGCTCTAAGCTGCAGAGCGGACAGATCGCGTCGGTGGCGTTGATGGATGCGCGCTCTATTGCGGCGACGGCTGCAAATAAGGGCGTCCTGACGGCGGCGACGGATTTCGATGGGGAGATCGGTAAATATCAGTATCATTTTGACAGCAATATTTATGCCAACAGGGTATTTGATTCAAAGGGCGTGGCGGATGAGTCCGTGGAGATTCAGTTCGGACCGAATATCAAAGACTGGCCGAAGATGGGCGCTCTGCCGGAGAATCTGGTGCTGCGGGTGGTAGCTGAAATTCATGATCCGGTGACGACCACGGATGAGCTGATTCCTTCCGGAGAAACTTCTTCCTATCGCTCCAATCCTCTGGGGCTTGCAGAGTTTACCTTATCCCGGAAAGATCCTGCGTATGTTGAGCGGGCGAAAGATATCCGGAGGGCGGAAACGGCCAGGATGGCGGGAGAGCATCCCTGCCAAGCACATCCTGATGTAAAACCGGTGATGAATGCGGTAAAGAAAACCTTCCGGGATGCGAGCCATGAGAATACCGGTTTCGGTTCCACTATCTTTGCCGTGAAACCGGGTGACGGTTCCGCCAGAGAACAGGCTGCCTCCTGTCAGAAGGTGCTGGGCGGCTGGGCAAATATCGCCAACGAATACGCGACCAAGCGCTACCGTTCCAACCTGATCAACTGGGGTATGCTGCCGTTTTTGATCAAAGAGGGCGAACTGCCGTTTCAGAATCTGGATTATATCTTTATCCCGGATATTAAGAAGGCAGTGGAAGAGAAGGCGGATGTGATAAAAGCATATAAGGTTGATTCTGAAGCGGAAAACCTGCAGGAGTTTGAACTGACATTGGGTGAATTGACCGATGAGGAGCGCCAGATTATTTTGAAGGGGTGTCTGATTAATTATAACAGAGTTTAGAAATTTCAGAAATTGATTTGCGATGCCGCAGTGCGGCATCGCGGTAATTGACGTGAGGCGGAGTATATGGACGGAGCGAAACCTTTTACGATCATGATGAAAGACATCGAAGTGATGAAGGTGGATTTTGATGCCCTGCGGTATGAGGTGGTACAGGAAAAATATCTGCCCTATCCTATGCGGGGCAGGCTGCAGGAAATTCCGGATGTCGGCAATTTAAAAACCGCATACGAAATGACAAGATTTGTGGCAGCAGCAAGAAAAAATGAGGAGGCAGTTATAAGCTGGCTGGCCAACCGGGTACTGCTTTTAAGCAGGGCAAACGCAAAGTGGATTTACAATCTGTTCCGTTTTGAGCAGGTGGGAACGGATGAACAGAAGGTCAGGATCGCTATGGCCTGTCGGGCAGCATCGGTGGAAGATCCGTATTGGCTGAAATTTGAAGATGACGAAGATATCACATGGAATAAAGTTGACATCAGGCTAAATCCGCTGAATGAGGTTGTGGCGCAGGTGGCGCTGCACGGAAAATCCTTGACATTGCAGGGTTCCATGATTACTCCGGAACTGACTACGAACGGTGCTTATGCCAAGGCGTGGAGGCGGCATGCGGATCATCTCTTATGGCTCTATAAACTGGGGGCGGACGGGAATACGGAATCAAGAATCGAAGTAATGTGTTCTGACCTGCTGGATAAAATGAATGTGGAGCATGTCCACTATGAAGCCGGAGAGGATGAAGGGAAATATGTCTGCATGTGTCCCTGTATGGCTACGGAATCAAAGGCGATCCTTACGGGTATGGAGTTTGTTTCTTACTGCAACGTAAACGGACTCGAGCCCGAGAGCGAAATGTTCCGCATCGATGGAGAGAGTATTTATAAGATGTGGATTGTGGATTTCCTGATCAGTAACCGGGACAGGCACGGGCAGAACTGGGGATTCTTTTACGATACGGAGACAATGGATATTTTAGGGTGTCATCCGCTGTTTGACCATAATAATGCATTTGATATTGATTATATGAGAAACATGGACGCGCCATACCAGTTTGGAGAAATGACGATCCGGCAGGCGGCTTTGAAGGCAATGGAAAAGGTTGATTTTCATTTTACGGCGCCTATTGCCCGGGAGGATTTTATCACGGAGCGTCAGTATAAAAGTTTTAAAAAAAGGGCCGAATGTCTTGGGCTGAAAGTTGAATGAAATGTGGGTACATTCCCCGCCCCTTGGGGCGCAAGCAAACTTTAACAGGATAGAAAAGCATGATACAATGTAAAGAAAAAAGGAGAAGTGTAGATTGAGTGAAGTTATACACAAATCACGCAATGTATCAAAGCTGATGTATCGTTTTGTATTACCGACGAAGTATCGGAGAGTAGTAATAAGCGATGAGGTAGAAAAAATAATAAAAGAGACCTGTATAAAGATAAGCGAAAGATATGAACTAATATTTTTGGAGATAGGTGCGGATAAAGACCATGTACATTTGTTGGTGCAGTCAGCACCGAATTATAGCCCGGCACAGATAGTAAAGAGCATAACGGCGAGAGAGGTATTCAGGAGATGTCCAGAAGTAAAGAAAAAATTATGAGGAGGAAATTTTTGGCCATCTGGGTATTATGTAGCAACAGTAAGTGAGCATGGAAGTGAGGAAGTAATAGCAAATTATGTGGAAAACCAGGGAGACGAGTATAGGAAGTTATATCGGAGTAACGAGATAGAGGGACAAATGAACCTGTATGATTATGAGTAGAGGTGGGAACAAACAAGTTCGCATACCCCGCTTTTGAGGGAGCAGAGCGAGCGAAAAAGGCAAGTGCTGTGAGAGGCGACGTAGGAGCCGCTCACAGTGCTTGAGTGCTTGCACCGGGGTAGTTGATTAGTGAAAAAGCGGATTTTTCCTTACTATGAGGCATAAATTTTTCCCAAAAACTTCCGATATATTTTATACAGGATGAGAAAAATGCCACGGAAGGTATACAACATATACAGTGTACCTTTCGTGGCATTTTTTAGCGCTAAAATCTTATCTTCCGTAACTATGGGACGCTGCTTCGTAAACTCGAGATGCAGAAGCGGTTTTTGTCCGGAAAAAGAAATACCGGTTTGAACGTAGGGCGGACCGGTACAGAGGAAGGGGATGTATTACATGAAAATCGCAAACAGCCATTTTCAGATGGCGTCTCAGATGAGACGAAAGGAAACGATAAAAATAAAACAGAGTATGACGCGGACCACAGGCAGTTTCCGTGCCCTGACGATGAATAATAAGGGAATAAACAAAGAGGAGGATGTAACCGGAAAAATGCGCCAGAGAAGCGTAGTGTTCCTGCTGGATATGCTTTTTGGGGAGCATGCGAGAAGAATGCCTTCTTTTGGGGATATGGGTACATCCCAGGCATGGGGATCCCAAGCCTGGGGCATTGAAAATCTGCACTATGAGACGGAAACCTATTACAGTCATGAACAGAGCGCGTCTTTTCAGGCGCAGGGGCAGGTGGTTACGGCGGACGGCAGAACCATCGATTTTAATATGAATGTACATATGAGCAGCCGTTTTGAAGCATATTATAAAGAAAGCTTTGATCTGCAGAGGGCAGTGAATTTATGTGATCCACTGGTTATTAATCTGGATTCTTCGCCGGCAACCGTTTCGGATCAGACATTTTATTTTGACCTGGATGGGGACGGCATAGAGGAAAATATCCACAAATTAAACAGCGGCAGCGGATACCTGGCTCTGGATAAAAACAATGACGGAAAGATCAATGATGGAAGCGAACTGTTCGGAACCGCTTCCGGTGACGGTTTTGCGGATCTGGCAAAATACGATGAGGACAATAACGGCTGGATCGATGAAAACGATGCGATCTGGAAACACTTAAAGATCTGGGTGCAGACAGATCAGGGACCTCAGCTCTACAGCCTTGCCGATAAAGGCGTGGGCGCGATCTGTCTGAACAAAATGCCGACCTATTATACTCAGTACGGTAAGAGCGGCGAAGTAAATGCCGTTGTCCGAAGTACCGGCATGTTTCTATACGAAGACGGCAGATCGGGAAGTGTACAGCATCTGGATCTGGCAACATAATATATAAATATTTTTCCTCCAAAACTGCATAAAACAGGCAGCTATGGAAAAACTAAGGGCATAGTATCAAATTCAGTATATTATGTGGTTTGGAGGAAAATAGAATGAAGAAGCGTAGTGGTAAAAGTGGTCAGAGAAAAGAAAGGGCAATTATGATTGCGTCCTCGGTGCTGGTACTTTCAGCCCTGACGGTAACCGGGGTTTATGTACGAAACGGCAGGGAGGAAGAACAGGATGGCGGTTATACGATCGATTTCAGTTCATTGGAAGAGAGCGGATCGACGGGGATCGTGGCGGAGGATATTCCGGTGACGGACTCTGATCTCGACTATGATCCGGCATCTACGGAGGTGGATTCTTCTACGGTGAAAAATGAGTTCGGAAAATCCGGTGAAGTGAAAGAAAGCGCCGATCCTTTTGATGAAAAAGCGGAAGCCATCCGGTTAAAAGAGGCTTCTTCCGAACTGATTGTCAATGAAGGAGAGACGAAAGACGGACTGGATAGTATTACGGAAGCCATGGCAGAACTTCCTTTAGAGGATGAGGTTGCAGAAGTGGATTCCGAAGCGGTGGCGGCACAGATACAGCCGGAGCTTACATTCAGTGAAGCGGATTCCCTGGTAATGCCCTTTGCAGGAAATATTCTGATCAATTACAGTGCGGATAAATCGGTATTTTTCCCGACGCTGCAGCAGTATAAATGCAATCCGGCACTGGTGCTTGAGGCAACGAACGGTGAATCGGTAAAAGCGGCGGCAGCCGGTATGGTGAGCAGAATTTACGATGATCCTATGACAGGACATACCGTTGTGATGAATCTGGGCAACGGATATGAACTGACCTACGGACAATTGCAGGAGGTAACCGTCTCCGAGGGAACTTATGTGGCAGAAGGAGAGATTTTTGCCCAGATCGCGGAGCCGACAAGATACTATGCGGTGGAGGGCTGTAATCTGTATTTGAAGCTGACAAAGGACGGAGTACCTGTGAATCCGGCACCGTAAGAAGATTTCGTTTGGATAAATCATACTGGCTTTTAGATACGGTAGAGATAGTAATATAAAATCGGTGAATAAAAAAAGAATCTTGCAAAAGCAGGATTCTTTTTTTATAGTATATATAGGAGAAAATATTATGAGACGATATGATAAGAAGAATGTTTCCCGTATTGCACTGGCGATGGCAGTTTGTATAATCCTGTCAGGGTGTGCGGGGAATGTTCCTTTTTCGGAAAAAGAGCAGGAAAAGCGGAAAGAGGTAACTTCCGCGACGGAGACACTGGGGCTGGAGGAGGATTTTTCTTATGAGAGAAAAAGGGAGAAGCCCCATGTGCAGGTGGACCAGCTGGGATATCTGCCCAAAAGCACTAAAACAGCCGTTTTTCAGGGAGAAGAACTGCCGGAAACATTTCAGGTTATCGAGAAGGAGTCCGGCGTCTGCGTATATGAGGGAGAAATTCGATTACAGGAGGAAGCGGAAGAGGGCATTTCTACAGGTTACGGTAATTTTACGGAGCTTGAGGAGAAAGGAAGCTATTATATCAAATGTGACAAAATAGGCTGTTCTTATTACTTTGATATCGGAAGAGATATCTATCAGAAGAAGGCAGGAGAACTGGGCGCGGTAATAGAAGAGATGCAGCAGGCAGAGGGAGGAGCCGGGCAGGAGAAAGAAATGCGGGAGACGGCGGATATCTGTGAAACAGTCGGGTATCTTCTGATCACCTATGAAATGTACCCGGAATTGATGCTGCGAATTTGGGAATCGGAGAGCGCCGGAACGGAGGAAGAAGGGGGCAGGGGAGATAAATTCTTTCGGATGCTCCGCCGGGAAACGGATCAGTTGTTGTCTTTGCAGGAGGAGAAGACAGGAGGCATATATCAATATGCGGGAACTGTTCCGGGAGGAGGCATAGGTGAAGAGGCTACCGCCGCGTTTGCGGGGACGATGGCGAAATACGGCTATCTGTACCAGCAGTACGATCCTGACTATGCCGATACCTGTCTGAAAGCGGCAGCAAAGGCATGGCGGTATCTGGACGGTGCGCAGGGTATACCCGTGCGCGGGCAGCAGGAAGAAAGCGGGGGTGCCTTCACCGGAAGATTTTATGCGGCTTCGGAATTGTACCGTGCATCAAATGAGGTATCCTATCATAATTATATGTTACAGAATCAGGAAGTCATGATGCATCAGAAGGAAGACTTTTATCTTCTGATGGCGAAGGCTACCTATCTTTCCACAAAGAGAAGCGTAGACCATGCCCTGTGCGGGCAGATGATGGACAGTCTGATCAAAGAGGCGGGGCGCATAGCCGAAGTGTCGAAAGACGGGTTGTTTTTGGTAAAAGATGAAGATACGGATGTTATTTTATGGGACATGACAGTTATGTCATTGGCAAATTACGCGATTATGAATTATGAATATGTGTCAGTGATCGAACATCATGTGCACTACCTGATGGGAAGAAATAAAGAGGCAGAATTTCTGCCCGGAAATCCGACAGGTGAGGAGGCCGCTAAGATGCTGCTCTTACTGAGCGTAGTGGAGGCGGAAAGCAGGATCATTGAAGAATCGGAGGCGGGTTTGGAAGAGGGAGACTGAGAAAAATAACAAAGGCAGTTTATATTTTAGCGGAGAGGAAGAGACAGTATGAAAATTGTTGTGTTGGCAGGCGGTATCAGTACAGAAAGAGATGTTTCTCTGAGCTCGGGGAGCCTGATTTATAAGGCTCTGAAAGAGCGGGGGCATCAGGCGGTGCTTTTGGATGTATTTCTGGGGTATGAGGGAGATGATATTCAGGAAATATTCGAGAAAGACTGCGACTGGGCAGCCAGAGTTGGGCATATTTCTGAGGAAAGTCCGGATATTGAACAGATCAAAGCGCTGCGTCCGGACTGGAAGAAGAATTTTTTCGGACCGAATGTGATTATGATCTGCCAGGCGGCGGATGTGGTATTTATGGGACTCCATGGAGAAAACGGGGAGAACGGCAGGGTTCAGGCATGTTTTGACCTGATGGGAATCTGTTATACCGGGACGGATTATGTGAGTTCGGCGCTCTGTATGGATAAGGGACTGGCGAAGGAGCTGTTTGCGGTCCATAAGATCCCGACACCTTATGGTTTCCGGCTGAAAAAGAGCGATCTGGACTGCTATTTGGAAAAGAGAAAGCAGAACTGCTCCGATCAGAACAGTTCTTTGGAGGAGGGGGGAGCGATTTCTTTTCCGCTTGTGGTAAAGGCGTGCTGCGGCGGTTCCAGCGTGGGAGTCAGCATTGCAAAGACAGAGGAAGATTACGAGCGTG
>OFGK01001609.1_pt1 | contig 11351 bp, 7 predicted proteins | sample 1521771 | NCBI WGS metagenome assembly OFGK01 (sample SAMEA3504088, study PRJEB24116) | mouse gut metagenome | biome: mouse gut; feature: mouse-associated habitat; material: faeces | place: Denmark | collected 2011 | reverse complement strand
AGCGGTGCGGTGACGCGCCGAGAATTTAGTGTCCGTTACGTCTGGAACGGAGCGAGAGTGCGGCCTCGTTGGAATATTTCTTTCCTGTGCGAACCTTTGGTCAGAAGGTATCTTTTGATTTTTTTGCTGTTTGGAGAAATGAGATAAGGGATTTTTGTTAGGAAAGGGAGAAAAAATATGATAAAAAACAAGATAGATTTACATTTACATTTAGATGGTTCTTTGCGTCCAGAAACGGTGTGGGAGTTGGGGAGAGAGCAGCATATTACGCTGCCAGCACGGAATAAGGAAGAGTTGGAAGGGTTTTTGAGAGTACCAGAGGATTGTAAAAATCTTACAGAATATCTTCAGCGTTTTGATTTGCCTCTTATGGTTTTACAGAAGGCTGATGCGATAGAACGAGTGGTATATGAGTTGATAGAAGATTTAAGAGAAGAGGGTGTACTTTATGCAGAAATTAGATTCGCACCACAGCTTTCTACGAAAAAAGGTTTGAGTCAGGAACAGGTAGTAGAAGCGGCGATTGCGGGGTTAAATAGAGGATTGGTGGATTTTCCGAGTATAAAGGCGAGTCTTATTCTCTGTTGTATGAGAGGAGAGGGAAATGAAGAGGAGAATTTAAAGACAATAGAGGTGGCAAGGAAATATTTAGGAAAGGGTGTTTGTGCTGTTGATCTGGCGGGAGCGGAGGCATTATTTAAGACAGAGTGTTATAATGGGTTGTTTGAGAGGGTGAGGGAATTAGAGCTGCCTTTTACTATTCACGCAGGGGAAGCGGATGGGGCAGATAGTATAAAAAAAGCATTGGAATTTGGAGCGAAGAGAATAGGGCATGGAATACGGGTGATAGAGGATAGAGGATTATTAGAAAAGGTGATAAGAGAGAAGATTATATTAGAAGTTTGTCCTATTAGTAACTTGCATACAAAGGCGGCAAAAGATGTGAATAGTCATCCTATTCGGGTTTTGTTTGATATGGGGGTGAGAGTGACGATTAATACAGATAATCGAACAGTTTCTAATACAAGCTTGGATAGAGAATATGAATTTTTAAAAAAGTATTATCAGTTTCAGGAAGAAGAGATAGAAAAGATGAATGAACATGCCAAGAAGGCAGCATTTTTAGAAAGCTGATAGATAGGAATGACAGGAGGTAAGATGGGTTCAAGAGAAAAATTAGAGGGAATACAAGGTGAAGGGTTTCATATTTCAGAAGAATTAAAAAAACTTCCAGCAAAGCCAGGCGTTTATTTGATGCATGGGGAAAAAGATGAGATTATTTATGTCGGAAAGGCGATTAGTTTAAAGAATAGAGTGAGGCAATATTTTCAGAGTAGTAGGAATAAAAGTGCTAAGATTGAACAGATGGTTTCTCAGATTAAAAGGTTTGAATATATTATTACGGATTCTGAATTAGAGGCGTTGGTGTTGGAATGTAATTTAATCAAGGAATATCAGCCCAGATATAATACGATGTTAAAAGATGGAAAGGGGTATCCTTATATTAAGGTGACTGTAAATGAGGATTTTCCTAGATTTTTATTTGCTAGAGAGATGAAAAAGGATAAAGCAAAATACTATGGACCTTATACCAGTTCAAAAGCGGTGAATGATACCTTGGAATTGATGAGGAAACTTTATAAAATAAGAACTTGCAATCGAAATTTACCAAAGGATATGAAAAAAGACAGACCTTGTTTAAATTATCATATAAAACAGTGTTTTGCTCCTTGTCAGGGATATATTTCTAAAGAAGAATATGGAAAATCTATAAAAGAGGCGCTGGATTTTTTGAATGGAAATTATGAGGGAATTTTAAGAGAATTAGAAGAGAAAATGAAAAATGCGTCTGAAAATTTAGAGTTTGAAGAGGCGATGCAATATAGAGATTTGCAGAATAGTGTAAAGCAGATAGCACAAAAACAGAAGATCATAAATAGTGATATGGAAGATAAAGATGTGATAGGGCTTGCGGTAGAAGATCGAGATGTAGTGGTGCAAGTATTTTTTGTGAGAGGTGGAAAACTGATTGGCAGAGAACATTTTCATTTAACAGTCGCTTTGCAGGAAAGTAAGGGGCAGATATTAGCAAGTTTTATAAAACAATATTATGCAGGTACACCATTTATTCCAAAGGAGTTAATGATACAAGAAGAGATGGAAGAACAGGAAATATTAGAAAAGTGGCTGAGTATGAAAAGAGAACAAAAAGTTTATATTAAAGTACCAAAGAAAGGGCAAAAAGAGGGGTTAGTGGAATTAGCAGCAAAAAATGCAAGGCTTGTATTAGAACAGGATAAAGAAAAGATAAAGAGAGAGGAAAGAAGAACGACAGGGGCGATAAAACAGATTGCAGAATGGCTGAAATTAAAAGAAATAAAAAGGATAGAGGCTTTTGATATTTCCAATACCAATGGGTTTGAAGCGGTTGGTTCTATGATTGTCTATGAAAATGGAAAACCGAAGAGAAGTGATTATCGGAAGTTTAAGATAAAGACAGTGCAAGGACCAGATGATTATGCGAGCATGAAGGAAGTTTTGACGAGAAGATTTTTACATGGTTTAGAAGAAATGAAAAAATTGAAGGAAACTGAAGTCGCAGAAGAATTTGGAAGTTTTACAAAATTTCCAGATATCATTATGATGGACGGAGGCAGAGGACAAGTGAATGTTGCATTAGAGGTATTAGAAACATTAAAGCTCGAAATTCCTGTCTGTGGTATGGTAAAAGATGATAATCACAGAACACGGGGGCTTTATTTTCAAAATATAGAAATACCGATACCAAAAGAGAGTGAAGGATTTCGGCTGATTACTAGAATACAAGATGAGGCACACCGTTTTGCGATTGAATATCATAGAAGCTTGAGAGGAAAAGAACAAGTACATTCTATTTTAGATGATATTAATGGAATAGGACCTGCTAGAAGAAAAGCGTTGATGAAATATTTTAAGGGAATAGAAGAAATAAGAAAAGCAGATATAGAAGAATTAAAGAATATTCCAACGATGAATGAGGCAGCGGCAAAACAGGTATATGAATTTTTTCATCAAAAGAAGAGATGAAATATTTATTATTCTTTGGATATTTTTTTCTTTGTCAGCCTTTGAAAATTTTGTATTATCAGAGACTGACAGAATTTATGAAAGAGAGGGAAAAAATATATAATGGTTTATTTTTGATAAATATTCATAGTTCCAGAAGTAGCAGAAACCTCAATATTCGCTTCTTCTCCGTTTCCAAATATCATTACTTGACGTTTAGGAGTTTTGTCTATGGTTTTCACTAATTTGGAATCAAAATTTTTGTGAAAAACTCCGCTGCCTATAGAAGCTGTTAAGGTTGCATTTAGATTTTTGGGTATTCCTAAAGAAAGAGATCCGCTAGTTGAATGAATTTCAATAGCTCCTTTTACTTTTCCAAGTATTACTTTAAGAGCGCCAGAACTCGTTTTTACACATCCTGTCCCATTTAATTCTTCTATATTAATAGAACCACTGGAAGCAGAAAATGTCAAATTTTCTTGTGCCTGTGCTACACCGATTCGGATATCGCCAGAACTCACTTTTACGCATCCTGTTCCATTTAATTCTGTTATATTAATATCACCACTAGAAGCAGAAACCATCATATTTCCTTCTATTTGTTTTACTTTAATATCACCGCTGCTCACTTGTAAATCTATGTCTTTTGCAGTGATAAGGTCTATCTTAATATCACCACTGGTCGCCTTTGCATAAAAAGCAGAAAATTCTTGTTTGAGCTTAGAGCGCATATCACCGTTTGTTCCTTCTGTCCTTATCACGCCGTGAAATTCTTTTGGAACATAAATTTCCAATAATACATTAAAATCTAGAACAAGAAGCGATAGGAAAGACTTGTCACGCTCGCGTGTTTCAATTTGTAGTTCACACGTTTCAATTTGTATGCTGTTTCCTTCTTTCAAAATTTTAGAATAGTATTTTTCATCATTTATATTCATATATTCCTTGAAAAGAAACATGTCATTTGGTGAGGGGTAAAATATAATGTCTTCTGAGCGATATTTTACGGATATTTGTTCTATTTCTTCCATATTCATTTCCATTTCTCTTACTAATTTCATTTTACTGTCCATATATTTTCCTTCTTTCTTGTGCTATTGTTTTATCTTTTAAAGTTAGCACTATTTTATAAGTTTGTATTATTTATTTTATACCAGAAGTTTTATTTTGTCTAACAAGTAATACTTGAGTTTAAGTAAAAAGAGATCTAACAGTATATAAAAAAAGAAATATAAAAAATTTGCCTAAAGTGATACTTGAATCCGATTAATGAAAGGTATAGATAGAATAGGATATGGATTTGAAATGTGATTCAAGAGTTACTTGTTAGACAGGATAAGGATTTTGTAGTACGATAAATTCATAAACAAATACAAAAAATCTGTATAAGGGGAAAGTGAGGTACAAATATGTTTCAAATACAAAGCGTAGGAAAAAATATTTCAACTCTAAGAAAGAGTAAAAACATGACACAGATGGAATTAGCAGATGAGATGGGAGTTAGTTTTCAGGCTGTCAGTAACTGGGAAAGAGGAGCAACCATGCCAGACATATCAAAATTACCAGAATTAGCTCAAAAATTAGGAGTGTCAGTGGATGAATTATTAGGAGATGAAAAAGAAGCAGAAGCTATCAAAAAATTAGTGAAAGGAGAGGAAACAGAAATTTCTGGAGAAGAGTTAGTAGATATTGCTCCTATTATGAAACCAACACAGATAAAGAAAGAAGTGGAAAGAAATAAACAAAAGATTAGTATGCAGGATATCATAGCGTTAGCGCCATTTATGGATAGTGAAGGTTTAAAGGAAATTGCAGAAACCCTGTTAGAGCAAGGAGGGATTTTAGAAGGGAATATGCAGGATATCATAGCGTTAGCGCCGTTTATGGATAGTGAAGATTTGAGAGAAATTGCAGAAACACTGTTAAGAGAAGAAGAAACGTTAGAAGGGAATATACAAGACATAGTAGCGTTAGCACCGTTTATGGATAGTGAAGATTTGGGAAAAATTGTAAAAACATTTTTAGCAGACGATAAAGTTTCGGAAGATAATATACCAGATTTAACGGCGTTAGCACCATTTATGGATAGTGAAGATTTAGGCGAGATAATATTAACAGAATTAAAAGATGATAAAGATATAGAAAATATAAATGGTTTTTTACAGTTTTTAGAAGAGGATAGTATTACGAATATAGTCAGAGAATTATTAAAAAAAGGAAAAATGAAGATAAAAAATTTAGAGAAATGGGCATCATTTATGGATGAAGATGTTTTAGGAGATGTAGTAGAAGAACTTATTAACAATAAAGAATATAAAATAACAGATCTTCAGCCATTAATGCAGTTTTTAGATGGGGATAAAATAAAGGAAATTGTGATGAAGATGGTCAAAATGGAGTGATTTTTTAGCCTGTAACAGAGAAATTGTTTTACTATATAAAAAATGATAACTTTTTATAAGATTTTAGAATAATATATTATGATATTATCTAGGTTACTTGAAAGTGAAAGGGACGCTACGGCAAGGAGGTATTCCAGTGAAGCCGCGCTTTCGCTCCGTTCCAGACGTAGCGGTACTAAATTCGTAGCCCTTTACAGGACTACTTATTAACGGGCAAGCGTCTTCCAAGGGGCTTCTTTTGGAATACCTCCTTGCCGTAGCTAAATTGTTGACAGTTCAACTTTTTGAAAAGACAGTTTCATGATAACCTTAAAATAAAAAAGTTAAATTACAAAAGTATCATTTCTTAATTTCAGTTTTTGGTTGACATTTATCATTGTATTCTGATATGATAAGTATAGAAAGAGAATTCTCGTTTGCAGGTTTTTAGGTACACAGAAAGAATTTGTTTGCCACTACTATTATCAGAAAAATGAAAAGAATAGGAGGAATATTATGAAAAGAAAACACAAAGTTTTAGGAACTGTTCTGACTGCTAGTATGCTAGCTGCGTCTATGGCGATAACGGCATCTGCTGTACAAATTACAGAAGATTCCGCCAAGACTATTGCACTGGAAAATGTGGGAATCACATCAGAAGATATACTTTATATGGAAGCAAAGTTAGATTATGATGATGGAAAACAGATCTATGAAGTAGATTTTTTGACAAAGGATTATGTGGAGTACGATTTTGACATCAATGCTGAAGATGGTACTATTTTATATATAGAATATGACTGGAAGACTGCTCCTATATCAGAGTTAGGAGCAAAGGAAACGGTTACACTAGAACAGGCTAAAACACTTGCCATAGCCCATGCAGGACAGACAGCAGAAACTGTTACATTCAAAAAGACAAAAACAGATTGGGATGATGGCAGAAGAATTCATGAAGTGGATTTTTATACAGCAGATGGAAAAGAATATGATTATGAAATCGATGCTGTGACAGGCACGATTATAAAATGGGAATATGATACAGAAAATTATATTCTTATGCCCCAAACAGTTAATCCTACACCACTGCCTGTACCTTCACAGAATGAAGATAATTCGTCTACAGAAATATCTGAAAAAGAAGCAGCAAAGGCTGCAGCTTTGAAACACGCTGGACTCAGCTCCGCTAATGTGAGATGGGGGAGAGTAAAACTAGATTATGAAAATGGTCGTCTAGTTTATGAAGGAAAATTTTATTATAATAATCTGGAATATGAATTTGAAATTGATGCTGTAACTGGTGTAATAATAGATTGGGAAATAGATGATTAATTTTTTTCTGATAACTGATGTAAAGTAAACATAAAAAAGAAAAGCTCTATGCAGATGTAAAATTCATTTGTATAGAGTTTTTTTACAAAATAGCAAGTAATAACTATAATATTTGACCTTTTATAAATCTTAGATTTTAGGTGAATTATATAGTAATAGCAAACATCTTACTTTATAAGTTTGCCTATATTATGAATTAGCGGAGGTAAGCATCTCTTCCAAAAGAAGCCCCTTGGAAGACGTCGGCACTTAATGAGCCGTTTCGCAAGAAGCGAAACAGCGAATTTAGTACCGTTACGTCTGGAACGGAGCGAAAGCGCGGCTTCGTTGGAAGAGATGCTTACCAGAGCGTCCCCCTTTAGTCAAACAAATCAAGCTTATTCAAAATTTTGGTATATTAGGAAAATATTCTTGCATATATCTAGGAAATACTATATACTAAATAATAGAAATTCGTACACTTTAGAACTATTTATGAGGAATTCAAAATAATAATAGGAGGAGATAAGAAATGAAAAGTATTGAAAATTTCTTAAAGAAGTATAGGATTGACAAGAAATTAAGACTATCATTTAGGAGTATGAAAATACTAATTTTAATTGAAATGATAGTTGGAGTAATTGGATGTACAGTAATCAGCAAAAATTTAAAAGACTTTTACAATATAGATTACCAAAATAGTATTTGTCAGATGGAAATTTATAAAGATACTCAGACGATTGAAAAGATGCTTTTAAGTTCTTTGACAACAAGTAATTTAGAAGAAAGAAGAGCCTATTTAGAAGAATCTCATGTATATTCTGATAGTATTGCTAATAACCTTAAAAAATTGAAGGAAACCTTTTATGATCAAAAACTTTTGACAGAATTAGAAACTTCTATTAAAGAGGCGAAAGGGTTAAGAGAAGAATTAATTGCATTAGTAGAAGCGAATCAGATAGATGATGCACTTCTATTTTTTAATGGTAAATATGGTAATGTAATAGACCAAGCGCAAGATATGTTGGTTCAATTTGGAAAAGAAACAGATGAAGCCGCACTTCAAAAACATGTAGATGCTAATCGTATTGGAGTTATAAGTGTATTAGAGTTGTTTGCTCTCGGCATTATTTGTGTTATTTTATCATCTATATTGGGAAAGGCTGTTACAAAACAGCTTGTAGAGCCAATTTATGATATAAAGGGAGCGACAGATAAGTTAAGAGAAGGAATTTTGAATGTGAAAATTTCGTGCGAATCAAAGGATGAATTTGGAGAATTAGCAGTTAATTTTAATGATTCATGTGAAACATTACATAATATTGTTACAGATGTGGGAAGTTTATTAAACCAGATGGCGCAGGGAGATTTTAATATAGAAGCTAAGAAAGAGTATGTAGGAGAATTTACAGAAGTACTTCAATCCATACAGAAAATGAATTATGACTTAAATAATACATTAAAGAATATTAATGAGGCATCTGTACAAGTGGCATTAGGTTCAGGGCAGCTTGCTGAAGGAGCGCAATTACTTGCAGAAGGGGCAACAGAACAAGCGAGTACGATAGAAGAATTGACAGCAACAATAGAAAATGTATCTAAGCTCGCACAGGATAGCGCGGCAAGAGCAGAAAATACATATTATATGGTAGAAGATGCAGAGAAAAAAGCTGAACGTAGTCAAGAAGAATTAAAAGAACTTACAAACGCGATGGAACGTATTAATAGTACTTCTATGGAAATTCAAAATATTATAGCTTCTATCGAGGATATTGCATCTCAGACAAATTTACTTTCTTTAAATGCATCGATTGAAGCGGCTAGAGCAGGAGAAGCAGGAAGAGGATTTTCTGTAGTAGCGGATCAGATTAGAAAATTAGCAGCTGATAGTTCACAAGCTGCTGTAAATACAAAGGAATTGATTGAAAAGTCATTAATGGAAATTGGGAAAGGAAATGATATTACTAATAAAACCGTATATGCTTTAAATGAAATTTTAGATATAATGAAGTCTTTTTCAAGTACAATAAAAGGAACTAGCATGTTATCGAATAATCAGGCGGAGCTTTTGAAACAGGTTGAAGCTGAGGTGGAACAAATATCAGAAGTTGTTCAAAACAATTCATCTGCTGCACAAGAAACATCTGCAACAAGTGAGGAACTATTAGCTCAGTCAGAAAATTTAAGAAAACTTGTTGAACAGTTTAAACTGCGTGAGAAATAATATATTAGTAATAAGAAGTTATAGTAAATAGATGGAAGTAATAAACAGATTTCAAAAACGAAAAAAGCCACGAAAAATTTATATTTTCGCTGGCTTTTCATATTTTATGACTTTATTTTTTGAAATAAATAAAAGAAAAATTTTAGTTTCTATCATGAAAAGGAGAAGAGCATGATAAAATAGGAATGATGGATAAAGTATAAAAGTAAAGGGAGGTAAGTTCTTAGGATTTTTCATTGAATCTGATTTTTGGATATGGTATGATTTTTCTAGATTCAAGGTTGAAACACATGGAAGGGGAAGTAAGATGGAAAAAACAACAGAAAAAGCGGAACAAGTGTTAAAACAATATTTTGGATATGATAAGTTTCGAGAGGGACAGGAAAAAATCATACACAGCATTTTAGAAGGAAAAGATGCATTAGGTATTATGCCGACAGGAGCGGGAAAGTCTATTTGTTATCAAGTACCAGCACTTATGTTGGAAGGAATAACATTAGTGATATCTCCTTTGATATCCTTGATGAAAGATCAAGTGAGTGCGCTCAATCAGGCTGGAATACATGCAGCATTTATCAACAGTTCTCTTTCTTTTCGTCAAACTCTTTTAGCACTTCGCTATGCGAAAGAAGGGCGATATAAGATTATCTATGTAGCGCCAGAGAGATTAGAAACAGAGGAGTTTCTGGATTTCGCTCTTCAAAGTCCGATTTCTATGTTAACGGTAGATGAGGCACATTGCATTTCTCAATGGGGACAGGATTTTAGACCAAGTTATTTAAAGATTATGGATTTTGTTGTAAAACTCCCAAAACGTCCAATCATAAGTGCATTTACTGCGACTGCTACAAAAGAGGTCAGAGAAGACATTATTTGTATTTTAAATTTAGAGAATCCAGAGATTTTATTGACAGGATTTGATAGAAAAAATTTATATTTTTCCGTGCAGACTCCCAAAAATAAATATCAGACAATTTTAGAATATATAAAGATAAATTCAAATAAAAGTGGAATTGTATATTGCTCTACCAGAAAAAATGTAGAAGATGTGACAGAAAGACTACAAAAAGATGGTATTTCAGTCACAAAGTATCATGCAGGACTTTCCGATGAAGAACGTCAACATAATCAAGATGAATTTATTTATGATCAGAAACAGGTTATGGTGGCGACAAATGCCTTTGGAATGGGGATAGATAAGTCTAATGTGAGATATGTCTTACATTATAATATGCCTAAGAATATGGAAAGCTATTATCAAGAGGCAGGACGAGCAGGACGAGATGGAACGCCAGCAGAATGTATTTTATTTTATAGTGGGCAAGATGTTATTACAAATCAGTATTTTATAGAAATGGAAAAAGAAAATGAAGAAATGGACGAAGAAGCTAAAAAATTAGTGAGAGAAAGAGATAAAGAACGCCTGAAAAGAATGACATTTTACTGTTTTACGAACGATTGTTTAAGAGAATATATGTTACGCTATTTTGGAGAATATGGGAGCAATTATTGTGGAAATTGTTCTAATTGTATGACACAATTTGAAGAGGTAGATGTCACAGAAATCAGCAGAGATATCATTGGGTGTGTATTGGAAAGTAGGCAGAGATATGGCATCAATGTGATCATGGAAACATTACATGGGTCTAATACAACAAAGGTGAGGCAGTATCAGTTGGATAGAAATTCTTATTATGGCAAATGGAATACCTATCCTATTTTTAAGCTCAGACAGATATTCAATCAATTATTGTTAAAAGAATATCTACATTTGACAGAAGATGAATATGCTATTATAAAAATTAATCCTAGTGCGAAGGGGATTTGGGAATATAAAGAAACATTGAGAATGAAGTTAGTAAAGGGAGAAAAGGCTGTTTCTATTAAAGAAGAGAGTAAAAAAGTAGCAGAGAAGATACCTCTTACAAACAGAGAAAAAGAACTGTTTGAACAGCTCAGAGAATTACGAATGAAAATAGCAAAAGAGGAGAGGATGCCTCCATATATTATATTTTCTGATAAGACATTGACCGATATGTGTGTAAAGATGCCGTATTCTAAAGAAACTATGCTGATGGTGTCTGGAGTGGGGGATGCGAAGTATGAAAAATATGGACAGAAGTTTTTAGATGTGATAAAGAGGTATTCTAATCAGATAGAAGGTTATTAAAAAAGAGTAAAGTTATTGTTATAGAGAAGGAAAGCGGCTTTTTATTGCAACACAGCAAAACATTTGATATAATTTAAAAAAGATAGGAGATATTATCAATAATGGTTATTATTCAGGGTGTTGGGATTTGGGGTATTGTATTTATTGGCGAAGGTTCACGATTTCTCCGTGATATACCCCAGCAGACGCGCTTTCGCTCCGTTCCAGACGTAATGGACAC
>OFGK01001598.1_pt1 | contig 11412 bp, 8 predicted proteins | sample 1521771 | NCBI WGS metagenome assembly OFGK01 (sample SAMEA3504088, study PRJEB24116) | mouse gut metagenome | biome: mouse gut; feature: mouse-associated habitat; material: faeces | place: Denmark | collected 2011 | reverse complement strand
AAGGAAGAGAGAAAGAACTGTCTTCTTTGGGTACAGCACCGCCCGTTTCTACCGAAAGGAAAGAGAAGAAGGTACAGACAAAGAAGGAGAAATCCTGTTGTGCTGAGAGTTATGAAAGAAAAAATTAGGAAAAAAAGATGAAAAAAGCGCTGATAATAACAACCGTAAGTGGGTTTGTGCCACAGTTTGAAATGAATAATGTAAGAATATTGCAAAGACTGGGTTATGAAGTACATTATGCCAGTAACTTCCATATGCCTGTGTATGGCAAAGATAATGATAGGTTAAAGGGGACAGGGGTGATTGGTCATCAGATTGACTTTGTGCGTTCGCCTTTTAAAATAGGAAAGAATTATAGAGCTTTTCAACAGTTGAAATGTTTGATGAGGAAAGAAACTTTTGATTTGGTGCATTGTCATACCCCGATGGGAGGCGTGTTAGGAAGGTTGGCAGCAAAGAAGACAGGGACAAAACCAGTACTTTACACAGCACATGGATTTCATTTTTATCGAGGTGCTCCTATACAGAACTGGATATTTTTTTATCCAGTAGAACGATGGTTGGCACATGATACGGATGTGTTGATCACAATTAATGAAGAGGATTATGAAAGAGCCAAGAGATTTCATTTTGCTCGAAAAGGGAGAGCAGAAAAGATAAATGGAGTGGGAATTGATAGGGAGAGATATCGAAAGGGAGAAGAAAAAAAGAAGGAAAAGAGAAAAGAAATAGGAATAGACGAAAAGGATTTTGTCTTTATCGGTGTGGGAGAATTGACGAAGAGAAAAAATCATGAAGTGATTATTAAGGCGATGGCGAGATTAAAGGGAGATAATTCTTTAAGATATATTATTTGTGGGACAGGGAAAGAGAGAAGAAATTTAGAGAGAAAGATAAAGAAATATCAGTTAGAAAAGCAGGTGAAATTAATCGGATATAGGAAGGATATTATAGATTTGTTAAAGATATCGGATTGCTTTATTTTTCCGTCAAAACAAGAGGGACTGCCGGTTGCCTTGTTAGAAGCGATGGCAGCAGGACTGCCTTGTATTTGTTCTGATATAAGGGGAAATAGGGATTTGGGAAGGAGAGGAGATCTTTTTTTATGTTCTGATTTGGAAGATTATATCAGGTATATGAAACAAGTGAAAGAACGACCGAAAAAGAGGAGAGAATATCCGATTTTAGAGGAATATGACGAAGAGAAAGTAAAAAAAGAGAGTGAAAGGATTTATCGGAGTGTGCTCTTTAGAACAAAAAAAAGTACAGATATTGATGTCTACTTATAATGGAGAAAAGTATTTGAGAGAACAAATAGATAGTATATTAAATCAGGATTATCCAGAAATTAGTTTGTTGATTAGAGATGATGGTTCAACAGATGGAACAGTAGACATTCTGAAGGAGTATGCACAAAAATATAGGGATATTGATTATTATGTGGGAGAAAATCTGGGAGTTCAAAATAGTTTTTTTGATTTAATGAAAAGGGCAGATAAGAGAGCATATTATTATGCTTTTGCGGATCAAGATGATGTTTGGCTGCCGGGAAAGATAAAAAGGGCAATAGAATTATTGGAAAGAGAAGATGAGAAAAAGGATAAGAGAAAACCATTATTATATGGGGGAAGGGTAACTTATGCGAGTGAAAATTTAGAATATACAAAAGAAATGATATTTCATAATAGAAAAGATCCGGGACTTGGAAATGCTTTAGTGGAAAATATTTTTATAGGGTGTACAGAGGTTTTTAATAAAGAATTATTGCAGTTAGTGATTTTACATATCCCGAAATGTGAGATCTTACATGACTGGTGGTTATATTTAAGTGCATCTTGTTTTGGGAGTGTAATTTATGATCAAAATTCCTATCTTTTTTATAGACAACATTTGAATAATCAAGTAGGGATACAAAACAGTTGGATAAAACATTGGATAGTGCGAAAGAAGAGATTTGGAAAAAGAAAGAATACTTTAAGCGATCAGGCATGGGAATTTATCCGAGTATATGGAACGCAATATGAGAAATACAAAATAGTAGCGATGGTAGCAGAATATAAAAAAGATATAAAAAGCAGATGTTATATCAGCAGATCAGGGCAAATTTATCGTCAGCAAAGAATAGATGATATAATTTACCGTATTTTATTTTTGTTAGGGGTGTTATAAGCGATGAAAATATTATATTTTGCGCCTATCTATTATTCCGATATGAAACAAAGACCTCAGCAGATTGCAGAGTTTTTATCCAAAGATCATCAAATTTATTATATTGAACCTACGATAAGCTTTATTCGCCAGTTGTTAAAAGGCGGAAAATCTTGTATCAGAGAACAGAAAAAAGTGAATGATAATTTAACTGTGATTCGCTTAAATGGATGTTTTACCTTTCATAAAAGTATTGAGATATTCGATCTATTGGGAGTGAATAATTGGTGGGAATTTTTACAATTAAGAGAGTTAATTAGGGAATGTCATTTCATCTGGGTAGGGTATTCGGGATGGTATACCATAATCAGACATATCAAAAAGAAACCTATTATTTTTGACAAGATGGACGAAGAAGATATGCTTGTTTCTTCTAAAATATGGAAGAAAACGTTACAGCGGAATAAAAGAAAGATGGTAGAGGTTTCTGATGTGATAATCGTGACTTGTCAAAAATTTTATGAAGAAATAAAAAAGATAGGGAAAAAGGTATATTTGGTACCAAATGCTGTAGCAGAGGAATTTATGGAAAAGACATTTCAAAAAAACAAAGAATATGAAGAGATAACAAAGGTAAAACGTATTGGATATATTGGTACGATAGGGGAATGGTTTGATATGGAGATCATCGAGGAACTGCTTTCTATCAGTCCAGAATATGAAATCGTATTGGTGGGAAGGAATTATCTGCCGGAAAATAAGAATCCAAGGGTGAAATATTTAGGAGTGAAAAAGAATGAGGAATTGCCAGAGATTATAAAGGACTTTGATGTGTGTTTATATAATTTTAAAAAATCAGAATTATTGGATACGATAAATCCAGTTAAAGTATATGAATATTTGGCAGCTAATAAGCCAGTGCTGGCAGTGGAGAGTATGGAAACTTTGAAATTGAAACAATATCTCATGATTTATAACGAGAAAAAGGAGATTGGACAATGGATGAGCCAGCCAATAAAAAGACCATTTCGTACCGAAGAGGAAAGAAAAGAGTTTATAAGAAAAAATGGGTGGAAAGCAAGAGTACAAGAGATTAATCAGATATTAAGTTTTGTGGAGGAAATGAAATGAAAGTAATGAGTGTATTTGGGACAAGACCAGAAGCAATCAAGATGTGCCCTTTAATTTTAGAACTACAGAAACATTCTGAAATAGAGAGTGTAGTTTGCCTGACAGGACAACATAGAGAAATGCTTCATCAGGTTATGAAAATATTTAAAATAGAAGCCCAATATGATTTGAATATTATGCAGCCAAAACAAACATTGACGACGATTGCGGTTCGTATTTTAGAAAAGTTTGAAGAAGTATTGAAGATGGAAAAACCAGATATCGTACTTGTTCATGGAGATACCTCTACTTCTTTTTTGGCAGCGTTAGCAGCTTTTTATCAGCAGATTTCAGTGGGACATGTAGAAGCAGGTCTTCGCACTTATGATAAATATTCCCCCTTTCCAGAAGAAATGAATCGGAGTCTGATAGGAAAGATAGCAGATCTTCATTTCGCTCCAACACAAAATAATAAAAATAATCTGGAAAAAGAGAATATCATAAACAATGTCTATGTAACAGGAAATACGGTAATAGATACTTTCCAGACAACAGTAAAAGAAGGATATCAATATAAAGACAGTGATTTACAGAAGATAGATTTCAGTGATAAAAGATGTATTCTCATGACTGCGCATAGAAGAGAAAACTTAGGGCAGCCGTTAGTAAATATCTGTAGAGCAGTAAAAAGAATGGTAGAAGAGTATTCTGATATAGAAGTGGTCTATCCTGTACATATGAATCCGGCAGTGCGCGATACCGCAGCAGAAATATTAGGAAATATGGACAGGGTGCATTTGATTCATCCATTAGATGTGGAAGATATGCATAATCTTATGTCAAAAAGCTATTTCGTTATGACAGATTCTGGAGGATTACAGGAGGAAGCACCTGCATGTGGTGTGCCAGTTTTAGTATTGAGAACAGAAACAGAAAGACCAGAAGCAGTAGAAGCAGGAACAGTAAAAGTGGTGGGAGTAGAAGAAGAGAACATTTATAAAGAAGCGAAAGTGCTTTTAACCGAGAAAGACAGTTATCATCAAATGGCACATGCCGTAAATCCTTATGGAGATGGACACAGCAGTGGAAGGATAGTGAAACACATCTTGGAATGGCATAAGGAGATAAGCAGATGAAGGGAATAGCAAGTACAGTTAAGTTAATAAGAGAAATTTATGAGGACAGGCGTCTGCTGATAGATTTATCAACAAAAGATGTGCAGAGAAGATTTTCAGGGACATATTTTGGAATGGTCTGGGGAATTTTACAGCCGCTCATGACAATTATTGTGTATTGGGCAGTGTTTCAATTTGGATTCAGAAGTGGTGATGTAGATGGGATTCCTTTTATATTATGGTTTATTTCTGGAATCGTCATTTGGCTGTTTATTTCGGAATCATTTTCGCTCGCGAGCAACAGCTTTTTAGAATATAATTATTTGATTCAAAAAGTGAAATTTAATATTAATATCTTACCACTTGTAAAAATACTTTCTAGTTTTTATATTCACTTATTTTTTTTCGTGATTGTACTCCTTGTGTGCGCTATCTTTGGATATTATCCGACTGTTAGGTTGTTACAGATTCTTTATTATATGGCGGCGACGATTGCGTTAGTATTTGCATTATCATTATTGACTTCTTCGATAGTGGTTTTCTTTCGGGACTTAAATCAGATTATTAATATTATTTTATTAATAGGAATGTGGGGTACGCCTATCGCATGGAATATGAGTATGTTTTCGCCTAAAGTGCAGATGGCTCTTAAATTAAATCCTTTTTATTATTTAGTAGAAGGATATCGTGATGCTATATTGGGCAGGAGATGGTTTTGGGAAAGACCGATGCTGGGATTATATTTTTGGATAGTTACCATTATTGTTTTGGTGATCGGTATCAATGTTTATACCAGATTAAAACCCCATTTTGCAGATACTGTTTAGACTTAATAAGATGAGGTGTAAAAATGGATTTGAATGATAAAATACAGGTGAATCATATATCTAAGGTGTTTAAAATGTATGACTCTCCTATGGATAAAATGAAAGAGGCATTTAGTATCAGTGGAAAGATACGCCATATAGATTTTTATGCGATTACTGATTTAAGCTTTCATGTAAAAAAGGGAGAAATTCTCGGAATTATGGGGAGAAATGGCTCTGGAAAATCTACACTTTTAAAGATGATCACAGGCATTTATGAACCTACCAGCGGAAGCATCACTATTTCAGGAAAAGTATCCTCTTTATTAGAATTGGGGACAGGTTTTAATATGGAGTATTCAGGGATAGAGAATATCTTTTTCTATGGTACGCTGATGGGATTTACCAGAGGGCAAATGGAAGAAAAATTGCAGGATATTATAGACTTTGCAGAAATCGGAGATTATGTATATCAGCCAGTAAAAACTTATTCCAGTGGTATGTTTGCCAGACTGGCCTTTTCTTGTGCTATTAATGTAGAACCAGATATTCTCATTGTAGATGAAATTTTAAGTGTAGGGGATATGCGCTTTCAGGCAAAGTGTTTTAATAAGTTTAAAGAGTTCAGAGAAAAGGGAGTCACAATTTTATATGTAGGTCATGATGTGGGAATGATGAGAACATTTTGTGATACCGCGATGTGGATTAATAAGGGGAAGTTAGTTGACATTGGAGATCCGACATTTATCAGTGCGAAATATACAGAATTTATGTATTTAGATGATATTTCGGAATTTACGGATTATAAGCTTCTTGGGACAGGGACGTTAAAAACAAATATAGAGGAAAAAGAAACAGAAGAGGTAGTGGGTAAAAAAGAGGTGGAAGAGCCTAAAAAGGAAGCCAGTAAAATAGAAGGGGGATTATTTCCAAATAGTATTGCACATTGGGGGACAAAGACAGGAATGGTGAAAAAGGCTGTCCTTTGTGATGAGAAGGGGAAGGAACAGACAGTCTTTCATGCAGAAGATAAAATGAAAGTAGTGATAGAACTAGATATAGAAAAAGAGATAGATATAGAATATTTTTCCATAGCATTTTCCATTAAAAATACAGAAGGTACAGATATAATTGTGAAAACCACATATGACGAAGGAATGAAATTGAAAAGGGGAAAAAATAAAAAAATTGCTTTTGAATTTACACCGAGGTTAGCAAATGGAGATTACTATTTAGTAGTAGCGTTAGAAAATCGGGCGAATGCTTCTATTACTTATTATGAATATATTGAGGGCGCGTTTTATTTTAAAATGTATACGGATAAAAAGATTTTTGGTGTATTTGATGTGATAGCACAGATAGATTATATGTAATAGGGGATATTGAGATTTAGGGGATTGGGGAATTTGAAAATTGTTTGTTTTATTGGAGAGGAAAGGACCGCTACAGCAAGGAAGTATTCCAGTGAAGCCGCGCTTTCACTCCGTTCCAGACGTAGCGGTACTAAATTCGTTGAACCCAGTAGGGTTCACTCATTAAGTGCCGACGTCTTCCAAGGGGCTTCTTTTGGAATACTTCCTTACCTCCGCTGGTTCATTGGCGGTTCAGCTTTTTGAAAAACGAATGTTGGCGATAAACTATGAAAATCTAAGGGACAGAGATATGCAGAAGGAATTTTCAGTAAGAGTAGTATTTCTATGATGTTTAGAGTTTCACAATTACCTAAGAAAGGATAAGAAAAAAAGGAGGAAGAAAATGAAATTTTTTACAGGGACATTAAAAAAGAGTCCAAGAATTACCAAATTAGTTACAGATTTATATGAGAAGATGCCAGAAATAGAAGCAGACAGAGCAGTATTATTGACAGAATCTTATCAAGAAACAGAGGATAAACCTATCATCACAAGAAGGGCGAAAGCATTTGCCCATATTTTAGATTATATACCTATCACAATAAGAGAAGGAGAATTAATTGTAGGAAGTGTGACGAAAAAACCGAGGGGGTGTCAGGTCTTTCCTGAGTTTTCTTACACATGGTTAGAAGATGAATTTGATACTATTTCAAGCCGAAGTGCAGATCCTTTTTTTATTGCAGAAGATACAAAAAAGATATTACATACGACTTACCAATATTGGAAGGGAAAAACTACGAGTGAACTCGCGACTTCTTATATGGCACCAGAGGCATTAAAAGCCATAGAACATAATATTTTTACAACAGGCAACTATTTTTATAATGGAGTTGGACATGTTACAGTAAAATATGAAGAAGTGCTTCAAATTGGATATCAGGGGATACGAAAAAAGGCAGAAGAGGAATTGAAAAATTGTCAATTATTCGATGCAGATTATGCGAAAAAGAGTCATTTCTTAAATGCAGTGATTTTAAGTTGTGACGCGGTGATACGATATGCGAAAAGATATGCGCAGTTAGCTCAAAAAGAGGCGGAAGAATGTAGAGATCTTGAGAGAAAAGGGGAATTATTGGAGATAGCAAAAAATTGTGCCAGAGTTCCAGAATGGGGTGCTACTTCTTTTTATGAGGCTTGTCAATCTTTTTGGTTTATACAGATGTTGTTACAGACAGAATCAAGCGGTCATTCTATCTCTCCGGGACGTTTTGACCAATATATGTATCCTTATTATCAAAAAGATATAGAAGAAGGAAAGATCACAAGAGAATTTGCACAGGAATTGATCGATTGTATTTGGGTGAAATTAAATGATTTGAATAAAGCGAGAGATGCCGCTTCCGCAGAAGGGTTTGCTGGATATAGTTTATTTCAAAATCTGATTGTGGGAGGACAAAATGAAGAAGGGTTAGATGTCACAAATGATTTATCTTTTATGTGTATAGAAGCCTCTATGCATGTGGCATTGCCGCAGCCGTCTCTTTCTGTGAGAGTTTGGAATGGAACACCGAATGAGCTTTTATTAAAGGCAGCAGAACTCACGAGAACAGGAATAGGTCTTCCTGCTTATTACAATGATGAGGTGATTATTCCAGCATTAATGAACAGGGGAGTGAGTTTAAAAGATGCCAGAGATTATAATATTATCGGTTGTGTAGAACCACAGAAGGCTGGAAAGACAGAAGGGTGGCATGATGCAGCATTTTTCAATATGTGTCGTGTATTAGAACTCGTGTTTTCAAATGGGTGTGATAAAGGAGAGCAAATCGGGATAAAAACAGGTGATGTGACACAGATGAAAACATTTGAGGAATTTTATGATGCTTATAAAAAACAGATGGAATATATGATAAGTCTTTTAGTCAATTCTGATAATGCGATTGATGTCGCCCATGCACAGCGCTGTCCGCTGCCTTATGAATCTTCTATGGTAGATGATTGTATTAAGAAAGGGATTAGCTGTCAGGAAGGAGGAGCAGTTTATAATTTCACTGGTCCACAGGGGTTTGGAATCGCTAATGTAGCGGATTCTCTTGCCGTGATTCGGGAGCTTGTTTTTGAAAAAAAGAAAGTGAGCATGGCAGAGATGAAACAAGCGTTAATGGACAATTTTGGCAGAGGAATTTCGGCAGAGGAAGCGCAAACGGTGACAAAAGAAGTGGTGAAGAATTTGATTTCTCATGGGGCGCATGTGTCAGAGGAACAGATAGCACAGATTTTTGTGACAGCATTAAATGGAACAGTGACAGAAGAACAGAAAAAACGATATGATGAGATTTTAGAGATGATAGACGATGTTCCGAAGTATGGAAATGATATTTTGGAGGTCGATTTATTCGCTAGAGATGTAGCATATACCTATACAAAACCTTTAGAGAAATATAAAAATCCGAGGGGAGGAATCTTTCAGGCAGGATTGTATCCCGTATCAGCAAATGTGCCATTAGGAAAACAGACAGGGGCTACACCAGATGGAAGGCTGGCATATACACCTGTGGCAGATGGGGTAGGACCGATGGCAGGAAGAGATACACATGGACCTACTGCTACAGCTAATTCGGTAGCTAGATTAGATCATGGGATTGCTTCTAATGGGACTTTGTTTAATCAGAAGTTTCATCCTTCTGCATTAAAGGGAAGAAGTGGATTGTTAGATTTTACTTCTTTGATAAGAGCGTTTTTTGACCAAAAAGGAATGCATATGCAGTTTAATGTGGTGAGTAGGGAAACTCTTTTGGATGCGCAGGAACATCCAGAGAAATATAAGACTTTAGTGGTGAGAGTGGCAGGGTATAGTGCATTGTTTACTACGTTATCGAAGGCGTTGCAAGATGATATTATTAATAGAACAGAACAGAATGGATTATAAAAAGGTATTGGATTGGGAAAAGAGAGTGGGGGACGGAGGGAGCAAAGGGTCCGCATGGACAAGAAACATTTAGGCGAAGCTCCGTTCCAGACGTAGCGGTACTAAGCGCACAGCCCTTTTGGGCTGTTTGCTAAGTGCCGACGTCTTCCAAGGGGCTTCTTTTGGAATAATCCCTTCCCTCAAGCTGGTTTGTTGGCTGTTCTAGGAATGGGGAATTGCAAAACTTTAAAAACTATATCAATACTAACCTTTTTGAGAGTTATTTCTTTATATCTTCTTCTAAGATTTCATAAGTTATCGTAACATTTGTTTTTCAAAAAGTAGAACAGCCAACGAATCCGTGGAGGCAAGGAAGTGTTAAGTATTTGAGCGGTTTTGCAAACGCCTATTTTTAATAAGGCTGAAAGGAGTATGAGGGATTATGAATCAGATATTTGAAAAATTACAGCCATATCTGGAGAAGGAGATGGCTTTTTCTACAGCGTTGACATTAATGGATTGGGATATGGAAACTTTAGCACCAAAAGAAGCGGTGGATTTTACTTCTAAGGCAGTGGGAGTTTTATCTCAGGAGAGATTTTCTTCTATTATTAATCTGGAAGTGAAGAAGATTTTAGAGCAATTAGAAGAAGAGAAAGAGCTTAATCGTTTTGAATGTGCGGTTGTAAAGAAATTGAAAAAGGAATATAAGAAGACAGAGAAGATATCAAAAGAAGAGATGAGAGAGTTTTCGGAGTTGACATCTAAGGCTCTTCATGCTTGGCAAAAGGCAAAAAAGGAAAAGGATTTTTCTATTTATGTGCCTTATTTAGAAAAAATCATTGTTTTTAAGAAGAAGTTTGCAGAGCAGGGGAGAGAAGAGGGGCAGACGTTATATGATGTTTTGTTAGATGATTATGAAGAGGAATTTGATGAAAAGGTATTAGATGAATTTTTTTCTAAATTAAAGGAAAGAATTGTTCCTCTTTTAAAAAAGATAGAAAAACAAGAAGAGATTGAGGACAGTTTTTTGTTTTTCGATTATGATGAGGAGAAGCAGGAAGAATTTAATCGGTGGTTGGCTGAGTATATAGGATTTTGCTTTGATAGGGGAGTGATAGCACAGAGTGAACATCCTTTTACGACTGCTCTGCATAATCATGATGTGCGAATTACTACACATTATTATAAAAATAATTTGGCTAGTGCGCTGCTTTCTACGATTCATGAGGGAGGACATGCGCTTTATGAAATGGGAGTAGATGATGAGTTTACACAATCTATTGTAGGAGGCGGAGCTTCTTGTGGAATGCATGAATCGCAGTCACGTTTTTTTGAAAATATGATCGGGAGAAGTGTTCCATTTTGGAAGCCGATTTATGGAAAATTGAAGGAAATTTTTCCAAAACAGCTTGAAAATGTTGGTTTGGAAAAGTTTGTGAAAGCTCTGAATAAAGTGAAGGCAGATTTTATTCGGACAGAAGCAGATGAACTGACGTATTGTCTTCATATTATGGTGCGGTATGAATTAGAAAAGCAGATGATAAATGAAGAGATTGATGTGAAGGAACTGCCCAAGCTTTGGAATGAAAAATATAAGGAATATTTAGGGATAGAGCCTAAAGATGATACAGAGGGAATTTTACAGGATATTCATTGGGCTATGGGAAGTATTGGGTATTTTCCGTCTTATGCTTTAGGGAATGCATTTGCAGCACAGATTTATCATCAGATGAAAAAGGATTTGCCGATAGAAGAGTTATTGGAAAAAGAAGAAATTAGTAAGATTGTAGATTATTTAAGAGAACATATTCATCAATATGGAGCATCGAAGGATGCGAGAGAGATGCTAAAAGATTTAACAAAAGAAGAGTTTAATCCAGATTATTATATTGCATATTTAGAAGAGAAATTTAAAGAGGTTTATGGGATTGATTAGGGGATATTTTGGGGTTTTGGATGAGAGGGACGCA
>OFGK01001591.1_pt1 | contig 11478 bp, 10 predicted proteins | sample 1521771 | NCBI WGS metagenome assembly OFGK01 (sample SAMEA3504088, study PRJEB24116) | mouse gut metagenome | biome: mouse gut; feature: mouse-associated habitat; material: faeces | place: Denmark | collected 2011 | reverse complement strand
ACCACACAATATGCATTTTGCTGAAGCTTATTAAAATCATAAAAACCTAATGGTTTATGCTGCATTACTCTCTTGTCAAACTCAAAATTTCTTAACCTGATATACTTCTCGCTCCTCGGATGACATGAATAAAGAATTGGCATATCATATATTTTTGCCAGCTCATTTACTGCACTCATCAGGGAAATGAAATTGTCTTCGTTATCTATATTTTCCTCACGATGTGCTGACAGGAGAATATATCTACCTGATTCCAAACCAAGTTCATGTAAAATATCACTGTTATCAATCTGTGTTCTGTACTTATCCAGTAATTCCGCCATAGGACTTCCGACTACAAAAGTATATTCAGGCCTTACTCCTGTACTCAGAATGTGCTGTTTCGCATGGTCTGAATAACATAAGTTCACATCACTTGTCACGTCAACTATGCGTCTGATGACCTCCTCTGGCAAATTTTCATCCTTACACCTATTTCCGGCCTCCATATGAAAAACAGGTATCTTTAATCTTTTAGCGCTGATAACGCAAAGACAGCTGTTAGTATCTCCAAGCACTATCAAAGCGTCAGGCATTATCTGCTGCATTAAGTCATAAGATTTCGCTATGACATTTCCCATGGTCTGCCCCAGACTTTCTCCAACTACATCAAGATAATAATCTGGCTCACGGATTCCCAAATCGTCAAAAAAGACCTTATTCAGTTCATAATCATAATTTTGGCCAGTGTGTACAAGGATTTGTTTAAAATATTTGTCTGCCTTTTTGATGATCTCAGACATTTTAATGATTTCCGGCCTTGTACCTACAATAGTCATTAGCCTAAGTTTTCTTGTATTCATATTATCTGCCTTATTCCTCTCCATTCATTCTGACTTTTCAGACCCTGATGATACAATCTTTACAGGTCATATTGTGGATACATTTCCTTATGCTCCCTCATCCATTCTCCTAATTCTTTAATTTGCTGTTCATATCCTGGTATTTTGTAGTCGAATACCCCATAGTTAGTTCTTTTCAGACTCTTATCAACCTTGAAATTCTCCTCTGGAATGATCTTTATGGGTTCACTTCTCAAATATTTATTAAAAAGTATCAGCATATCATACTTGCTTATCTTTTCTTCCGGAACCATATTGTATAATCCATGTATGTATTGCATGGCTGCTCTTTCTATCGTTTTTGCAAGCTGAAGTGTTGTCTGCCCTGTCCACATAGCGTTTTTATACCCTTTTACAGGCTTCCTCTGTTGCATAAACCAGTTAATAAGGCCAATGCCATCTCTGTCTATGTCCGGTCCAATAATTGACATACGAAAAGTCACATCTTTTTTATTTACCAGTTCCCCCAATGCTTTGGAACGGTCATAAAATAACTTGCCATCTGGTAAATCGGTTTCTACATACTCTCCCTTGCTTCCGCTGAATACACAGTCTGTGCTGATGTGAATGACCTGCGTATTCATGCCCTCTGTTACCTTTGCCAGGAACTGTGGTAGATAAGAGTTTAAATAAACCGCTGACTCATGGTCTTTTTCTGCAAATGTATTCAGTATTCCTATACAGTTTACAATTGCCCGATAATTATTTTCTTTTATAATCTTATTCAGCTTGTTTATATCTCTGGCATCACCGACTATGGTCTTTATATATGGCGATACACTCCTGGCAAAGCCCTCTACCTCGTATCCCTGCTCCTTTAGGTACAGGCCTATCATGTGACCTGCCATTCCATTACAGCCTAAAATCAAGAACTTCATTTTAATGCTTCCCTCACATAATCTGTTGTCAGCAGCTTTTTAACAGTGCCCTCCACATCCAGCCTGTTTGTGTTATGGCTTGTATAAGCCTCATCAGCCTGTGTATGTACCTCACCTTTCACAAAATACTTGTCATAGTTTAAATCCCTGTTGTCAGCTGATATACGGAAATACCGCCCCATGTCTTCCGATCGGAGCCTCTCCTCTGCCGTGAGCAATGTTTCATACAACTTTTCTCCATGCCGTGTACCGATTATTCGTGTCCCGGTATCCCCAAAGAGCTGCTGTACCGCCTTTGCAAGGTCTCCTATTGTGCCTGCGTCAGCCTTCTGGACAAACAGATCTCCGGGATTTGCATTTTCAAAAGCAAATTCCACCAAATCCACTGCCTCATCCAGATTCATAAGAAATCTTGTCATATCAGGATTGGTGATTGTAATGGGTGCGCCGCTTTTTATCTGCTCAATGAAAAGAGGGATCACAGAACCCCGGCTGCACATCACGTTTCCATATCTCGTACAGCTGATTATTGTACTGCCACGCTCTGCAGCCACCCTGGCATTCGCAGTAATCACATGCTCCATCATTGCTTTAGATGTTCCCATTGCATTCACAGGATACGCCGCTTTGTCCGTGCTCAGGCACACGACACGCTTTACTCCTGCATCAATTGCCGCATGAAGAACATGATCTGTTCCTTCCACATTGGTTCTGACTGCTTCCATCGGGAAGAACTCACAGGATGGCACCTGTTTCAATGCCGCCGCGTGGAATATATAATCTACTCCCGGCATGGCATCCCGAACTGTCTGGAGGTTTCTTACATCTCCGATATAGAACTTAACCTTTTCATAATAGTCAGGATATTTGCGCTGCAGCTCATGGCGCATCCGATCCTGTTTTTCTTCATCCCTGGAAAAGATACGAATCTGTCCTATATCCGTAGTAATAAAATGCTTGAGAACCGCATTTCCAAAACTTCCTGTTCCGCCTGTTATTAGTAGTGTTGACTCTTTAAACTTCGACAAAATGAGTACCCCCTGTTATCATATTTTTATGTTTTAGGCGTATTCCAAAAACTGTGTGATATAGCCCCTTTGCCCATGGTATTAATTTTGTTCGACTCCACTTCCATGGAGAAACCTTGACGAAATCTGCTTCCACACAGCTGTTTGTCACATATTTTCAAAATCTGAAAGCATCCTTTATTCCTGGCCATTTCTGATCTTTATCCGAAAGTTTCAAAGCAGCTCCGTCCACCATGTACCCCTGGGCTGATGCAGTACCTTGATAGGAGCCTGACAGCAACGGCCATTCAATGCCAATCTCCGGATCGTTCCAAGCCATCCCGCCTTCATCATTGGCATGATAAAAATCATCACATTTATAGCAAAACTCCGCTGTATCAGAAAGAACAAGAAATCCATGGGCAAAACCACGTGGAATTAAAAACTGCTTCCTATTCGCTTCTGTCAGTTCAAGGCCATACCATCTTCCATATGTCTCAGACTTTTTTCTCAAATCTACTGCCACATCAAATACAGCCCCCTTTATAACGCGTACAAGTTTTGCCTGTGGATAGTTCCTCTGAAAATGCAGGCCGCGCAGAACCCCCTTTGAACTCGACGATTGATTGTCCTGAACAAAAGTTATATTTATTCCCTCATCTTCCATATCACATTGGCTGTAGGTTTCCATAAAATATCCACGGTCATCCCCATGAACAAGAGGTGTGATAATACACAATCCTTCAATTCCTGCCAGATTCTTTTCAACTGTTATCTGTCCCATTTTCCCTACTCCTTATCGCTTTTCTTCGCTCAAATACCTGTTTTTTGACAGTTAGCATGATACTTTGTATACTGTTTATAACCATACACCCCCAGCACAATCAACAGGGCCACGCCCATTCCCCAGCGAAACCACCATTGTGCCGCCAATAATTCCGTAATAACCATGACAATCATTACTATCATTACAGGGACAAAATACATATTGGGCTTTAACAACTCTTTTCTAATACTTTTCACTGTAAAATAATGTAGCAAAAACAACATGAAATATGAACTCAATGTCGTAAATGTCGCCGCAATAGCACCATACTTTGGTATGAATAAAAAGTTTAATACAATATTTATCAACGCAACAATTGCTGAGTTTGCTGCCACTGATCTGGTGTTTTTCTCAAAATATTCCACATCAACAGAAATAGTTGCCAAGAACAAGAAAAATGTGGCGGCAATGATAGGACTAATCAGAAAAATCGCATCATAATAATCCTCAACCGTCATTATCTTTAATATTTCCGGAGAGATTAACATTATTTCTGCGCATAAAACAGCCACCAACAGTATATAATGTTCTACCATTTGATTTATCAGCTGATATTTCTTTTCATGCATCATTTTTGTAAGCCAAGGAACCCAAATATTTTCACAAGTGGTGACAATAACCTGCGGTAAACTGCCAAATTGATAAGCCAAACCATAAATACCTGCCTCGGAACTACTTCTCAAATATCATTGTCCTATCAGCCTGTGCCAAGATCACGGAAGAGATAGTGTGAAAAATAACTGGCAGAGAAAAATTCAGCGCATATTTCCAATACTTCATTGATACAAAACATTTTCCCCGGTAAAAATAAAACAGCAGATATGCCAGCGTTATGATAAACAGGATGAACACATTTGGTATAATTCGTCCCAGATACTTTTCATTTGGAAAATGTCTAATTAGAATTATGGATATAATAACAATCAATAAATTAGGAATGCTCTGCAGCAGTGTACGACTAACATATTTAACCTCCATTACATACTGCCATTGCACCGCTGTTATAATGCTCACTGCATATGAGTGAGCACAGCATAACAAAACAACAGTGGGTGTAAAGCCAAAATCAAAAAGATACGACCCTATATATAATATTCCTGTAATAACCAGGGCCGATATGGTACCCAAGCTTATTATTGAGGACATAAAAGAATCTTTGTCATTACTGTACTCAACAACCCCATTCCTTGCAGACTCCCCTAATGAAAGAGTAATCACAACCGACAGAACACTTACCCAGGATAAATATGTTGATGTAATTCCGTAATCCGCAGTTGAGAGAAGCCTTGTGAAAATAGGCACTGTGATAAATGCTATTGCTTTATCAAAAATATTTCCTATGAAATAGAAAACACTTGCTCTAATACTTTTACCTCTCAATGAAGTTCCATCCTATCACTTAAAATGTAATTCTCACAAAAAAACTCAGGCGTAGCATCTAAATACACACTTTTTATTTCACTGAATTCTATATCCGTATAACTATTACTGTGCAAGAATTGTTTTAAAGAACAAGATTCCTTTTCCGAAAACTTTCTCAGAACAAATAGATTAGGGTAGTTCTTTAAAAAATCAACATTCAAATCAAAATCACTTTGAGTAATATAATATCCGCTTTCCTGTTGATAAATAGTCAAAAGTTTTTCCTGCTACCTGGTTCCCATTTGGAGTGCCAATCATTAACAGCACACTTGCACCTGCTATCGCTGCAAACGCCTCTTTTTGTGATACAGTTCCATGGTTAAAAACCTTGTCCGGGTATTTTTCAGACAAAGATTGTATCTCAGAGCCACAGTCTCCTCTATGGTAAATATGCAGTTCAATCTCCTCATCATTCTTTACCAGAAAATCTATTAGTGCGCGTGGATCTCTTTCTCTTTTGTTTAAGGTCCCTGTATATACCAGGACAGTCTTCTCACCATGATGCTCTAAAGCATGATAATTTTCTTTAATTAATGGCAGCTGAGCACTTTGTATTTTTTCAGTTCCTTCTGCTCTTTTGACAGGAGGTATCATCAATACCTGTGAAATTCTGCACATATCACTCAGCAATGATTCCCTGTTCTTTTTTCTTCTATCCTGAAATATACCAGGCAGCCCTCTATCCTGCAGAGTTGTCCAAAAGTCTACCTGATACAAAATACTTTTTATATCAGGATTTAATTTCTTATATTCGTAATTGGCCGCCTGAAATTCAAATGGCGCCGCAATAGACAAAACAATGTCTATGGTTTTAGAAGCATTCATTTCCTTTAACACTTGAACTATCTCATCCACTGTCTTTTTATTAATTCCCATTGAACTACAGTTTCTTAAAACATTAGAAAAGACTTTCTTGGCAAAATAGAGAGATTTATTGTAAAGAGAATTATTGATCCGAAGTTTGTCAGCTAAAATTTTTTCATAATAAAACGACCAATTAAATATATACCTGACTTCTATGTTTTTAATCTCTCTAAAATTGCATTTATCATATTTATAGGCTACTATTCTGACATCATGTCCTTTATCAACCAATTCATCCGCAATCTTACCAGCGATATTCCCGCTCATTGTAGTATTTGGATAAAAAGAGTCAGCCAAAATAACTATCGATTGATTCTGCATTTTTTCTCCTCAGCAGCTTGCAGCATTATAAAGGTAAAATATAGCAACATGTTTTTCCCCATAAATAAGGTTGTACCTATACATAAAAAGGCATTAACGAAAAGAATTATCTTCGTATCAATACGAGTACAGCTTATAAAATATTTAATATATATGCATAAAATAATGGTTGTGCCTATCAGTCCTAAACACCACAAGTTAAATGCCCAGCTAGGGTAATAAAAATTACTCTCAACATTTCCATAACCATTTCCCAATACCAGGTCAAAAATCTCTTCGTTTAGAATCTCTCTATATACTCCTGTCCGTGCATCTGTCGCAGAATATGTATTAACATCCGAAGTGAACAATCTATTCAGGATACTATGTGCATATCCCGTCTGTAAAAAAAATATTCCTGATATAAGGAAAATAAATATGATAAATAACGCTCGGGATTCCATTGTTTTAGCATATGATCTTATCAATCTGTGAAATATCCACAATGCCCAAATTATGACAATTGTTATAATTCCCATTCCAGACGTCGAAGCCAATATCCCGGCTGTTATTATGACCGCATCAATTAAATTTTTTCGAGAGATGGCTCTGTTCTCAAATAGATAAATTATTAATGCTATTACCACGAATTCAAAATAATGTGATGGCTCATAAAACAATGATGTGGGGCGGTACATGAGAAAATTCTTCTGGGACAGCCTGTCCCCATATTCTTGAACCATCAAAAACTTATTTATGTATCCTGGAATTATCCAATTTAAACCATAGTAAAATACCGCCTGTAAAATAATATAATATGAAGAGAGCTTTGCCAAAAACAGATATACTTTCTTGTAATAATTATACTCAACAACATTCCCCGAGGTACTGACAATCAAAATAAAGATATAAATGATATTTTTTACCGCACGCGCAATCAATGCGCTCCGTGTTAATCCACCCGTGCCTCCTTCTATTACCGGGAAAAAAAGGCTGATCAAAATGTACATTACATAAAAGTACCAACATTTGAAGTCAGCTCTTACGATCAGCTTTCCATTGCACGCCATGTATGTGCCTAAACATAAAAGAACCAAAATTGTTCCAATATCGATACCAATGGATTGTATTCCATAAAGAGACAGCATTGGCAGTAGAGCAAGTGCCCAGGTATACGCTTTTCTACTCTTTGATATCCCCTTCATGTTCTATCCCTTCTCTGCTATAAACTGTCACTCCTGAATCCTTCCATACATTTCAAAAGTTTCTCCAATTTCCCTGTTTCAAAAAAACAGATAGAAATAAAATATTTATAAAGCGGAACTTTATAGAACCTATATTTCCGCCCCCATTTTCTTCTTAAATATCTTTCATTTCTGAAAATATAAAAATATCTTTCCTTACTTAAATTGGGCACATGTGCGGTAAGTCCAATGAACTTTTTTAATGATGTGCGTCCAAGTTCCTGTAAAATATACGTATCAGCCAATCGTATAATTTTACCGCCACTGTCGTATATTCTCAGACAAAAGTCTTGATCAACCTGGCTTATAAACAGCTTCTCATCAAACCCACTGACATTTACATAAGTCTCTCGCTTTATAGCACTGCCAGATGTTATTACCCAATATGGATATTCTTCTATCTCTGTCAACGCCTTTTCGTTTGTATAAACTCTCTTATCCTTTTCCCGGTAAATGTATTTTATATTAGGAGCAACAATAACATTTCCCTCTTCCTCAACAAGTCTTTTAACCAGGTTATATATCGTTTTTTTCTCACACACCGTATCCTGGTCAAAAGTGATCAAAATATCCGCCCCCTCTATTATCGCTTTATTACATCCTACATTTAACGCATGCGCTATTCCTGTATTTTTATATAATGGAACATATATTATTCTCTCATCCTGGATTAGGTAACTGTTCTCTACATTTGAATTGTCAACACATACGATATAATCAACACATTTCCCATATGTTGCTATATTTTCAATTACTTCATTACTTGGATTATACCAAACTACAACCGCAGCTATCTTTTTATTGGCCAGCATAATTCACCTCGATACAATCAATTGCAACAATTCCTCCCATCCACAGACATATGGCGAATCAATATGCACTGATGAATGTGCATGCATACACTCCTTTCCGTCCAAAAATCTTTTCATTCCATCTGCCAGGTCTCCTGCATGATATGGATCGAAAAATCTACTTTTAGAATAATCTCCTAATGTTTCATGTGCATATGGCAGATCTGACAAGAAAATTGGTTTATTCAGCATCTTATATTCACTGATAGGAAGCCCCCATGTCTCAAGCAAAGAGGAGAAAATCATACAGTCAGATTCTGTATATTTTTTAAATATTTCTTCTCGCGAAAGTATGCCAAGCCATTTAATCTGATTCAATTTCCCATATCGTTTATATAGATCTTCCGCATAAGAATTCTCTTTGCCATCAAGAGTAAACCACACTTCAAAATCATCTCTGTCCAGAAGTTTTACCGCCTCACATATCACCTCAAAATTCTTAAAGAAACGTGGATATGAGGCATAGATAAAGACTTTCTTTCCTGCCATTCTCCTGTCAGTATTCTCTCTAGCAGAATTCTCTCTAGCAAACTTCAAGCTGACTGCGGGATGGGCGACAATAATCTCCTTCACTGGGTACATCTCATTGAATTTTTTTCTCATCCAGTCTTGCTGCACAATTACTGCAGTATTCGCTTTAATATTGATGCGATATAAGTATTTATAAAGAAAAGAAAATGCAACATTTGTTGGACTGTACTTTATTTTTGAGAGATCCCTTTTCATAAAAGGGCTTGGATTATGACAATATGTATATAATTTTCTTGTCTTTACTCGTGGCGTTATATCATGTAATGAGATCCATATATCCACGTCAGTCCTAAGAGAAAATCTATAAAAATAAAAATATTCATACCACAATCTGTTTATATAACTTTCTCTGGACTTGGGCAGCTCAATAATCTTTATAAGCCTCCCATATTGTTTAAACAATTCCTTCTTATGAACAAATGCAATAATGTTAAATCTCTCGTTGATCTTCTTCCTCAATATTTCATATAGACAATCGTGGTAAATGGACAGAGCGCCGCCTTCAAATAGATTTATGCCACTTATCACCAATGTTCTCATATGTTTTCCCATTGTTGAACTTCCTCATTCCATTTTTTCAGAACATTGGCCGGTACGCCTCCTGCAATACAGCGGGCAGGTATACTCTTGGTTACAACTGCATTGGCACAAATAATTGTACCTTCTCCAATTTCAACATTCTTTTGAATTACTGCGCCCTCTCCAATCCACACATTATCTCCGATAGTAATCTGCCCCGTAGATAATCGCCGTTCATTAGGTGCCTCTGCCGGACTGCTTTGATTTTTTCCTCTGTATTTCCCATGAGTATTGTCAATAATCAGCACTCTAGAACCCATAAGCACATTATTTCCAATTGTTATACGATCAGCACACCTTATACTTGTATAATCACCCAAATTTACGCCATTGCCAAACATAAGTCTTTTTCCAGAATGCCTGCCATTGACTTCAATTCTACAATTTCTTCCTGCTGTTAAATTCGATCCGAAATCAATATATTTTTTTCCTCTGACAACAACTGGAAAACGAATCATTCTGGAACCAGGAAACAATATCTTAGATTTCACCACATAAAAAATATTCTGTGCCAATTCATATACGCCATAGTTAGATTTTCTCATTTTTTCACCATTAATATCTCATTCATATTTTTGATAAAAGTTTCTATTCCCAATGACTTCTCGAAAAAACATCTAACTCTTTTTCTCATGGTATCATCATAGTTTACAATATCCCTTGCTTGCTGCACTGTTCCATTTATGTTGATCCCAATTTTATTGCATTCAACAATGTCCCAGGTATCACCATGAATATTGTTGAGAATCGGAAGACCTGCTTCAAAATAATCCATACTTTTCATAGTCAAGCCAACCAAAACAGAATCTTTCATAAAGTTTAACCCATAATGGCAAGTATCAAATATTTTTTGTTTTTCTATTGGATCATAAACTTTTCCATGATATACCACTTTTGCTCCTGCTTCCTCACAACAAGAAACCAGTTCATCCCGCCTCTCACCATCACCAATAATATGAATTTCTACAGCCTTGTATTTTTTAATATCATAAATCAAATCTGTTATTGCGGAAATATCTATAATATTATTGATCGAACCCAAATAACACAGTGAGATCTCATTCTCAGGTAAATTTAAATGTGAAGAAAATTCTTTCACCTTTCTCGCCAGGTATACTGTATGAAGATTATTTTGTATCTCTCTGGGAAGCTCCTGCTGGTATAATTTGCACTCCGTCACAATCTCATCAGCTGCAGCCAGATATTTATCACGAAGGTTTTTCCAATACGTGAATGGAGGTAATGTCTTAAATTTCGCAATGGGTATTGTTTCGGGCCATAAGTCAATTAAGTCAAAAATCAATTTCACGTTTTTATGTTTCTTCTTGTACATCGCAGCTTCTTTTGTAAAGCTATTCGGCGGGATTAGAAACCATAGCAGGGCAAAATAATGTTTTTCAACTTCTGCAAAGATATCTTTTGCCAACTTTCTATGGGAGTTCAGTCTACCTAAAGATAAATTTTTAGTATACGGTATGGCATGAACATATCTAAATCCTTCTTTCTTATCCCTCCTCAGGCATTTCTCAAAATGTCCAAAGTCCGATGTATAAACGGTAACTTCAACACCAAGACTTTCAAGATATTGCTGCAGCAGCTCAACTCTATGTTCATATGTCTCAAAACCATTCACAATACATGCTCTGCTTAAAGTTTTTTGCGAAGAGAAAGTTTTCTCCGTCTTATTAACACTGTCTTTCAGAGACACAATCTGATAATCCAAACCTTTGTATACAGACACTGAGGATGTATAGCAGTTATTTCCAAATGCTTTGTTCGCCAATTCCCCTATCTTTCCCGGTACTTTACATCCCAGCAAAACTGCTGGCTGCATACTCCTCATAATCTTGATTTTCCTGCCTGCGTTTTCTGCAATCATGTCCACCAGTTCAGAAGTCCTTGTCCATTCTTTATTCTGTGGAATCAAGACAATTGCAGGCGACTTGTAATCTTTTACCAGCATTACCTGGCATAAAAATTCACACAAATTATCAATATAAAGCATAGAACGCTCATTCTCCACATCCGGAAACACTGGAAGCTTCTTTGCCAATTGGGACAGGGTGGGATAATTTCCTTTGCTGTTTCTGCCATA
>OFGK01001584.1_pt1 | contig 11522 bp, 9 predicted proteins | sample 1521771 | NCBI WGS metagenome assembly OFGK01 (sample SAMEA3504088, study PRJEB24116) | mouse gut metagenome | biome: mouse gut; feature: mouse-associated habitat; material: faeces | place: Denmark | collected 2011 | reverse complement strand
GCAAATAAGCGGCGCTTCAATTTATAGGGAGCGAAGGATTTGACGCTTACGACAAACATGAAGATTTCCCCAGCCTTAGTGAAGCACTCTGTAACTTTGCAGATAATCAAGAAACAGAAGAATTTAACAGGCTGGCAAAGGACATCTGCAAGCTGACAGAAACAGGGTATGTCATATCTGACATGACAGAAATTTCAGAGGAGGAACTGGAGTTTCAAATGATGCCTGAAGTAAAGGGAATTACACCCAAAGGGAAATCAGCACTGGAAGCATTGGAACAGGAGATAAAGAGTGACATTGCAGAGGGGAAAAAGATAGTACTCTTTGAAAATTTCACTTTATTCAATTTTGATGTAAGCCTGCTTGGCGGAGCAGAGATCAGCTTATTTAAGGAAGCAGGTGCATTGTTTAAAACCATAGGAAAGGGGTTACTGAAATGGTAAATAAGAAATTGTTTAAATCAGCAGTTATATTAACGGCAGTTATGTTAACAGTTAGTGGATGTGCAGGAGGTTGCAGTAAACAGGCGGAGCCAGTCATGGCAGATACAACAGTAGAGGCACCAGAGCCGGAAGAAAGCATAGAAAGCCCGGAGCCTTCCCCCTCTCCCACTGTTGATCTTACAGAGGAAAATACAGATGATTCTAATGTAGGTGGAATAAGTTCGGGGATAAATGAAGAGGACATCCAAGCGGAGATAACAGACCAAGAAGATACCATCTCAGAATCAGACTACACCATAAATCCTATGGAGGATACTACATTCTACGCATTGCAAAGTTGTAATCTCCGAGGAGGTCCCGGAACAGACTATGACAAAGTAGGGAGTTTATCCTATGCACAAGAGATAGTATGTAATGGAAAAGTAGAGGATGGAGACAAAGAGTGGTTAGTACTCAAAACCGAGGATGGTAGTACACAAATGGTAAGTGCGAAGTTAGTATCCCGAACCAAGCCCCAACCCCAATCCAGTGGTTCCAGTGGAAGTTCTGGTGGAGGTAGTAGTAGCACTACCACACCAAGTAGTGGAGGCAACGGTGGCTCCAGCGGAGGCAACGGAGGCTCCGGAGGCTCTGGTGGCGGTACACCCCCAGCAGGCGATGAAAGTTTTGACCCAGGAGCAATAGGTTTACCCGAATGGGGAGCTGGTGGTATAGGTTCCAGTGGTGATGCAGGTGGACCATGGGAAATGGAATAAAAAACTAGGTAAAAAACATGTTTCAACAGGGTTAGTTTGATACTAACCCTGTTGAAACAATCACACGAATAAGTGTAAAAAGAGCCACTTGCAAAACAAGCGGCTCTAGTGTATAATCTAATCAGAAAGGTTTATCGGACACGAAGTTCCGATTGCCCTCAGTATAATAAGATTAAAAAAGAAATAGCATCTTACTTTCTCAGGGTAGGGATGCTATTTCTTTTTGTGATTATCTATGTAAGATAAAAGTGCAATAAATACTAACAATAAAGTCAAAACTTCCATTGTGTTCATAAGCACCACCCTCTTTCGTAAGACTAGAGGGCACCTATCAGAAAATCGCATCCTGCTTTCTTTTCAATTATACAACTCCATTATAGCATGAATACAGGTATTTCACAAACCCAAAATGAAGTAGTATCAATAGGTATCAATAGGATATGGTCTGGCATCGCCAGTGGTGCCTAAGGCGTAGGCGTTCGCCAATGCAGGGGGCGGAGTGGAGCGGAGCGGGAACGGAGCCGCCGGAATGCGGGCGGCGTTAAGCGCTTAGCACAATCCGGCGATCTCCCCGAAGGGGAGAGTCCGAGTAGTATTACCTCGGACTTATGTGTTCTGTGTTACACATCCCCCAACCCTCTGTTTATCAGCATTTCTTCCAACACAAACTATCCTCAATTTCCTGTGTCCGTGTTATAATCTGTGTCCAATTTCTATATTTTTCAATTTTCCCAGAATCCCCTCATTTTTATGAATGCTCATCAAATAGCTATTTGCTACTATAATAGAGAAAGCATGAAAGAAAGCAGGGATTCCATACAAAAGATAAAAAGATATCCCAACATACAGCAATACCCATTCGGAATCCCAATCGGAATTTAAGATTGGGAGGATAACCAGACATGGACGAAATATTTAAAGAAGTAGCAAAACTAAATGAAATAAGTAAATTGCAAACTACTGATAAAAATAATATAATGGGTTTGGACAGTATATTACATACGCTTATGGCATCTAAACGGGATAAAGTCCGTAAATTACACCCTTATTCTATCACACCGCCCGCAAAAGAAAATGGTCGGTGGCAGACATATTATAAGGGGGCAGATAAGAAACGTAAACTGATACAAGCATACAGTGAAGCAGAATTATTAGACAAACTGATTCCCTTGTACTTATCTGAAACGCACATTGACAAATTAACATTTAATGGACTGTTTTTAGAGTGGATTGAATACAAGAAAACGGTTACAGAAAGTTCCAATACGATGAAACGGTATATACAGCACTACAATAGATATTTTGGTACATCTGTATTGCAAAATAAGAAAATCAAAGTACTTGATGAAATTCTTTTGGAAACAGAATGCAACAGGATTGTAAAAGAAAACAATCTTCCAAGAAAAGAATGGACAAATATAAAAACCATTCTGAATGGAATGTTTCGTTATGCTATACGGAAGAAATATATTGAGGAAAACCTTGCCGATAAAATTGTTATCTCTGTCAAATTCCGGCAGGTAGTAAAAAAGACGGGGAAAACAGAGACTTACAACTCGGATGAACTTGCCGACCTCAATAAATATCTCGACAGTATGTACGCCGAGACAGAAGATACAGTTTATCTGGCTGTAAAATTAAATTTTTTGATAGGCTTGCGTGTTGGGGAACTGGTCGCTTTACGTTGGAGCGACTGGACTGATATAAACCATTTACATGTCATGAGGGAAGAGATCAGAAATCAGGATACCGGAAATTATGAAGTGGTGGAACATACAAAAACTAACCGAGACCGTTTTGTAATTCTTGTGCCAAAGGCATTAAAGATTCTAAATAAAATTTCACACGAGAGCGATTATATTTTTGTCCGTAACGGTCAACGTATCACCGCAAGGCAGATAGCCTATGTGTTGGAAAAATATGCCGAACGTCAGGGAGTGCCAACAAAATCTACTCATAAGATGCGTAAAACCTACGCTTCAAGACTAAATGCCAACGGTGTTCCTTTAGATGCGATCAGGGAGCAACTCGGTCACAGTTCATTATCTACCACCCTCGGTTATATCTATAATCCGCTCACGGAAAAGGAGACATATAAACTGATAGCAAAGGCTTTGTGAGTGTTTGAAAAGCTTGCTTTCAAATGCTTTCAAATGGAAGCAACGGAAAAAATGGAAAAACCCGCATAAATACGGGCTTTTCCATACATTACAAAGAGCGCGAGACGGGACTCGAACCCGCGACCCCGACCTTGGCAAGGTCGTGCTCCACCAACTGAGCCACTCGCGCATCTGCGTTGTTGTTTTGTGATTTCCTTAACGCAAGACCTATCTTATCAAAGGCTAAAACATTTGTCAACAGTTTTTTGAAAAAAATAAAATAAATTTTTATGATATTATTTTTCGGCGGTTTGACACTTCTTTCCTGTTCTGGTACATTTAAAAAATCCGGGTGCATATATAAGAACACAGGGCACAGTAATAGAGGAAGGTAAGACGGTTGTGATGAATAGCAGAAAAATCAGGTTTCTTGACAGTGATGCGTTAAAACTGATCGCAATAGTAACGATGCTGATCGATCATATCGGGGCGGCGATTCTTTTGCCGGCGGGTATGATGGCAGTGAACACCTTAAACAGTTGGATTGATATATACGGTTTATCCCGCAGCATCGGCAGAACAGCGTTTCCGATTTTTGTATTTCTTCTGGTGGAGGGATTTTTCCATACACACAGCAGAAAAAAATATTTTGGACGCCTGCTGCTTTTTGCGCTGCTTTCGGAAATTCCTTTTGACATGGCAATTTACGGAAAGCCCGTTTATATGGAGAGTCAGAATGTTTTCTGGACGCTGGTGATAGGTTTCTTGACGATATGGGGGATTGAGAATTTTTGCGGAAAGCATCGTCAGTGGCTGATAAGGGGACAGGAAAACAGAATTTTGACGAACTATCCGATTGCGGCATATGCTATTTCTTTTTGTGCTGTTTTTATAGGGGTAGTGACCGCATATTATTTGCGGGTTGATTACAGGCTGTACGGTGTTCCTCTGATTGTCCTGTTTTATTTCGGAAAGCGTGCACAGGTCCCCCGGCTGTTCACCTGCATCGCCGGATATCTGTTGTTTTTGTGGGAGCCGTACTGCATATTCGGATTTTTGCTGATCCTGTTTTACAATGGCACAAGAAAAAAGAGAGGGGAGGGATTCCGATATTTTTTCTACCTGTTTTATCCGGTGCATTTATTGATTTTGGGACTGATCAGGGTGGCTTTTTTTTCGGGGTGATGTTATACTGAAATTGACTTGGGAAAGCATATGCATGAGAAGGGCATATGCACAATCTGATAACAGTGGATATTCCGGTGCGTTGAGGGATATCTGCGGAACTGGAAACAGCAGAAATCGCGAAACGCACAGCTTCATATACGGATGCGTATTTTGCAGGCGTATATGCAAGCTCGGGAAAGTGCGTTGAGGGATATCTGCGGAACTGGAATGGAGGGTACGGTATGAAACTAATGTTTATCGGGGCGGACCATGAGGTGACGGGGAGCTGTCATTATCTGGAAGCCTGCGGAAAGCGGATTCTGATTGATTATGGTATGGAGCAGGGTGTCAACGTCTTTGAAAATGCGGAACTGCCGGTACAGGAGTCACTGATCGACTATGTACTGCTGACACATGCTCATATCGACCACTCCGGCATGCTGCCGGCGCTGTACGCAAAAGGATTTCGGGGGCGAATCTTTGCGACGGAGGCGACAGTTGATCTTTGCGGCATTATGCTTCGGGACTGTGCCCATATTCAGCAGCAGGAAGCGGAGTGGAAGAACAGGAAAGCAAAGAGAAGCGCCCATCTGGAAACGATGGAACCGGTCTATACGATGGAGGATGCGGACGGCGCGATCAGGGCTTTGGTGCCCTGTACCTATAATCAGAAGGTGGAGTTGGCGGAAGGGATAGAGATCCGCTTTACGGATATCGGGCATCTGCTCGGCTCCGCAAGTATCGAAGTATGGTTAAAAGAAGGCAATGTGGAGAAAAAGATCGTATTTTCCGGGGATATCGGAAATCTGGACCAGCCTCTTATCTGCGATCCGGCATATACCGAGGAAGCGGACTATGTGGTGATGGAGTCCACCTACGGCAACAGGGTTCATTCGGACACGAAGCCGGACTATGTACATGAACTTGCGGGCATTATCCAGGAGACCTTCGACCGGGGAGGCAATGTGGTCATTCCTTCCTTTGCGGTGGGGAGAACCCAGGAACTTTTGTATTTCCTGCGGCAGATCAAGTCGGAGAACCTGATAGAGAGACATCCGAACTTTCCGGTCTATGTGGACAGCCCGCTTGCCGTGGATGCAACGGAAATTTTTAACAGGAACATTGAATCCTGTTTTGATAAAGAGGCTATGGAACTGGTACATCAGGGTATCAACCCGATTTCATTCCCGGGGCTTAAGCGTTCCATCACCAGCGACGAATCGAAGATGATCAATTTTGACAGTGAGCCGAAGGTGATCATTTCCGCTTCGGGCATGTGTGAGGCAGGGCGTATCCGCCACCATCTGAAACATAATCTGTGGCGGGAAGAGTGTACGGTTCTGTTTGTCGGCTATCAGGCGATAGGGACGCTTGGGCGCGCTATTGTGGAGGGGGCGGAACATGTGAAGCTCTTTGGTGAGAGCGTTACCGTCAGGGCGCAGATCAAAACCCTTGTGGGTATGTCTGGACATGCGGACAAGAACGGGCTGATAGCATGGATCGAGGGTTTTAAAGAGAAACCGAGAAGGGTATTTATTGTTCACGGTGAGGATTCCGTCTGTAAGGAGTTTGCGGAATGCCTGAAAGTGGAATATGGCCATCACACATATGCGCCCTACAGCGGCACGGAATTTGACCTTGCCACCGACAGACTGCTCTTTGAAGCTTCGCCGATGCCTGTGAAGAAGAAAATCTTTATTGTTTCCGACGTTTACAACAGACTGGTATCTGCAGGGAAACGCCTGCTGGCAGTTATCGAGAAGAACCGGGGCGGCACAAATAAAGAACTGTCAAGGTTCGCGGATCAGATCAATTCGCTCTGCGACAAATATGACAGATAAAATGATATCTTACTTTTATCAAGGCTGATGACAGATAAAAGATATAAGCAGCGACATTTGAAACGGAACTGAAATTATAGAAACAGGAGAATACATGAGCGCAGCGGACAGAATATTTATCGATATGTGTAAAGACATTTTGGAGAACGGTACCAGCACCGAGGGGGAGAAAGTGCGCCCTCACTGGGAGGACGGAACGCCCGCCTATACGATCAAAAAATTCGGTGTGGTGAACCGTTATGATCTTTCGGAGGAATTTCCCATCCTGACACTCAGACGGACGGCGTTAAAGAGCGCAACGGACGAGATGCTCTGGATCTGGCAGAAGAAGTCCAACAATATCCATGATCTGCACAGTCATATCTGGGACGCATGGGCGGATGAGGACGGCTCTATCGGGAAAGCCTACGGCTATCAGATGGGGGTAAAGCACCAATATAAAGAGGGCATGATGGATCAGATCGACCGTGTGATCTACGATCTGAAAAACAATCCGTTCAGCCGCCGGATTATGACGAATCTCTATGTACATCAGGATCTGCACGAGATGAACCTGTACCCCTGCGCCTACTCCATGACGTTCAATGTCACACAGAAAAAAGGCGAAGAAAAACTGACGCTGAATGCGGTTCTGAACCAGCGCTCCCAGGATGTCCTGACCGCAAATAACTGGAATGTCGTTCAGTATGCCGTCCTGGTACACATGCTGGCGCAGGTATGCGGTATGAACGTGGGCGAACTTGTCCATGTGATAGCCGACGCTCACATATACGACCGTCATATTCCGATTATAAAAGAACTGATTACCCGTCCGGCGCACGAAGCGCCGATATTCCGGCTGAACCCGGATATTCACGATTTCTATCAGTTTACAAGAGACGATGTGCAGGTAGAAAACTATGAGACCGGTGAACAGATCGTAAATATACCGGTGGCAATTTAGCACGGAAAGAAATATCAGTAAATCAATGGTTATTTAATCTGATTATTGCACGGGATGGCTGCAAGAACAGGTATATAACAGTAAATTTTGCCACTGTGTAAAGGCGGATGTGTTCCGCAGCGCCGACTAACAACAAAGAAAGGAATTGCTCATGAATTTAATCGTTGCAGTAGACAGGAACTGGGCAATCGGCAACAGGGACAATCTCCTTGTGCGGATTCCCAACGACCATAAAATGTTTCAGCAGGAGACCACCGGAAAAGTAGTTATCCTCGGCAGAAAAACGATGGAAACTTTTCCGGGAAAGCAGCCCCTCAAAAACCGCACCAATATTATTTTGTCAAGAAAACCGGACTACCGGGTAAAAGGGGCAGTGGTGGTGCACAGCATAGAAGAACTTCTGAAAGAATGTGAAAAGTATGAGCAGAAGGACCTCTATGTGATCGGCGGCGAGAGCATATACCGGCAGCTCCTTCCCTACTGCGATACGGCACATGTGACAAAGATCGACAGGGCTTATGCGGCGGATGCCTACTGTCCGGACCTGGATCAGGATGAGGACTGGGAGATCGCGGCGGACAGTGAAGAGCAGGTTTACTTTGATATCACATACCATTTTGTAAAGTACGTAAGAAAGTCTTCCGGACAATGATTGGCGGGTTAAACCATGGGAAAATACAGAAAGCATAAACAGATAGCGGGGGTGATAGCGGCCATGCTCATCGCCCTTTGCCTTGTCGGGTGCGAGGGCATCAACAGGGATACGAAGATCGTGCTGACCACCGGTTTTACGAAGGATGAGGTGTTCAGGATAGAGACGGCTTCCTGCTATAAAAAGGAAGTCATGGTGTATCTGACAAACCTGCAGAATCAGTATGAGCAGGTCTACGGGACGGAAATCTGGCAGCAGGGACAGGGCGGCGTCACAATAGAACAGAGCGTGAAGGAGTCGGTTCTGGCGGAGATTGCCCAGATTAAGACGATGAACCTGATGGCGGATAAATACGGTCTGACGCTGAGCGATGCGGAGCAGGAATCTGTGGAGGAAGCAGCGGAAGTTTACTTTGATTCACTGACCGGTGCGGAGCGGGATCAGCTTGACGTGACGCTCGATACAATACGACAGCTTTACAGGGAATATGCACTGGCGGATAAAGTGTATGATTACATCATAAAAGATATTAATCCGGAAATCAGTGATGATGAGGCAAGGACCGTTACGCTCCAGCAGATTTTTGTGCGGACGGAGACCAAAGACAGGGCGGGCAATATCACACCCTACACGGAACAGCAGAAAAGTTATGCCTATGCCACGGCGGTGGAAGCGCTGCGGCGGGTGGAAGCCGGGGAAGATTTTGACGTGGTGGCGAGCAGGTATAATGAGGCGGAGGAAAGCACCATTTTTGTCAGAAAGGGCGATATGGCAGCAGCATGTGAGGAGGCGGCGTTTGAACTCGGCAATGAGGAAGTCAGCGATGTCATTGAGACGGAGGAAGGGTACTATATCCTGAAATGTATCAGTACGCTGAACCGGGAAGAGACGGATGTGAATAAGGTAAAGATTGTGGAGGAGCGCCGCAAGGAGGCGTTCAGCAAAGAGTATGATTCCTTTGTGCGGACGCTGACACGCCATATGAGCGAGGAGTTGTGGCAGGAGATCACGCTGCTTCATGACAGCGAGATCACAACCTCCAGTTTTTTTGAAGTGTTCTCGGAGTATTACAGACAGTGACAACACCCGGATAAAAAGAGAGAACAGCAATAAAAACAGGAATTTAGAGAAATTTAAGAAATGCGGAAAACCCTGAAAAATCAAAGGTTTTTGATAGATTATTAGCACTCAACATGGATGAGTGCTAGTTTTCTCTTGACTTGTTTACAAGAGAGGGATAAACTTGTACGTAGCAGGTGCGGAGGAAGGTTGAGGCGTTTTAGGCAAACCTTTTTGGCACAAAAGAGTACGACGGGCGTATACGCCGTAAAACGGCAGTATGACAGGAAACAATATCAGGAATAGAAGAAGGAGTGATTTAAAAATGGCAGCAAGAAGCGGAAACTTATCAATTAACAGCGATAATATTTTTCCCATTATTAAAAAATGGTTGTATTCCGACCAGGATATTTTTTACAGGGAGCTGATTTCCAATGGCTGCGACGCGATCACAAAGTTAAAAAAACTGGAGCTGATCGGCGAGTATGAGAAGCCGGAGGACATGGAGTACAAGATTTTAGTGACGGTCAACCCTACAGACAAGACCATCACGGTGACAGACAACGGCCTTGGCATGACAGCTGAGGAAGTCGAAGAATATATCAATCAGATTGCTTTTTCCGGGGCTTCGGATTTTCTGGAAAAATATAAGGACAAAGCCAGCGAGGAGCAGATTATCGGTCATTTCGGTCTTGGCTTTTATTCTGCTTTCATGGTGGCAGACGAAGTGCACATTGATTCCCTCTCCTATCAGAAAGACGCCGTCCCTGTTCACTGGGAATGTGACGGCGGCACGGAATTTGACATGTGCGACGGTACTAAGACCACAGTGGGCACAGAGATTACCTTGTTCTTAAATGAAGACTGCCTGGAATTTGCCAACGAATACCGCGCAAAGGAAGTCATTGAAAAATATTGTTCTTTTATGCCCACCCCGATCTACCTCGCAAAAGAAAATGCCGAGGAAGAATATGAGACCATCCCCGCTGACGAGGTAACCGAAAAGGACAAGGTCATTGAAACCATCGTCGAGGAGGCAAAGTTCGAAGAGAAAGAAAATGAGGACGGCACCAAAGAGCAGGTCGAGATCTCTCCCAGGACCGAGAAAGCTAAAATCGTAAAGCGCCCTGTCTCCTTAAACGATACCCATCCGCTGTGGACGAAGCACCCCAATGACTGTACGGACGAGGAATACAAGGCCTTTTACCGGAAAGTGTTCCAGGACTATAAGGAACCGCTATTCTGGATCCATTTGAACATGGACTATCCGTTCAACCTCAAAGGAATCCTGTATTTCCCCAAAATCAACACTGAATATGATTCCATCGAGGGAACCATCAAATTATATAACAACCAGGTATTTATCGCAGACAATATCAAAGAAGTGATCCCGGAATTTCTGATGCTGTTAAAGGGCGTCATTGACTGTCCGGATCTTCCGCTGAACGTCTCTCGAAGCGCACTGCAAAACGACGGCTTCGTAAAAAAGATTTCTGATTACATCACAAAGAAAGTCGCTGACAAATTGAGCGGCATGTGCAAGACAGACAAAGAATCTTATGAGAAATATTGGGACGATATCAGCCCCTTTATCAAGTTTGGCTGTCTCAAAGATGAAAAGTTCTGCGATAAGATCAATGACTATATCTTATTTAAAAATTTAGATGATAAATACCTCACGCTTCCGGAATGCCTGAAGACGGAAGAAGACGCCGAAAATGCCGAAGCAGATTCTGACGCTGCGAAAGAAGCATCGGATGGTGCAGACAGCGAATCCGCTTCTGATCAGCCAGAAGACCAAAAGGACAGCCGCAAGCCCGTTTACTATGTAACGGACAGGCAGCAACAGGGTCAGTATATTAACATGTTCAAAGAGCAAGGCATGGACGCCGTGATTTTAGACCACAATATTGACACCTCCTTTATCACCCAGTTAGAGCGCAGAAATGAAAAAATCCGTTTTGTGCGCATTGACTCAGATCTCACAGATTCCCTCAAAGAGGAAGTCTCTGAGGAAGAATTAAAAGAAGCGGCTGACACCCTCACGGAAACTTTCCGCAAGGCGCTGAACAATGAAAATCTCAAAGTAGCCGTAGAAAAATTAAAAAATGCTGAGATCTCTTCTGTAATCACCCTCTCGGAAGAAGGGCGCAGAATGCAAGACATGATGAAAATGTATGGCATGGCAGGCATGGATCCCTCCATGTTTGGCGGCGATCAGACTTTGATCTTAAATGCCAACAACGAGCTGGTGACCTACATCTTAGAGCATAAGGATTCTGAGCATGTTCCCGTGTTCTGCGAGCAGCTTTATGACTTGGCTCTGCTTGCCAACCACCCGCTCTCCCCAGACGCCATGGGCAAATTCATTGCCAGAAGCAATCAGATCATGCTGTTGCTGGCGAAATAATCTGCAAAGCGGCTGTTACAAGATAGGCGTTCTATACAAGATACGACATTGAGAGCGCAAAGCTCTCGCCCATATCTTGTATAGAAGAGGCTGCCGCACTAAGATCTTTACTTGCTCAAAAGGTTTCCATTGCAAAGCAATGCAAACAAAATG
>OFGK01001576.1_pt1 | contig 11623 bp, 11 predicted proteins | sample 1521771 | NCBI WGS metagenome assembly OFGK01 (sample SAMEA3504088, study PRJEB24116) | mouse gut metagenome | biome: mouse gut; feature: mouse-associated habitat; material: faeces | place: Denmark | collected 2011 | reverse complement strand
GGGATTTGCGAATTTAGTACCACTACGTCTGGAACGGAGCGAGAGCGCGGCTTCGCTGGAATACCTCCTTGCCGTAGCGCCCCATTTTGACTTTCGCAATCACCTATTAAAATATCAAAAGATGAAATGAGAGATATTATTTGTTAAAAAACATAAAAACAGAGTAATTGGTTCTTGTTTTTTTTTAAATAGTAAAGTATTATAATAAATAAGAAATTTAAGAAAAGGAGAGGGAAAAATGGGAGAGAATCATATTCTTGAAAATGATTTACTGTTGATTGAAATTAATGATTTAGGAGCAGAATTAGTGCGAATTTATGATAAGAAAAATAAAAGGGAAGTGCTTTGGAATGGAAATCCTGACTGGTGGTCACGTCATGCACCCATTTTATTTCCATTTGTAGGGACTTGTTATCAAAATCAATATCATTATAAGGGTGATACTTATTCTATGACAGGACATGGGTTTGCCAGAAATAAAGAAATGAAGTGTGAATTAGAACAGGAAAATCAGGTTGTGCATAGTTTTACAGATGATGAGGAAACAAGGAAAAATTATCCTTTTTCTTTTTGTTTAAAAGTTACTCATACCTTAAAAGATAGAACTATTTTGGTTTCTTGGGATGTTATAAATACAGGAGAAGAAGATATGTATTTCAGTATTGGAGGTCATCCTGCATTTATGATGCCAGAAGGAATAGAACAAAAAGATTGTGGTCTTTTTTTTGAGAATAAGAATCCGTTGACTTATTTCTTAATTGATGAAAAAAGTAAGGGGGCAAATACAGCGAATCCTTATACTTTAGAAACGGATCAGGGACATATTACAATAGGGACAGATCGTTTTGAGAAAGATGCACTTATTTTTGAAAACCAACAGGTAGAAGAAGTTACACTGACATTGCCTGATAAGATTCCTTATGTGACTATGAATAGTAAAGGTTTTCCTTATATGGGAATCTGGTCGAAACCCGGAGCACCTTTTGTATGCTTAGAACCGTGGTATGGACGTTGTGATGATAATGAGTTCACAGGAGATTTAACAGAAAAAACAGGTGTCAACCATTTAAAGCCAAAGGAAAAATTTCATGCACAATATGAAATTATAATTCAATAAAAAAGAATGGAGAAAAAGATGAAAGAGATATTATTTTTAGAACCAGTATTTAAAGAGATGATATGGGGTGGGGATAGAATGAAAGCAGAATATCAATATCCCATCCCAAGCGACCACACAGGAGAATGTTGGGCGATTAGCGCACATCCTAATGGAGATTGTAAAATTTCTAATGGAACATATAAAGGACAATCTTTAAGTCAATTATGGGAAGAACATAAAGAATTGTTTGGAGGATTGTCAGGAGATCGTTTTCCACTGCTGATAAAAATAATTGATGCGAAACAGGATTTAAGTATTCAAGTACATCCAAATGATATATATGCAAAAGAACATGAAAATGGTTCTTTGGGAAAAACGGAATGTTGGTATATTTTGGATTGTGAAGAAGGCACGGAAATTGTAATAGGACATCATGCGAAAGATAAAGAAGAAGTGAAAGATATGATAGAACAGAAACGCTGGAAAGATTTTATTAGAACTGTTCCTTTGAAAAAAGGAGATTTCTTTCAGATCAATCCCGGCTGTGTTCATGCGATTAAAGGAGGAACTTTAATTTTAGAAACACAACAGAATAGTGATATCACCTATCGAGTTTATGATTACGACAGACTGAGCAATGGAAAGCCTAGAGAACTTCATGTAGAAAAGAGTATTGCTGTAATTGAAGCTCCATTTGAAGAAGTCAGAGGGGATAGAGCAAAGAAGGAATATGATGGATATACCATAGAACATTTAGTGAGCAGCCCTTATTATACCGTAGAAAAAGTGGACATCACAAAAGAGGCTACTTTTTCACAGACACATTCATTCCAAAATATCAGTATAATAGATGGAAAAGGAGAAATTAATGGTAATCCTATCAAAAAAGGAGATCATTTTATTTTACCAGCTGAATTTGGTTCTTATACAATAAAGGGAGAAATCTCTTATATTACTTCTTATGTAGAAAAATAATTTTTAAATAAAATAAGTTGTCAAAAAGATAAAACAGACGATAAACTAGATTAAAAGAAAGAAATTATATAAAAAAGCTACAAAAATCAAGGAAACACTTTAATAAAAGGTTCACACAGGAAAGAACCTATTCCAACCAAGCCGCGTTTCGCTCCGTTCTAGATGTAGCGGTACTAAATTCGCAGCTCCTAGCGGAACTGCTTATTAAGTACCAACGTCTTCCAAGGGGCTTCTTATGGAATACTTCTTTTCCTCCGCTGGTCGTTGGTTGTTCTGCTTTTTGAAAAGTGAAACTTGCGATAATCTATGAAGTTTCTGTGAGGAGATACAGGAAATAGATATTCAGAAAGGTCAATAGTTCTATGGGATTTAGAGTTTTGCAATTATCTAATGTAATTATTTTTTGAAGGAGAGGTATAATTATATATAGTGAGGCTAAAAATGGTTGATAAAAAAGGAAGAATAAAATATAATGAATTTATGTAACTCAGTTCTTTATGAAAAAGAGGAGATATGTATGAAAATTAAATTAAAAAATATTGCTAAAATTATTGAAGCTGATATTGATATGAATGGTATTTCAATTATAGCGGGTAATAACAATATTGGTAAAAGCACAATTTTAAAATCTATATATGCAGCAGTAAATACTTTTAGAAATTCTAATAAAAAAATTTTGGATGAATATAAACGTAGTTTGTATTCTATAATCTGGAGTTTTAATCAATATTTTAATGATAATGAATATTTATCACGTAAACTTTTGATTGATTTTTATGAACTATTAAGTAAAAATATTGTTTCTTTGTTGGAAATGGAAAATGAAAATAGAGTTTCAGAAATTAAAAGGTATTTTGATGAAGCTTTGACTAATTATGAAATGCAAGATAAAAATATCTATTCAGATAAATTCTTAATTCCACTGTATGATAAAATAGAAGAGGTTTTTAATCGACCTAAAGAAGTAATGATGAAATTTATTGGTGATAGGTATATTATAGGTACATTTAATAAGCAGATAAATTTTGCATCAGACATTTCCACGGCAAGTATTGAGATACATTCTGTAAATGGAGATAATGTCATAGAAATTAAGGATCATAAGATTGAGAGCCTTACTTTCAACTCTGTTAATGAACCTGATGTGATTTATTTACCTACATTTAATATTTTGGATATGATCAATCGTAATTATAATCATAGAGGAATGTCTTATTCTCCGGAAGGAGATATTCTTTATTATTTGCGAAATATTTCTAATCCAAACAGTACTTTTGAAGAATACACAGAAATTGAAAGTAATATAGAAACAGTGAAAGAGATACTTGAAGATGTGGTTAATGGAAATTTGAGAATGAGTAATAATGGAAGTATCATATATGATGATAACGATTTGGATATTTCTGTTAACTTGGAGAATGTTGCGTCTGGAATTAAAAATTTTCTTTTGATTAAGAAATTAGTTGAAAATGGGTTTTTAAAGAAAAATGGTATATTATTGATTGATGAACCCGAAACCAATTTACATCCTGAGTGGCATCTGAAGTTTGCTGAAATATTGGTGCTAATGTATAAAAATATGGGAGTTGTGTCTGTTGTTAATTCTCATAGCCCTTATTTTATCAGGGCATTGGAAGTAATGATGGCTAATTATGGAATCAAGGATAAAGGGAGTTTTTATTTAATGAAAGAAAAAATGAAGAATCGATATGTTACAGAGAATGTAACAAAAACTACTGAGAGTATCTATCAAACATTGTATAAACCGCTAGAAAATTTATGAGGTAGAAATGGATAGACTAATAGATAAAAATAAGGCAAAGAGTACACTTAGTGAAACATCTAAAGATGATGAAGGGAATGCGGTTGTTGATTATCAAAACCTAGTTTATAATTTTGATTGTATAACAAGTGATATTGCTGATATATATCGTGCGAAGAAACCTCATAAGTCTTGCGATGCATTATATATAAAAGATGATGCGCATATATATTTGATGGAATTTAAAAATGTTAGAAAATCGAGGATTCCTAAAAAAGAATTACATCAGAAAGCTTATGATAGTATTATGACATTACAAATGGCTTTTTTTCCGAAACTTTCTTTGAATGAACTGAAAATGAGGGTAGTGCTGATTGTAATATATAATGATGCTGGAATTATAGAAAAAGAACAGGATAGCGTTTCTTTTGATGCATTTAAAAGGAAAATGTCTGATTTATCGAAAAGTCAGAATAAAATATTATTCGGTTTGGAAATTTTCCAAGGAATATTGTATAAAGATATATTGACTTTAGAAAAACAAGAGTATGTAAAAACAATACATGATGTGATATTTAGCAAATAGTAATAAGAACAGTTAATGTAATTTATTCGAGTAGGGCGGGTATAACAACCGCTTTTCTATTCCATTGTTATCCTGAAATTTTTTTATACATTAAAACAGCCCAAAAAGTAGCGAAGGCGAGGAAGTATTCCAAAAGAAGCCCCTTGGAAGACGTCGGCACTTAATGAGCCATTTCGCAAGAAGCGAAATGGCAAATTTAGTACCGCTACGTCTGGAACGGAGCGAGAGCGCGGCTTCGTTGGAATACTTCCTTGCCGGAGCGTTCCCCGTTGGTCAAAAAACAAACTGATCTGTATTTTATATTTCATTTTTTTGTTGTTTTTCTAACTTCACTTTCTGGCGGAGTTCTTTAAAGAAATTTTTTAAAATCAAGCTGCACTCTTCTTCTAAAATCCCTATTTCTATTTCCGCCTGATGGTTGAATTGAGACATTTGTAAAAGATTTAAAATAGAACCAGCACATCCAGCTTTTGGATTCATACAGCCAATATATACCTTTCTCATTCTGGCTTGAATAATCGCTCCTGAACACATCTGACATGGTTCTAATGTTATATAAATATCACAGTTTTCTAAACGCCAATCCCCCATATATTTACTCGCTTTTCGGATAGCATTTAACTCCGCATGGGAAAGAGTATTTTTATCTATTGTCCTTCGGTTATAGCCTCGACCAATTATTTTGCCTTCATAAACAATCACACATCCGATGGGAACTTCTCCTACGGAAGCGGCTTTTTTAGCGAGGCGCAGCGCTTCTTTCATATATCGTTGTTGTTCTGTCATTTTTTCTCTCATTTCTATATGAATTTTTCTATTATCGTTTTTATGTTGATTCTATCATAGATCTGAACATAATAACAGTCAACTAGATGAATTTATTTTATGAAAAAATCTTCATCTGCTAAAATGGAATAAAAAATAGTATCAAATTTTTGACCTTGTTTTATTATTGTTTCATAGTTTTACACCTCTTATAGTAAAATCTTTCTGAAATTCATTTACTTTCTCTGGTTTTTAGATATAATAGAAATAGAAATCTAAAGTATTCTTGAAATTTCAATAATTCTATATATCTAACTGTACCAAATGGTACAATTATAAGAAAGGATGATTTACATGAACTTAGCAAAAATTTCTGCCAATGGGCAGATTACTGTTCCTGCCGAAATACGCCGTGTGCTTGGTCTAAAATCTGGAGATAAAATCTTGTTCTTTCAGAATCCAAATGGTGAGATTGTCATCAACAATGCTTCCGCACAGGCAATTTATAAAGCCCAGAAAGCATTTGAGGGTGTTTCTGAACAAATGGGCGTGTATAATGAAGATGACGTACAGGCATTAGTTGACGAAGTACGTTATGGAAAGGGAAAAAAATGAAGATACTTGTGGATACCAATATTCTGATTTCCGCCGTACTGTTTCCATATTCAAAGCCTGCTAAAGCATTGGTCTATATTACTGAGAATCACGAAATGGTCTTATGCGATCAGAATCTGACAGAGCTTCGTGAAGTTCTTAACAGGAAAGCTCCACAAGCTCTGCCTGATGCGGAAGTATTGCTGACGGAATTATCTTACGAGTTAATCCCCGCAGCTTATCCATCACTATTAAATTTTCTTTTTATCATTCTATACATAATATTGCGCTTGTGCTTGATACATATCCGCAAAGATACCATTTAATTTCATTAATTGTTCAAAATTTCCATACTCTGCGATTTTTCCGCCATCTAATACCGCTATTTTATCACAGATACTCACACTCGATAAACGATGTGAAATAAAAATCGTTGTATGCTCTTTGGAGATGAGTTTAAAACTTTTGAATACTTCATACTCTGATATCGGATCTAATGCTGCTGTTGGTTCGTCTAGGATAAAGATATCGGAATTTTTATAAAGTAATCTGGCTATCGCTATTTTCTGCGATTCTCCTCCTGATGGTTCTATCCCTTCCTCGTCAAAATAATTATATAACACTGTTTCCCATTTTTTATCTGTTTTTTCTATCAATGCATTTGTTCCTGATACCATACACGAATTTTCTAGTCGCCCTGACTGATAATCTTGTCCGCATAGCACATTTTCTTTTATTGTCCCACAGATTAACTTAAAATCTTGAAATATTGTGCCTATTAACTTGATGTATTTCTCATATGGAAGGGTATTGATATCTATATCATTCACATAAATATGACCTTCTGTGGGCTGATAAAAGCGGCATAATAACTTAATCAACGTAGTTTTCCCCTGCCCATTCTTGCCGACAATTATCATTTTTTCTCCCGGATGTATCGTCAGATTCACATTTTTTAAAATATCATTTTCTGTATTCGGATATCGAAAGGATACATCTTTAAATGTGATGGTAACAGGCTGTTTTATGTCTGGCAGCTTGTCTGCTTTTTCCTCTAAATCCATATACATAAATTCCCTCAAAGAAGTGGCAAATATATTCTGCTTTTTTATTTTTCCTCTTAAATCAATGATGGACTGAATCGTTTCAGAAAAAGCGAAAATAGAGGAAACATAAAAGGTAAAATCTCCCACACTGATTGTTTTGTCCACCACCTGATAAATAATAATGAGATAGATAAAAACGGTCTGTAATGCGATGAAAAACAGATTAATACTGTCCCCGATTATCTCTATATATCTTAAATGTGCATCGGTTTTACTCTCTACCGCCACCAATTTTTTCAATTTTTTTATAATCCATGTTTCCAATCCATGCACTCGCAGTTCTTTCGCTCCCGAAACATCTTTAGAATAATTGGTCAAATATCCTTCTTTTCTCCAAAGAGAAGATAAGATCTGAAAGCGGCGGTTGCTTTCTTTTATGTTAAAATAATTGACCACATTTTTTACTATACAGGGAATCACTGCTAAAATGGCGATTAAAAAGTTAATCTGTAATACAATTCCGATACAACCTGCTACCTTACAAATATATTCTATCATTTGAAAGATATCATCTATATAAGATGATAAACTTTTTCCTTTGTTCGCTAACTCTATCATATTTTGGATTGAATTTGTTTCTAATTTTCCATATTCTATCCGCATCGCTTTTTCTGAAAATATCAGCTTAAACTTCTTCTCAAATTCACTCTCTTCTGTCTGTAGTTTCGTCTGAATGATATTTTGCATGATTCTGGATAAATATAAAGCTCCCAAAAGAAATAACAATCTTGTTATCAAAAAAGACAGATTATCCCTTGCTGTGAGTAAATCATCTAAAATTACTTTCACTAATATCATCGGCAAAAAGAGATTTATCATAGAAAAAATAATATTTCCTATCTTAAAAAACAATATTTTTTTATTTAATTTAAAACAAACTTTTATCCCAAATATGTAATTTTTAATTTCCTGTTTTCCCATACTCTTCCCCCACTTGCAGATAACCGCTCGCCTGCTTCTCAAACAAAGATTGATAAAAGGTTTCCTGTTCCATTAATTCTGTATGTGTTCCAAATTCGATCAATTTTCCTTTTTCAAAAACTGCAATTTTATCACAATACCTCGCACAAGCGAGTCTATGAGAAATATAAATTGCCGTTTTTCCTTTGGAAATATCCTTTATATTCTGATAAAATTGATGTTCCGCCAGAGAATCTAACGCAGAGTTCGCCTCATCAAAAAGATAAATATCAGCCTTTTTATAAATGGTTCTTGCTAATGCTATCTTCTGTAATTCTCCTCCAGAAAGTTCGATTCCATTATCATCAAATTCTTTATATAAAGTGGTATTCTCCTTATTCGGCAGCCTTTGCATCTTCTCTTTTAACATTCCTAAATCAATCGCTCTATCCAGCCGTTCTCTCTCTTCTTTCTGATTTAACACAATATTTTCTATAATCGGGAAGGCAAATAATTTATAATCCTGTAATAACACACCTAATATCTTCGTATATTGTTCTTTGCTAATAGAGCAAATATCCACTCCGCCTATCAGAATCTTCCCCTTAGTCGGCTCATACAGTTTGCATAATAATTTTATCAATGTTGATTTCCCTGCTCCATTGACTCCAACAATCGCCAGACTCTCTCCCTGATTTAATTTAAAATGAATATCCTGCAATACATACTTATCACTATTGGGATATTGAAAACTCACATGCTGAAATTCAATCGAATAATCAGATAATGTCCGAGTTTCTTTCTCTTCCTTCTGTTTATCCGTTAAAACAGCCTGATATTCTTTTAGTAAATCAATATTCTTTGCCCAAAACTGAAATTCATCTGCAGAATGTAACACTTCTTTTAAATACTCCATAAAATTAGGAGTTATCGTTAAATACATGGAAAATGTGCCTAATGAAATTTTATTCGCCAGATAAGACAGAATTATCATGATATAAATAAAACAATCCCCCAAAAAAGATAGAATCATTCCCAGAATATTCAGAAATATTATCTTTTTATGATGTACTTTTGTCAGAGAAATCCCCTGTTCACTTGCTGTACTGAACTTATCCTTGATCAGATGATTCATCTGATTAATTCTGATATCCTTCCCATAAATATGGTCAGTTGCAATTTTAAAAAAATAATTGATTCTTCGGGAAATAGGAGCTAGATTATGATTATAATTATAATTTTCCTGATTCATAAAATGTCCTAGCAGATAATTGAAAATACTCAGTACTAAAATTCCAAGAAGCAAACTAAAATGCAGCCTTATAATCAAATAACCATAAAGAACTACTTGAATGACATTTTCAATAAAAAAAGAAATAAAATACAAATAATCCGTAGGTCGGATATTACTCTTCACCTTCTGCTGAAGATCTAGAAACTTACTATCCTCTATCTTTTGATAATCACAATAAACATTCGTACATAAATGCTGAACACCTGTAAGAGATGATAATAAATTATAATAATGACTCCATATTGTCTGTATAATATTATAAGATAAATTCAATATCATGGTAGTAATCGCCATAACACAGACAAGAGTAGTCAAATATTTGATATCCCCTCCATTTGTCAATTCATCAATAATTAATTTCGGAAAAATGACGAAAATTAACGGACGTATTACATTTAATATAATTTTTATCGGATATACAAGTAAAACAACAGGTTTTAAAGATATGATATACTTTATCATAAAACATAAATCTTTTATATATTTCATAACACTTCACTATTCAGGTAAACTTATAAACAAAATCTTCATACCTTCACATTTTAATAGTATCATAAGTAAAACACTATCAGATCGCACAATATAATTTTAAAAAAGTTTTCAACATCTTTATAAGCCTATCCTGAAATCCCCCTTTCTTTTATTATTTTCTATTTGCTTTCATTTGTAATCATTTTTAACTTAAAAAAGTATCATTCTCCTTTCCCTTCAACTCACTTATAAATAATTATAAACTGAACAGTAAGTTATCTTTATCTTATCAAAAATATTTATTAATGTCTATCAATTAATACTTGAATCACATGGTAAACGCCTTTTCCACATGGAACAGGCGTTTTTATTGTCTGGCAGATGAAAGAGAGCTGATAATGTGGCAATACAACCCATACTTGACCCTAAAGGACTGATTTCTCAAATGTTATTCTTGCCTTGGTACTGCACCTGATATAGTATAATAAAGTTGTAACGCTAAACAGAAAATAATGATATACTTAATAAACAAAAAGGACAGAAAAGCAAAATATAGGGAGCAAAAAAAGCAGTCAAAAAACAAGATACTCCAAATATACCATAAATACTCTGGAAACCTGGAATACAGAATGATGAAGGTTTATTTATTGCAAGCAAAAATAAGTTTAAGCAATACAACTGTATTAAAATATATGTAGGAGCTAAGAATCAAATCCACGGTAACGCTCAAAAAGTCGACATACAAAAAGGGGAAGTGTGATAAGAAGTTTGAAAGCTGCCTAGACAAAGAATTCTATGTAGAGAAGCCAAATGAAAAATGGTGTATGGATTTCACCTATATTTTTATGGAAAAGTGTTACAAAAAAGCTTGACCATCTCAATATCTGTAATTTGGGCTAATTAATAATTGGTTTAGGTGGTACAGACAATCCCTCTGACACAAAGATAGCTTCGTATAAAAAATCTTGAAGTAATCTATCTTCTCCCTCTAATATTGTTCTAATATTATAATTTATAATTATCTCTCACAATCTCGATTTTCCAGTATGATAAACTAGAAATTGTTATCTTAGCTTAATCCTTATAGTAATTCAGCATATACTCATAAATGTTTCTGGTTTGTTCTTCATCTCCCCAACATAAAGGTTCATCAGCATAACGCAGAGTCCAAAATGGCTCTATATTCTGGATGTTCCCTGGAAGACTTTCCCACAAGCTATACATTTGACTTGCAAAACGCTTTATATCCGAACAATTTATATAAACCGCATTTAATTTGCTCATTAAAATTCTGCCAAATTGTTCAAGATCAAGATTATTATAATCAATATGTGTTCTCACATAAATAATGGCTTTTTTAATGTCTGTTTCCCATTCCAAATAGAGCAAATCATCGCTTTCGGGGGTACGGAGAAATAATTCATCAAGCCGCTTATTGTACTCATTTTCTGTTACTAATTCCTCATAAAGCAAAATCGCATAAACCAATAATTCCTCCATGATAACACCTCCATTCCTGATTTGCCATTGCAGTTCAGCTTTCGCTTACTGGCGAAAAATTAGAAATCAATCTCCGTTTCCAGAATAACCGGTTCGTCCTCATCGGCATCGCCGTCCTCCAGTCCTTCCGGTTCCTCAGAAGGCTCCCCTTCCGGTTCGTTTTTTTCTTCCGGCTCCTCCGGTGCAGGCTCCGCTTTTTCCGCAGCCTTTCTGCCCTTCGCCTTTCCTTTTTTCGCCGTTCCTTCCGTTTCCTTCGCCGCTTCTGCATCTTCCGCATTTTCCGCGCCTTCCGCCGTTCCTTCAGCCGGTTTTGCATCTAAAGATGGTAATCCGAAATGCTCACGCACCGCGTTATCTATTTCCTTGCAAACCTCAGGGTTATCCCGCAGGAACTGCTTCGCGTTTTCACGCCCCTGCCCGATGCGCGTTTCCTTACATGCATACCATGAGCCGCTTTTGCTCACAATATCCACTTCCGCCGCCAAATCCAGAATATCGCCTTCCATGGAAATGCCCTGCCCGTACACAATATCAAATTCCGCTGTTTTGAAGGGCGGCGCAACCTTATTTT
>OFGK01001572.1_pt1 | contig 11646 bp, 15 predicted proteins | sample 1521771 | NCBI WGS metagenome assembly OFGK01 (sample SAMEA3504088, study PRJEB24116) | mouse gut metagenome | biome: mouse gut; feature: mouse-associated habitat; material: faeces | place: Denmark | collected 2011 | reverse complement strand
CTGCGAATTTAGTGTCCGCTACGTCTGGAACGGAGCGAGAGCGCGTCTGACAGGGTATTCCTCTATCCGAAGTGGACTATTCGGGGATATTTTTAAATAGAAATGTTTTTTTGGATTGTTTGTAAAAAAAGTGATTTTTTACTTGATATATTTTATAGAAGGTGCTATAATTATAAACGGACTTTTTTTGAAAGGAGGATTCACTGTGAAAGTTAGATCATCAGTTAAGCCTATTTGTGAAAAATGTAAAGTTATTAAAAGAAAAGGAAGTATCAGAATTATCTGTGAAAACCCTAAACATAAACAAAGACAAGGGTAATTTATGAAAAAAGAGATATTTTGATGGAAGAGATACTAGAGTAAATTCTAATATCTTGTTATTTGTATGCGGCTGCAGTGATAAATAAAGAACCACTAGGGTGAGTTGTTTATCTTGTCACTATAATATAAATATTAATGCGCACTACATTTCGACGGCAGGTGACTGACGGGCTGCGTATTAGTTTTGTCTGTTTTATGATAAGAATTATAAAAACAGAGAGGGAAAAAAGTAAGTGAATAAATTTTAAGAAAAAATGGAGGTGTAATACACACATGGCTCGTATTTCCGGTGTAGATTTACCAAGAGAAAAACGTGTGGAAATTGGATTAACTTATATCTATGGTATTGGCAGAGTAAGTTCTAACCGTATTTTAAAAGAAGCAAATGTTAATCCTGACACTCGCGTTAGAGATTTAACAGACGATGAAGTGAAGAAAATTAGTGCAGTGATCGATGAAACTCAGATGGTAGAAGGTGATTTGAGAAGAGAAATCGCTATGAATATCAAGAGATTACAAGAGATCGGATGTTATAGAGGTATTCGTCATAGAAAAGGACTTCCTGTTCGTGGTCAAAATACAAAGAATAATGCTAGAACAAGAAAAGGTCCTAAGAAAACAGTTGCAAATAAGAAGAAATAAACCCATAAGGGAGGTTAGTTTAAGAGATGGCAAAACAAGTGTCAGGAAAAAAAGTGACAAAAAAGCGTGTTAGAAAAAATGTAGAACGAGGACAAGCACATATTCAGTCTTCTTTTAATAATACAATCGTAACATTAACCGATACAGAAGGAAATGCGCTGGCTTGGGCTAGTGCTGGTGGTCTTGGGTTTAGAGGTTCAAGAAAATCTACTCCTTATGCAGCACAGATGGCTGCTGAAACTGCAACAAAAGCAGCTTTAGTACATGGGCTAAAGACAGTAGATGTGATGGTAAAAGGACCAGGTTCAGGAAGAGAAGCAGCTATCCGTGCACTTCAGGCTTGTGGTCTGGAAGTGACCAGTATTAGAGATGTAACTCCTGTTCCACACAATGGATGTCGTCCTCCAAAACGCAGAAGAGTTTGATCGAATCGAGCGAGAAATATTTATTGTTTCATGCAATGGTCTTATTTCTGACTACTGTGAGTGGAAAGATATTATGAAGTGTGAGTGAATTTAAAAACCCGAAAACCAAGGGAAATCAAAAATAAAATTTAGGAAAGGAAAAGCTATTTAGGTGTTTAGTAGCAGGTGTAATTAAGTGGCAGTTAATAGAGTTCCTGTATTAAAAAGATGTAGATCTCTTGGACTTGATCCCATTTATTTAGGTATTAATAAAAAATCTTATAGAGAATTAAAAAGAGCAAATAAAAAACTTACAGAATATGGAATTCAGTTGAGAGAAAAACAAAAAGCGAAATTTATTTATGGTGTGTTGGAAAAACCTTTTTATAACTATTATATAAAAGCAGCAAATATGAATGGTATGGCTGGTGAAAACTTGATGATTTTGCTGGAGAGAAGATTAGATAATGTTATCTTCCGTTTAGGTTTTGCAAGAACTAGAAAAGAAGCAAGACAGATTGTAGATCACAAGAATGTATTAGTGAATGGAAAATGTGTGAATATTCCTTCTTATTTGATTAAGGCTGGAGATACAGTTGAAATTAAAGAAAAATGTAAATCTTCTCAAAGATATAAAGATGTTTTAGAAACCACTAATTCAAGATTAGTTCCGGAATGGTTAGAAGCCGACAAAGAGAATTTAAAAGGTGTGGTAAAACAATTACCTATTAGAGAGAATATTGACGTTCCGGTTGACGAAATGCTTATCGTCGAATTATATTCTAAGTAATCCTATAACCCAAAAGGAGGGGCTTTATAGTGTTCGATTTTGAAAAACCAAAAATTGAGATTGCTGAAATTTCAGAAGACAAAAAATACGGAAGATTTGTTGTAGAACCGCTTGAACGAGGCTATGGAACCACTCTTGGTAATTCATTGAGAAGAATTATGTTATCTTCTTTACCGGGAGCTGCGGTTAGCCAGGTGAAAATTGATGGTGTCTTACATGAATTCAGTTCTATTCCTGGGGTGAAGGAAGATGTGACTGAAATTATTATGAATATCAAAAGCCTTGCGATTAAAAATAACAGCGATACCAATGAAACAAAAAACGCTTATATTGAATTTGAAGGCGAAGGTGTTGTTACAGCGGCAGATATTCAGGTTGATCAAGATATTGAGATTTTAAACCCTGACTTAGTAATCGCGACGCTAAATGGTGGAGCGGATAGTAAACTTTACATGGAATTAACCATTACAAAAGGTAGAGGTTATGTGAGTTCCGAAAAGAACAAAAACGAAGACCTCCCGATTGGTGTTATAGCTGTAGATTCTATTTATACGCCAGTAGAGCGTGTGAATTTATCAGTACAGAATACCCGTGTTGGGCAAATTACAGATTATGATAAGCTTACTTTGGACGTTTACACAAATGGAACATTAGCACCAGACGAAGCTGTTAGTTTAGCAGCAAAAGTATTGAGTGTACATCTTAATTTATTCATTGATCTTTCTGAAAATGCAAAAACGGCAGAAGTTATGGTAGAAAAAGAAGATAATGAAAAAGAAAAAGTTCTAGAGATGAACATAGATGAATTAGAGTTATCCGTTCGTTCTTATAATTGTTTGAAGAGAGCTGGTATTAACACCGTAGAAGAATTATGTAATAGAACATCAGAAGATATGATGAAAGTCCGTAATCTTGGGCGTAAGTCATTAGAAGAAGTGCTTGCGAAATTAAAAGAATTAGGATTACAATTAAATCCAAGCGATGATAATTAATTCTGCGAAATGGAATTGGATTATATCGCAAAATGAAACTAATTTATGGAAGAAAAAGCATTTAATCAATAAGACCAAAGAAGCGTGATTAAATGTTCCACAAATGGAGGAAAATAAAAATGGCAGGATATAGAAAACTTGGCAGAACAAGTAGTCAGAGAAAGGCTATGTTAAGAAGTTTAACTACAGCTCTTATCGTAAATGGAAAAATTAAAACAACAGACACAAGAGCGAAGGAAGTTCGTAAAGAAGTTGAGCATTTAATCGCTTTAGCTGTGAAGGAAAAAGATAATTTTGAAGAAGTTACGGTAAAAGCGAAAGTGCCTCGTAAGGATAAAGATGGAAAACGTGTGAAAGAAGTAGTGGATGGGAAAAGAGTCACTATTTATGATGAAGTGGAAAAGACAATTAAGAAAGATTTGCCTTCTCGTCTTCATGCTAGAAGACAGATGTTAAAAGTTCTTTATAAAGCATCTGATATTTCTGCTAAGAGAAAGAAAGATAAGAAGGAAATTGATTTAGTTGCTAAGTTATTTGACGAAATCGCACCAAAGTATACAGAACGTAAAGGTGGATATACTAGAATCGTGAAAATCGGTCAACGTAAGGGCGATGCAGCTATGGAAGTTTTAATTGAATTAGTGTAAAAGTTAGAAGATAAGCTCTGCGCCGGGAGGAAAGCGGAGCTTTTTTGGTATAATAAATTAGGGTATAGATGCTGCTTTTTGGTGGATGAGGGATTAAATTTATATGAAGTGTCAAAGGTTCGCGAAAGGGGAGGGACTATTCCAACGAAGCCGCGCTTTCGCTCCGTTCCAGACGTAACGGACACTAAATTCGCAAATCCCGCTTCTTGCGGGTTTGCTTATTAAGTGCCGACGTCTTCCAAGGGGCTTCTTTTGGAATAGTCCCTCCCCTTTCGCTAGTTTGTATTAGAGGTTAATTTGAGAAATGTGTTTTAGGTATGAATGATTTTTACTGTGTAACATTTCAACGTAGATGTCAGTTTATTGGGATTTTCAATAATAAATGTATGGCAGTATGCAAAATTTTAATTTAATATAAACAGATAGAATAAAATGCTGTAAAATTTATCGTTGATTTTTACAGCATTTTGAGTTATAATATCAATAGAATTTTATTCGACAATATAGAAAGGATGGTTTGTATGGCAAGCATATTACCAGTATCTGATTTAAGAAATTATAATGAAGTATTAAAAAATTGTCAGGTTGGAGAGCCAGTATTTCTTACTAAAAATGGAAGAGGCAGATTTGTAGTAATGGACATAGAGGATTATGAGCGTGATAAGGCAGAAAAGAAACTTTTAGAGAAACTACATGAAGCAGAGGATGCAATTAAAGCAGGAAATGATTGGTTGAGTATAGAGGAATTGAAAGCTATGGTAGGGGAATAAAATATGAAGGAATTAAGGATAAACCCATTTGTAGTAGAAGATTTAAAGACAATCAAAAATTTTATTGCTGAAGATAATGTAAATAAAGCATCAGAAGTGATACAAAATATTTACAGTCAGTTTGAGAAAATACAACAGTTTCCTTATATTGGAGCAGACTTATCTAAACGTGTAAGTTTTAAAACAGATTATAAATATGTTGTGTGGGAGAATTATATTATACTTTATAAAGTAGGTAAAGAAGCAGTAGAAATTTATCGTGTGATAAATCAGTATCAGGATATTATGAGAATATTTAGATAAAATTTGATAGGAGTGATATATTATTAAAAATGTTATAAAAACATTAGGTTTGCGGGTTTCGCCTAAATGTATATTTTTTTGTGTTGCGGAGCGAGTAGAAGATGAAGTAAATATTTTGGTTATAGATAAGATCATTGTACCAATAGCATTGGAAATTCCAGATAAGTTAAGTTTTTTGAGAATACTTTTATATACTATTATCAACCAATATCAGATTGATCATGCGATAATGCGCCGTATAGAGGATAATTCAAAAACAGTAGATGTTACAAGGACTAATATAGAAGGAGTGATCCAAGAATTAATTTCAAATTGTCGTATTCAAAAATATAGAACTTGTAAATTAGTACAACTAGGACAATTATTAGAACAAGAAATAAAAGAAATAAAAACATGTGTGGAGGGAAATAATTTATATGAAATAGAAGAATGGGATACATATAAAAAAGAGGAAAGGGAAAGTGTTTTGTGTGCATTAGCTGCATCTGAACTATAGGAGAAATTATGATAGATGTTTGTACGGAAGTTGATTTAGAAAATATGCAGCCATTTGGTAATATGGAAGGCAAAAATTCAATGATTTTTCTAGCAAATGATAAACAACTTAATCATAAATTTATAGAATGGTAAATGGAGATGAATTTTGGAATAATCAAGTAAGAACCTTTGAACGATCTAAAATAATAAATGGAACATTTCCTGATAGAAAAGCATATTTGCCACATATTCAAAAGAAAATCAGAAAAATTATTAATAAATGTTTAGAGATAGATGTTGATAAAAGGTATCAATCGGTATTAGATATTATTAATGATTTATCTGTTATTGATGGAGAAATGGATTGGCTATATGAAAAAAAGGCTGGAATAGGAGAAATATGGAAAAATAAAGTTGATAATATGGAAATAAGTATAACTCTTAAAGAATTGGGAACAGCTTATGAAATAGAAACTATAAAAACTAATATACAAAGTAAAAGACAAATTAGAATATCTGTTATGTGTAGAAAAGGATTATCTAAGTCAGAAGCATATAAAATGATTCAAGAATATATAAAATAAAAGAGAAAGGGCGTGGCGAAATGTTTAAGAAAATTACAACCTCAAATAATTGTAGTTATAAGCAAAGTGTTTCATATAAGGAAAATATGCCATATCGTGCCCGACTAAAGAAGGCTAAAGCAGAGGATTTAAAAGAAAATATAAAAGTTATTGATTTGAAAAATGGATTTTCAAAAGTGGTTCATGAAACAATCAATAAAAAAATATAGGAGATATTGGATAAAATATACATCTGATAAATGAAATGGTAATTGATATGGGTACAGCAGCTTTGAAATTATATAAACGAGAAGTGAAATCATATAAAAATGATACTATTTTGAAATAAAAAATAATGTAAAATATGATTTGTAGGGAACTGAAAAAAGCATTAAAGTAGAAGAGAATCACTTCCTACAAGATGTGAAACAAAAATGGAGTGATTAAGTATTTATATCTAAGTTTGAATTATAGAGATTTCATGATATTGATATGGTATTTCTCACAAATTAGTTACATTCATAAACTAGCTTAAGAGAAGGATATATTCCGAAAGAAACCCCTTGGAAGACGTTGGCACTTAATGAGCAGTTCCGCAAGAAGCGGGGCTGCGAATTTAGTGTCCGTTACGTCTGGAACGGAGCGAGAGCGTGGTTTCGTTGGAATATATCCTTCCCTTAAGCGGAACTCTGAGTGAAACATGAAAAAGTAAAGGGTTGAAATGATATTTTTTTGAATAGTGATTATAAAGTGATTTATAAATGAGAATGTTTGTTGGACTTGATTTTTATATAGAAATGGCTTAAAATGTTAACCATAATTATTAGAAAGATTACTTTTGAAAAGATAGGGGGATATTGGAGAGGACAGGAGGGATTCTATAGGATTATTTATCCTGCTTTCTCCAATATTTTTTTGTTTTTTATAATAGGTTAGTTTATCAAGGGGATAATTTTTATATAAAAGAAAGGAGGATTTGTTTTGAAAATAATTAAGATAAAAGATTTAATATATGAATATGCGAAATATGATGAAGAAGGAAATATAGCAGAGATGAACAGAGCGATTGATGACGTGAATTTAGATGTAAAACAGGGGGATTTTATCGCGATTTTAGGACATAATGGTTCTGGAAAATCTACATTAGCGAAACATCTCAACGCTATTTTAATACCTGCAGAGGGGATTGTATGGGTAGGAGGAAAAGATACAAAGGATGAGAGTAATATTTGGGATATAAGACAAACTGCTGGAATGGTATTCCAAAATCCGGATAATCAGATAATTGGAAGTATTGTGGAGGAAGATGTGGGGTTTGGACCAGAGAATATAGGGGTAGAAACAGATGACATATGGAAGAGAGTGGATATGGCACTTCGAGCGGTGAATATGACAGCATATCGAAATCATTCTCCTAATAAATTATCGGGGGGACAGAAACAGAGAGTGGCGATTGCTGGAGTAGTTGCGATGAAACCACAGTGTATTATTTTAGATGAACCTACAGCGATGTTAGATCCATTAGGCAGAAAAGAAGTGATTCAAACAGTAAAAGAGTTAAATGAAAAGGAAAAGGTGACGATTATTCTCATCACTCATTATATGGAAGAGGTGATTTTTGCGGATCATGTGATTGTCATGGATGGAGGAAAAGTAGTGATGCAGGGGAAACCAAGAGAAATTTTTTCTCAGGTAGAAAAGTTAAAAGAATATCGTTTAGATGTTCCACAGGTGACAGAATTAGCACATGAATTAAAAAAAGAAGGAGTTTTTCTTCCAGATGGAATTCTTACAATAAAAGAATTTGTAAATGCGATGGCAGAATTTCTATGAAAAAGGAAAATAGATGATAGAGAGGAATTAAGATGACAATTCGATTAGAAAATGTGAATTATGTCTATGGAGAAGGTACGGCATATGAAATTCATGCTTTAAAAAATATAAATTTAAAGATAGAAAATGGGGAATTTATTGGTTTAATTGGGCATACGGGGTCTGGAAAATCGACTTTAATTCAGCATTTGAATGGATTAATAAAGGCGACTTCAGGAACGATTTATTATGATGATGAAAATATTTATCGTGAGGGTTATTCTTTAAAGGAATTGAGGGGAAAGGTAGGATTAGTGTTTCAATATCCAGAGCATCAGTTATTTGAAACAGATGTTTTTACAGATGTTTGTTTTGGACCAAAGAATCTTTTTATGTCGAAAGAAGAGGTAGAAGAAAGGGCGAAAGAGGCTTTAACGGCAGTGGGATTAGGAGAGGAATTTTATAAAAAATCTCCATTTGAACTTTCTGGAGGGCAAAAAAGAAGGGTGGCGATTGCTGGAGTTCTTGCGATGAATCCCAAAGTGCTAATTTTAGATGAACCTACGGCAGGGTTAGATCCAAAAGGAAGAGATGAAATTTTGGGGGAGATAGATAGACTGCATAAAGAGAAAAAGATGACAATTATTTTAGTTTCTCATAGTATGGAAGATGTAGCTCAGTATGTGGATAGAATTATTGTTATGAATAAGGGGTGTGTAAATTTTGATGGTATACCTCAACAGGTATTTAAACAATATAAAGAATTAGAGAAAATTGGTTTGGCAGCGCCGCAGGTGACTTATATTATGCAGGCTCTTTCAGAAAGGGGATTTTCGGTGAATAGGGATGTAACTACAATAGAAGAAGCGAAAGACAGCATTTTGAAATATTTAAAGAACAAAAAAGAAAGAGGAGAATAGGAGAAATGATTCGAGATATCACGATTGGACAATATTACCCGACAAATTCTGTTATCCATAGATTAGATCCAAGAGTAAAATTAGCGGGAACTATGATTTTTCTGATTTCTTTATTTTTGGTAAAAGGTTTTACGGGGTATATTATCACTACTATTTTTTTAGGAGCAGTGATTAAAATATCTCATGTTCCATTAAAGTTTATGTTGAAAGGGCTAAAGGCTATTTTTTTGTTGCTGATATTCAGTGTGACATTTAATTTATTTCTGACATCTGGAGAGGTATTGATTCAAGTATGGATTTTTAAAATCACAAAAGAGGGAATTTATATAGCTGGTTTTATGGCGATTCGGTTAATTTATTTAATTATTGGGACATCGATTATGACACTCACTACTACGCCAAATGAATTAACAGATGGATTGGAGAAGGCATTAAAGCCATTAAATAAAATCCGAGTTCCTGTACATGAAATTTCTATGATGATGTCTATCGCACTTCGGTTTATTCCCATTTTATTAGAAGAAACAGATAAAATTATGAAAGCACAGATGGCGAGAGGGGCTGATTTTGAGAATGGAAATATTTTACAGAGAGCTAAGAATATGATCCCTATTTTAGTTCCACTATTTATTTCTGCATTCCGTAGGGCAAATGATTTAGCGATGGCTATGGAGGCAAGATGTTATCGTGGAGGAGAGGGAAGGACGAAAATGAAGCCTTTAAAATATAAGAAAAGAGATAGGATAGCATATTTTATTTTAGGAATTTATGTGATAGGGGTTTTGGGAATGAATATGGTGATAGGCAATTTTTTATAGAAAGGTGAAAGCCATGAAAAGGATTATGTTGATTATTTCCTATGATGGGACAAATTATTGTGGATGGCAAACACAGGAAAATGGAATAACGATAGAAGAAGTATTAAATAAATGTCTTTCAGAAACATTACAAGAGAGTTATCAATAATCTCTGCCTCTTCATCCATTAATCCGCTAAAATTTAATACCATTTCAAACACTTCATCTCTGGTACCTGTCACATTCGACGTTGCAATAATTGAATAATTCTCCTGGCTTAATTTTGTTGCTAATTGTGTATACCTCTTAGAGTTGCTCAAAAAAATGTAATCCAGCCTAAAACCGTCGGGAATGTAGTTAATTGCAATCACAAACGGGTGCTTCTCTTGTATGTATCGAACGATAATTTTTCTCTCTGTATTTACTGTAACACCAGGTCCAATCAGAAGAAGCTTTTTCCCGCTAAGCTTATCTTCTAATTTTTTCCAGGAAATCTCGTCATTAATTTCATTTTTTTGATATTCTGCATACAATTTTTCTATATACTTTTTATCATATAAAAGCTTCTTTTCACCTTGCAGTTTTGACAGAACCTCGTTTACTGACTTAACAGATAATGTTTTCTTGTTAAGTAAATATGTTACATAATTGGGATGACAATTATTAGAGGCTGCCAGGTAATAAAACATATTGTACCCCCATCTTACAGGAGGATGAAACTGTGTGATATTCACATCAATTGCCTCAAGGAGCTGACTGATGTGATATTTTTTACCAAACCCATGATTCATATGCATCGCAATAAGTTCAATGGGAACATTGCCCGCTCCCTTTCCCATACCATAAAGGCTTCCGTCTACCATCAGAGCCCTTTCAGTTTTGTTAGAAAGCATGGCAATACAATTCGCATATCCCATTTGAAAATTATTGTGACCATGATATCCAAGCATAATCTCAGGATTTAAATGTTCATTCAAAAGCCTGAAATAGTGAAGCAGATGGTCTTGGTGCATCAGCCCATAGGTATCCACCATTGATACAGCCCAAGGCTCTACCTGATTTGCCAGGCTTATCAATGACATCATTTCTTCATCGCTGTAGCTTGTCACTGACACAAGCTGTACAAAAACTTTATATCCTTTCTCTTTCAAGCTTTTACAGAATCGTAACGCTGGCTCACGCAAATGCTTTTTAAAAATCACGCGAATTCCGTCAAGATAGCTTTTGTCGCATGGACGAATATTTTCGAGCCCACAGGTTCCAAAATCAATCATGCCAACTACCATCGTCTGCTTTCTCTCCAGCTTGCCGTATATTTTCCTGACGCAGTCCGTATTTGGCATGATACTTCTATTCAAATCAAATTCACGGCGTTCGTCTAAAAATCCTATTTCAACCATTTCTATGCCTGCGCCGACAATTCTTTCAAAAATACTAACCAAATTGTCATGGCCAAAATTCCAGTCGTTTATATATCCGCCGTCACGCAATGTACAATCCAATAGATGTATGCTTCCCATGTCCCCTCCCTATTGACCGACTGCCTCCACAATCACTTTTGCCATGTAATCAATCTTCTCATCTGTCATTCCTGGATAAACACCCACCCAAAAAGAGTTGTACATAACAAAATCTGTTATTTTCAGTTCTCCTGCCACACGATATGCGTCTGTTCCTCTTATTTGGTCAAAGCATGGATGCTTAATCAAATTCCCGCTAAACAGTAACCTTGTCTGAATATTATGTGCTTCAAGATACCTGATAATCTCATCCCGTTTCAGTCCGACACCTTCTCTAACGCTAAGTAAAAATCCAAACCAAGATGGCTCGCTGTTTTCTGCTGCTTCAGGAAGAATAACCTTGTCTGAAATCGTCTCTAATTTTTTGCGCAGCCGTTTCCAGTTCCTCTTTCTGGCTTCCATAAATGTTGGAAATTTTTTTAACTGCTCCACGCCTATTGCTGCCTGCATATCCGTGACCTTCAGATTATATCCGAAATGGCTGTACACGTATTTGTGATCATACCCCTTCGGCAATTCTCCAAACTGTCTGTCAAAGCGCTGTCCGCAAACATTATCCAGCCCTGACGGACATACACAGTCACGTCCCCAGTCACGAAAACTTTTTATTAGCTTATTCAGCACTGGATTATTCGTATAGGCGCAGCCGCCTTCTCCCATCGTCATATGATGCGGAGGATAAAAACTG
>OFGK01001568.1_pt1 | contig 11664 bp, 13 predicted proteins | sample 1521771 | NCBI WGS metagenome assembly OFGK01 (sample SAMEA3504088, study PRJEB24116) | mouse gut metagenome | biome: mouse gut; feature: mouse-associated habitat; material: faeces | place: Denmark | collected 2011 | reverse complement strand
CGTGACCGCACCGCTCATTAAGTGCCAACGTCTTCCAAGGGGGTTCTTTTGGAATCGTTCCTTGCTGGCGCTAGTTCATTGACTATTCTAACAAAAAGTGATAGTTTTATTAGAAAAATATACAATATAAAAAAGACTTTAAGTCTTTTATAAAATGTAAAAAAACATTATAGATTATTGTAACAACTAAATTACACACTACAAATATTATTACTCGTCCATGCCATAAACTAGCATAGGGAAGTATCTATTCCAAAAGAAACCCCTTGGAAGACGCTTGCCCGTTAATGAGCAAACCCGTAAGGGGTCGCGAATTTAGTACCACTACGTCTGGAACGGAGCGAAAGCGCGGTTTCGTTGGAATAGATACTTCCCTATGCGAACCTTATGTGAACCTTGTATAAACCTTTCTATAACCCTTTATAAACTAACTATATGAACGCCTGTTTATCTATGAGTTAAATTCCTCTTGACTATGCTGGTTTAAATTTGCTTCCTCATTACTTACAGTCGAATACGAAATATTAGATGCCGCTGTTTCTACAAAAGGCTGTAATATAAACTGAGAATGAAGAAAAGTAAAAACACTCCATAACTTTTGATAAAGAAAAGCGATGATTACCATACCAATACAAACAGCGATTGTCATATAAATTGTCTGAAAATAGGGTAAATCAGCAGCTACAGTATAGAATGTATTAGTAACAGCAAAACGAATATCATTCACAAAATAAATTAAAAATGTATGCGCTGCAAACATAGGAAGAGAATATCTCCCAAAAAAGGCTAGTATGTTTAAATTCTGTACAAACATACTAAAGAGCATTACCGCTAAAATTCCAGAAAAAGCAGAAATAAAATAAAAGGTTCTTATTCCTAAAACACAATCACAAATATTCACATACCCATTTAAAATAGGTCCAAATAAAACATTTAAAAATAAGAAAACTGGAAATAAAATAAATTTAAAGCGATATAACTTGTCCAATATCTGATATTTTTGAACATAATATCCAATCACTAAAAAGATACCTGCAATAAATCCAGCATCTATTTTCCAAGGCAATCTAGAAAAGTAAGGAGTAGAAAATAGCATATTAATTCTCCATAACACTTGAGAAGCAAGTAATATCCAAATGCCTAAACCTAGAAAAATAAAGATCGCTTTCTTCTTTTCCATAAAACGAAACCAGAAAAATGCGAATAACTCAGCAAAAAATAAACCTATTAAAAACCAAATTTGCCCTACATAAAGATTGCGGGGCTGTGCATAATATAAAAGAGAAAGCATCTGAAGCCCTAATCCATCAGCTAGAATAACTTCTCGATAACTAGGAATACACATACAGATAAGAAATGCTAAAAAAGCGATAAAAAAATAAGGTAAAATTCTGGATTTTATCTTTTTTTTCAGAAAGGTCTGCAGTGTATCAAACTTTTCTGGATGAAAGCACATACCAGAGAGAAAGAAAAAGATAGGCATATGAAAACTGAAAATCCATTGAAAAGTGAAAGTAGCACCAGAGAGAAGATGCCCCCAGACTACTAAAATTAAAGCAATTCCGCGCGCTACATCTATATAAGAAGTGCGTGATTGCTCTTTTGTAATATTCATAATTTTATCCCCTTTATTGTATTATGATAGGCTGTGAAAGAATGTTTATAAAAACATTTCACATTTTTAAATGTATTTAAGAATACAATGTTTATTAAGAAATTTTATAAATAAGATAAAAAAATTGTAACATCAAATGAAAAAAAAAGGAAGTGGGAAGTTTTAGAAGTAAGAAAAATGTAAAAGAGTAGTAATAAAATAGAAAATAACATAAATGACAGAGGAAAGAGATAATAAAATAGATTATATAAAAAGAGAGAACTTTTTTATATAATCTATTACCTCATCATATTTTTTATTTTTTTCATCATCAAATATAACCATTAAATATCATTCCTGTATAAATAGAAGTTTGATAGGGGTTGCTGTTTCCCTTGATAGGATTCGGATAGGATATCATTGTTTTCTTTACATATTCCATAGGATTTAAAGAGATCATATGGATTTGCCTCAATAAAGTGTTACGAAATGATTTAAATTCTTCTTTATTATTTTCTAATGAGCCATCTTCTACAGCTTGTGTGACTAACGCTTCATCTGGTTTTAAATATCCATTTTCCTGTACCGTTAATCCACTGCTGTCAAGTACATGGCGATAGCGTTTTGTAATATAGTTTAAATCTTGCAATAATTTATGGTTTGTGTCTTCTCGCTCTTCTTGTTTTTTTGCTAAATCATAAAGAGAATTGAAACTGCCTGCTAAATTTTTTATATTTTTAAACATAGCTTCTAAAGAATGTTTCATGCCAATTTCTATTGATTCTCCTTGTGCAGAAACATGTTTTACTGTAATAGCATAATTTCTGTTTAATGTAATCATATTGGAAGGAGATGTCATTTCTTTTCCGTCTATGCTGATAATAGCATTTTGACCGGGGGAAGAAATGTTATTCAGCCCTAAAAAAGCTACACTCCCAGACTGTTTAGAAGAATCTTCATCGGATATTTGAAAAGCTACTTTTCTATATTCGTGAATACCTGTCTGCTTTGCCTGAATTTGCAGAGCACTACTTCCATTTCCATCTTTTAAAACTTCAGCACAGATGCCAACATTAGAGTTATTGATTAATTTCATTAACTTTTCTTGTAACTGTAAATTAGTAGAACCTTCTGCGACTTTAAATTGAAATTCATAAGCAGTATCTCCAATTGTTAAATCAAAAGAATAATGTCCTGGTGCTAAGTCCAAACGATTAGAGGAGATAAAATCTCCAGTATTGATTTGAGAAGTGGCGACTTGTTTTACTTCTATTCTGTGAGCGATTCCTTCTGGTTCTGATTCATAATGATTCCCTATATAAGTAGTATTTAAAACGGATTCATCAGAAGAGTAGGCAACTTTTTGTTCAAAACCATTATTTTCTGAATCTGTGCTTTCCAAAATAGCGTTTTTTAAGATACGAGAGCCTTCTTTAATATCGATAGCAAAGCGTTGTACATCATCAGTAAGCTTTACTTTATATAAAGGCGACTTTTTATTGAGTTTTACAATATTATTATATACTTTCCGCAATTCACTTTTTTTATGGGTATCAAAGCGGCTGACTTTTTGATGACCATAGGTTGTAATATAATACTGATAAGCGCTGCTGATCATAAATTTCCCCTCCTATCCCTGCTTATAGCAGATAAATGTTCTAATGGGGTTAACCAAGCCCCTTTTTTATGAGAAGAGATATCTTTATCAAAAAGATTTCTCTATATTTATTACTATTCTGTCATATGGTTTAAGTTCCGAAAGGTTTTGCGCAGACAAAAGAATATTCCGACGTTGTCATGCTCTCCATTCACAAAACAAGAACAGCCACAAGAAAAACAAATGCTGTCAGGTTTTCGTATAAACTATTTGCCAACATCTGAATAGTAATTATATTTTATTTTATATATCGGGTTAAAATAAAAAAATTTTATAAAAATTTTATATGAATTTAAAAAAAAATATTGACGGGATAAAATCCTTATGTTATAGTGAAAGACGAGAGATGAGAAGAAGTCTTTTTTTTATGCTTAAAAATAAGTATAGAAATTATAAAATGAATTTAAGCGGAGGTGGAAGTTGTGCGCACAAAAATCACATTGGCATGTACAGAATGTAAACAGCGTAATTACAACCTGACAAAGGATAAAAAAACACATCCTGACAGAATGGAAACAAAAAAATATTGCAGATTCTGTAAGACACACACATTGCACAAAGAAACAAAATAATTACGAGGTGATAGATATTATGGGAGAAGTTGCAACAGCAGAAAAGCCCCCCAAGAAAAATTGGATAAAAGGCATAAAATCTGAGTTTAAAAAGATAATCTGGCCAGATAAAGCATCACTTGGTAAACAGACAATAGCGGTCGTAATAATTTCTATTATTTTATGTGCATTAATTGCAGGATTAGATGCGGTCATTCAATTTGGACTCGGTTTCCTATTTTAAGGTAGGGGCTGAATTGCCCAAAATAAGCCAAATAAAATAAAGATGAAGGGTGATTAGATGATATGGCAGAGGCAAATTGGTATGTAGTTCATACTTATTCAGGTTATGAAAATAAAGTAAAAGCGAACATTGAAAAAACGATTGAAAATAGAAAGCTTCAAGACCAGATTTTAGAAGTGATAGTTCCTATGCAGGATGTCGTGGAAATGAAAAATGGGGCTAAGAAGCAAGTACAGAAGAAAATGTTTCCAGGATATGTGCTGATCAATATGGTGATGAATGACGATACCTGGTATGTTGTTCGGAATACTAGAGGCGTAACTGGATTTGTAGGACCGGGATCAAAGCCTGTTCATCTCACAGAAGCTGAAATGGAATCACTGGGAATTAAGTCTGTCAGAGAAATGGTAGTAGATTTTGAAGTCGGTGACAGCATTACAGTAGTTTCAGGCGCTTGGCAGGATACAGTGGGCATTATAAAAGCGATTAATTTAGGAAAACAGAGTCTTACTATCACTGTCGATATGTTCGGTCGGGAAACGCCGGTAGAATTAAATTTCACAGAAGTGAAAAAAATTTAATAAATAATAAAGAGTTCTCCTTCCTCTTAGATGGAGGATGAATTGCCAAAATGAAGCTTAATAGCAGTGGTAGGCGGAGCGAAAGCGGTATCCCCCACTGACATGAGGCAATCTACGTGAAATATTCGCTCCTAACTACCGCGAGTGGATTGAAAGAAATAGGAGGTCTTAAAATGGCTAAAAAAGTTACTGGATATATTAAATTACAAATTCCTGCTGGAAAGGCAACACCAGCACCACCAGTTGGTTCAGCTCTTGGACCACATGGTGTGAATATCGTTCAGTTCACAAAGGAGTTCAACGCTAAAACAGCAGATCAAGAAGGAATGATTATTCCTGTTGTTATTACTGTCTATGCAGATAGAAGTTTTACTTTTATCACAAAAACTCCTCCAGCAGCAGTTTTATTAAAGAAATATTGCAAGATTCAATCTGGATCTGCAACTCCAAATAAAACAAAAGTTGCTAAGATTTCCAAAGCAGATTTACAAAAAATCGCAGAAATAAAGATGCCGGATTTGAATGCAGCTAGTTTAGAAGCAGCGATGAGCATGATCGCCGGTACAGCAAGAAGTATGGGAATCACAGTAGAAGAATAATGAAAAAATTATAGTTTTTTTCTAATCAGTAGAAAATAGAAATGTGGGAGGGCAAAGCCCGATAGAATACCACTAGGAGGTTAAAAATGAAAACAGGAAAAAGATATGCAGAAGCTGCTAAGTTAGTAGATCGTGCTACTCTTTATGATACAGCAGAAGCAATTTCATTAGTAAAGAAAACAGCAGGTGCGAAATTTGATGAAACCATAGAAGCACATATCAGAACAGGCTGTGATGGACGTCATGCAGATCAGCAGGTTCGTGGAGCAGTTGTATTGCCTCATGGAACAGGAAAAAAAGTGAGAGTTTTAGTGTTCGCAAAAGGTGATAAAGTTGCAGAAGCAGAAGCAGCAGGTGCAGAATATGTGGGTGGAGAAGAATTAATACCGAAGATTCAAAATGAAGGATGGTTTGAATTTGATGTAGTAGTTGCTACACCTGATATGATGGGTATTGTTGGTCGTTTAGGTCGTGTACTCGGACCAAAAGGTTTGATGCCAAACCCGAAAGCAGGAACTGTTACTATGGATGTTACAAAAGCTGTAAATGATATCAAAGCTGGTAAAATTGAATATAGATTAGATAAAACAAATATTATCCATGTGCCAATTGGAAAAGCTTCTTTTACAGAAGAACAATTAGCGGACAACTTCCAAACTCTCGTTGATGCAATTAATAAAGCAAAACCTAGCGCAGTAAAAGGGCAGTATTTAAGAAGCGTAACACTCACTTCTACAATGGGTCCGGGCGTGAAGTTAAATGTGATGAAATTAGTGAACGGATGATATAGAATTTTAGAAGATATAAATTTTTAGAAGATAGAAAAAGCCCACTTTTTATTGTGGGCTTTTTTTGCTATGAAGTGTGATGATATTTGTTTTTTATAAGAGATGGTATGGGGATTATGAGAAAGAGATGGGAGGCAGAAGAAGGATTTTTTGTTAAGGGAAAAGGGGTGGCTAAAGGGTCACATATGAGAAAAAATATCCCCAGTCAGCCGCGCTCTCGCTCCGTTCCAGACGTAGCGGTACTAAATTCGCTGTTTCGCTTCTTGCGAAACTGCTCATTAAGTGCCGACGTCTTCCAAGGGGCTGTCTGGGGATATTTTTTTCTCATATGTTACTTTATCGGCTGTTCTGTAAACGTAGAAAAACTTTTGTTTGAATTAACAAGAAAAACTGATTTTGAGAATGGGAATGTATATAGTAACTATCCTTTGATTTTGTTTGATATGGATAAAGTTGTTGTCCAGACTAAAGCTGATAAACAAGTAATTTGTGATTATGAAGAGTTGTGAATCCAAAGATTCTTTGTCTGAACTGCTTGGATTATCAGAAGAACAATATGTTTGATCTGTAGAAAAAGGAAAAGCCCTTGAAACTATGATTTTTTAATTGTATAATAGTGGGAAAAAAGGAAAGAGAGGAATGGAATTATGGATAATCCGATTGTGATATTTGAAATGGAAAATGGAGATGTAATAAAGGCAGAATTATATCCGGAAATTGCTCCAAATACTGTGAATAATTTTATTAGTCTTGCTCAAAAAAAATTTTATGATGGTCTTATTTTTCATAGGGTAATTAAAGGATTTATGATACAAGGAGGCTGCCCAGAAGGGAGTGGAATGGGAGGACCGGGATATGAAATAAAAGGGGAATTTTCCAGTAATGGATTTTTGAATGAGTTAAAACATACAGAAGGAGTGCTTTCTATGGCGAGGGCATATATGCCTGATTCTGCTGGTTCTCAGTTTTTTATCATGCATAAGGATTCACCACATTTAGATGGAGAATATGCGGCGTTTGGAAAGGTGATAGAGGGCATGGACGTGGTGAATAAGATAGCAGAAACGCCAACAGATTATATGGACAGACCTAAGAAGGCACAGGTGATGAGTAAGGTGACAGTGGAAACATTTGGAGTAGAGTATAAAGAACCAGAGAAATGCTAAAATGTGGAAGAGTTTGGTTTTTATTTTGGAGTGTACAAAAGAAGAAGAAAAAGGAATTTTGAAGTTGAAAGAAGTATTTGAAAAGCAGGGGATTGATGTAAGAGTTTATGGAAAGGAAAGAGGATGGAAACTGTTGCAAGGGGATAGTTTGCAGCAGTTTTTTTTCGTAGGGGAAATGGTATTGGTGACAAATGATAGTATGATAGGAAGAGAGGCTCTTTTAAGGGGTATTGCGGTATTAGGATATGAGAGAGAGGGGGAATTTCTTTCTGGAATTAGCTATATTACACAGAGTTTAGAGGAATTATCTGTTTCTTATGTGAAGAGAGTGTATTGCCGTTTTCATGACCTCCCAGTGCAGATACAAGAAACACAGCGTCTGTGGATACGAGAGATGATAGAAGAGGATGCAGAGGAGTTTTTTCGGATGCAAAGGGAAGAAGATATTTCTCAGGTGATGGAAAGAAGGAGGAGATGTGTGGAAGAGGAAAGGGCATTTATTAAGGAATATCGAAAGAATCAATATGCTTTTTATGAGTTTGGGTTTTTTAGTATTATAGAGAAAGAAACAGGAAAATTGATTGGAAAAGTTGGAGTAGAGGAACATAATAGGGAGGGAAAGAATGATTTAGAGTTGGGATATTGGATTGAAAAAAACAAAAGGAGAATGGGATATGCTTATGAGGCGGGGGATGCGGTGTTGAAATTTTTAAAAGAAGAATTGGAATTTTCGGGAGAAATCTGTTGTTTTGTGCAGCCTGAGAATATGGCTTCTCTTAAAACTGCACAAAAGCTAGGATTTTTAAAGACCGAACAGATAGCGGATAAATGCTATCGCTGCGTCTGTATGTTGTGAATTAATGATGATGCCAAGGCGGGGAGAATCTGTATAGAATAAGTCTTTTTTTGTACTCATGGATAGATCAATAGTATAGGGGCGTTCTTCTCCTCCAGAAACAGGGGAATACCAACAGAGGGCATCGGAAATGGTATCATAAATATCGGAAGGGAGAATAGTTTCTAAATCATATAGGGCATTATCAGTAGCATATTGACTGATAATATCATCATTTCCTATTATACAATCCAATGTTTTAGAGGATATGATAGATCCTATTTTTTGCATGGAACGATAATCTGCTTTAGTAACCAAATATCCACTATAACTGAAACTATCATTTATTGTGATATATTGAGTTTCTGGATTAAGATGATAATAATCGGAAAAGCTGTCTATTAGTTCTGTATACTGTGGGTCTTCAATTGGATTATTAAATATAGCACAGTAAAAAATTTCTTTAAAATTTATTTTATGATAAATGGAAGAAGATAATGGATAGCCTAGCAGAAGAATGAAAATTGCTCCTATAATAAAAAAACGATAGTAATCCCAAATATATTCCATTTTTTTCTTAAAATTGGGAATTTCTTTAAATTTCTGCCATTCCGATTTCACGGATTCTTTCCATGACATGATAGTACCTCCTTATTTTATGAAAAAGTAAAATGTTAATAAAGTTAATTGTAACATAAATCTGCTAACAAACAAGAAAAAAATACAGGAAAAAATGAAATTTTCATAAATTATGGGGAAGGATTTGATTTTTTCTGTACATTTCGTTATAATTGTGAATAGAAGATAGATATGAAATAATAAAGGAGAATAAAAGTGGGAAGATTATTTAATATGGATAATCCATTTTTCCGGTTTATGGGGAAGATGGTAGATGTATTGTGGTTAAATATTATCTGGTTAGTATTTAGTTTGCCTATTGTGACAATAGGGGCTTCCACAACGGCTATGATCTGTGTGATGATGAAGGTAGTGAGAGATAGAGAAGGCTATATCTGGCGAGATTTTTGGAAATCCTTTAAAATCAACTTCAAGCAATCTACTATTATGTGGATAGGGATAATATTAGTTTATTCTGTTCTAGGAACAGATATTTATTTTTTTATGAATCAAACATCTGCTTATAGCAGACTATTGTTATCTTTTATGATAGGTGTTACTTTAGTGGTCACATGTGCCTGTATTTATATTTTTCCTCTACAGGCTCAGTTTGAGAATCCAATAAAGCAGACAGTAAAAAATGCCCTGATCATTTCTATGAAACATATGCCATGGACATTGCTTTTGCTTTTGATATTAATAGGGGGAGGAATAGGCATTTATTTATTTTTTGCTCTAGCTATGTTCTTTGGATTTGGATTAATAGCATTTGTTTGTGCATATATTTTTAATCATATTTTTATACGCTATATACCAGAGGATAAAAGAGATGATTATTAAGCAAAAAAGCCCTTAATGATAAAAAGGGCTTTTTTTGTTTCTTTTATTTTCCTAAAAATATTTGTGCGATAGGAGAATCTCCAGGCAAAATGAGTGTTTTATTTCCACCAGTCAAAGAGGATTTTGCGGCATCTAGGGCACGAACAAAGGAATAAAATTCAGATCTGGATTGATCAGCATAGGCAGAAGAGAGGATTCTCATATATTCTGCTTCTCCTTCTGCTTTAATTTTCTCTGCTTCTGCTTGTGCAGAGGAGAGGCTGATAGAAATTTCTTTGTCTGTTGTATTGCGGATAATCTGGGCTTCTGAATTTCCTTCTGCGATATAAGTAGCAGCAATTTTATCACGTTCAGATATCATTCTTTCATAGACCGCTGCTTTATTATCAGATGGGAGATCGAGCTGTTTTGTTTCCACGGTGAGAAGGTTGATGCCATATTGTTTCATAGTATCTCCAATATTTTGCATAATCGCTGAAGTGAGTTCTCCATCTCTTCCGCTGATAACATCATTTTGGGATAAACTGCTGATCACATTTTTAATCGCATTATAGACTACAGTATCAATTCTGCTTTCTGCATTTCTAATCGAAGAATTTAAGGTCTGTGCGAATTTCAGAGGATCATCAATGCGCCAGAGCACATAACTATCTGAAATCATTGTTTTTTTATCTTTGGTAATGACATCAGAAGCTGCTAAATCATAGATGAGAATCTCATTAGGAAGAGTATCTGCTGTCTGAATAAATGGGATTTTAAAGCTGATTCCGGGTTCAGTGATGACAGAACTGACCTTGCCAAATTCACGGATCAATTTATATTCATTTTCTTGTGTGATTACAATAGAAGAAAAAAGACAAATGACTATAAGAAAACTAACAATGCTAATAGCAATTTTTTTTATCATTCCAATCCCTCCTCATTTGGTGAAATATTGAATGTGTTGTTATCTTTATTAGAACTATCTGTGCTGAAAAAACTCTCTAAGGGAAGAATAGTATCAACAGAAACGTCGCTTCCATTGATAATTACCTTTAAAGAAGGGAGAACATTTTCCATTGTTTCATAAAACATACGTTGTTTCGTAATAAGAGGATTTTTTATATATTCTTCATACATAGCATTAAATCGAGCAACCTGTCCGTTCGCCTCATTGATACGCTGTTCTTTGACAACAGCAGCTTCCTGTAAAATTTTATCTACATTTGCGGCAGCTTCAGGTAATTTTTCATTTCTGTATTTATTAGCATTATTAATGGCTGTTTCTTTTCCTTGTTTTGCTGTTTCAACTGCTTTAAAGGCTTCCATGACTTCAGCGGTAGGTGGTTCGGAATCTTGTATTGTGATATTTACTAATTGGATACCGATATCGTGAATATTTAAAGCTGCTATAATTTTCTCTTTAATCAGTGATTGAATTTCATTTTTTCCAGTTGTGAGCACACTATCTACATCATAAGAAGCGATTACTGTACGGATACAGCTTTGAGAGATATTTTTTAGAATAACAACAGGATCTTCGGAAGCAAAAAGTGCTTTTACAGGATCGACGATTCTGTATTCAACAAAAAAATCTACATTGACAAAGTTATAGTCGGAAGTGATCATTAAAGAATCGCTTTCTTCATTTAAATTAGTAGAAGGATCATAGCCAAGTGAAAAGCCCTGAATGGTGGTATTCACTTTTTTTACATTTTGAATAAACGGTATTTTAAAATGCAGTCCAGAAGTAGTGACAGGCTTTGCCACTCCAAGGGTGATGAGAACCGCTTGTTCTTGTTCTTTGATAGTATAGATAGAATTAAATGCCAAAATGAGAAAAAGAAGAATACCAAAAACAGAGATTGAGATATTTCGGATAAACTTTCTTGTTACATTTGGATTTTCACCAGATACAATTCTCATATAGAAGCCTCCTTTTAAATTAGAATAGAACTTTATTTATAGATATTATAAAAAAAAGACTTTTAGAAAAAATATTTAGAAAAATAATAAAAGTCGAGTTTAAAAGTGAAAGAAATAGATGAAGTGATAAAAGTATAACATATTTTCGACAAGAAAGTCAATAAATAGACAAAGAAATACTATGATTGAGGTTACAGTTTAGCTTTAAAGTCAAAAAGGGGGCGCTCCGGCAAGGAAGTATTTAGGCGAAGCCGCGCTTTCGCTCCGTTCCAGACGTAGCGGTACT
>OFGK01001559.1_pt1 | contig 11748 bp, 9 predicted proteins | sample 1521771 | NCBI WGS metagenome assembly OFGK01 (sample SAMEA3504088, study PRJEB24116) | mouse gut metagenome | biome: mouse gut; feature: mouse-associated habitat; material: faeces | place: Denmark | collected 2011 | reverse complement strand
CCCCGCCTGCCTCCGGGAGGCCCCTTTCGTGGCCCGCGCCCGGCCTCTCGTTGCCCCGCCTTCGGGAGGTCTGGCGTTCCCTGCCCTCGCGGGTGCGCCCCGATTGCCCTAGCCCGGGGCGGGGTGCCCGGCGGAACGTGGAGTGCCACACGGCAGACTCCCGTGGCCTGTGCCCGCGGCGGCGTGCTCGACGGAGTGTTCCCTGTCCTCGCGGGGCCACCCAGTCGAAGGTCCCGGTTTCCTGCATGAGAAGGGAGCGTTCCCTCCCCTCACGGGTCCGCCTGTCGAGAACGTCAAGGTTGAGGTCCCGCCCGGGAGCGTTCCTTGCCCTCACAGGTCCGCCCGAGTGTGTAGAGGATATTCGCATTTCGCTGATCATCTTCTCAGGTATCGTCGGGTTCGCCCGAACGCGTGGAGGATATTCCCCTTCTCGGGCGGAACGTTCAGAACCTGCCCGGCAAGAAGGCCCGTCAGATATTCCCCTTCTTGGGTGGAGCGTTCCCTCCCCTTGCGGGTGCGCCGACATACAGGCGTGGACCATCTCCGGCGAAGGCTGCGGAGGCGGGCCGCCGCCTTTCTCAAAGACCCGTCAGAGGAGCCGCCGTACCGGATGGTATTTTTTGTAAAAACAGTCAGTTGTCCTTAAAAGATGAGGCTCACTTGTTGCCCTTTAATCGCAGGAAAAGGCAGGGGATGGCCCTCCTGACGAATCCTCTGCAGTAAGGATTCTTTTTCCTCTTCAAAAAGGAAAAAAAGAACGAGGGAAAAGCAAAAAAAGATGTCTTTTCTTCTCTTTTCTTAGGAAATGAAAGATTTTCAGCCGTAAATCTTTCGCCGGAAGCTGTTTTCCACTTGTCGCTTGGTGTTTTAATGAGAGATTGATCGACCAAAGAAGATATAAAAAAGCAAAAGATGGGTTGCGCGAAGCCTTTTTTCTTTATATCTGAGTCCAACCGCTCTGCAAAAAGCCTTTTTTGCAATGCGGCAGACTTATGTCCGCGTGCCTTTTCGCTGCAACCTCAACCTTGGAGGAAGACATGAAAGTCGGGAAAATCTTGAGCGCCATTGCCCTCGCCGCCATGAGCATGGGCCTCGCCCTCCCCGCGCAGGCCGACGATCCCATCAGGATCGGCGTCTACATGCCGCTTACGGGGCAGAATGCGTTTGCCGGCCAGCTTGAGCTTGAAGGCATCCAGCTTGCCCACAAGATCACCCCCACCGTGCTGGGGCGTCCCGTCGAACTGGTGGTCGTGGACAACAAGTCCGACAAGGTGGAAGCCGCCAACGCCGTCAAGCGCCTTGCCGAGCGCGACAACGTGACCGCCATCATCGGCACCTACGCTTCCTCCCTCAGTCTCGCCGGCGGCGAAGTGGCCGAGCGCGCCAAGGTTCCCGTCCTCGCCACCTCCAGCACCAACCCGCTGGTGACGCAGGGCAAGAAGTACTACTTCCGCGCCTGCTTCATCGATCCCTATCAGGGCGCGGCCGCCGCGACCTATGTCTACAAGACCCTCGGCTTCAAGAAGGCCGCCGTCCTCACCGACGTGGTCAGCGACTACGCCGTGGGCCTCTCCAACTTCTTCAAGAAGTCCTATAAGAAGCTCGGCGGCGAGATCGTGGCCGATCTCAAGTACAGCTCGGGCGATCAGGACTTCACCGCCCAGATGACCGAACTCATCAGCAAGCAGCCCGATCTCGTGTTCATGCCCGCCTACTTCGCGGAAGGCGCGATCATCATGAAGCAGGCCCGTGAACTCGGCGCCACCTTCGTGCTCATGGGCGCCGATGCCATGGACAACCCCGATACCCTCAAGATCGGCGGCAAGGCCGTGGAAGGCTTCCTGCACACCACCTTCCCCTATGACGTCAACATGGAGCAGATGAGCGCCGAAGCCAAGACCTTCACGGACGCGTGGAAGGCGAACTTCCCCGACAAGGACCCCAACGTGAACGCCACTCTCGGCTACACCTGCTATAACGTGCTCATCGACGCCCTCAACCGTGCGGGCAAGGCCGACCGCGAAGCCGTGACCCAGGCTCTCGCTGATACCAAGGGGCTGCCCACTCCGGTCGGCATTTTGACCATCAATGCCACCCACGACGCCGAAATTCCGGTGGGCATTCTGAAGTATGTGGACGGCAAGCGCGTTTATCTGGGTGAAATCGTTCCTGAATAATGAGACCTTGACAGGAAGGGAAGGATGGTTTTCACTCTTCTCTTCCTGTCTCACGTCTGGCGAACGGTCGTTCTTTTTTTCATGAACCTCTTGCAAGAAGCACAAGGCAGGCACTATGAGCCTAGATATGTTCCTCCAACACTTCTTCAATGCCCTGACGCTAGGGTCGCTCTATGGCCTCATCGCCATCGGGTATACCATGGTGTACGGGATATTGCGGTTGATCAACTTTGCCCACGGCGACATCCTGATGTTGGGGGCGTATTTCGTCTTTTACGGCACGACGACCTTTTTCCTGCCCTGGGGCCTGGCGGTCGTGGTAGCCATCCTCGCGGCCAGCGCCGTGGGGATTCTGGTGGACCGCGTCGCCTACCGGCCTCTGCGTGAGGCGCCGCGCATTTCCGCGCTCATCAGCGCCATTGCCGTCTCATTCTTCATCGAAAGCCTTGCCGTGGTGGTCTTCTCCGGCCTTCCCCGTCCCGTGCATCAACCGGAATGGCTGATGACGCCCCTCACCTTCGGCCAGCTGAAGCTCCTCCCCCTCACGCTCGTTGTGCCGGTGGTGAGCTTCGCGCTGGTGCTCGGCCTGCTGTGGATCCTCCACCGCACCAAGCCGGGCCTTGCCATGCGCGCCATCTCCAAAGACATCGAAACCACCCGCCTGCTCGGGGTACGCGTCGACCGCATCATCGCGCTGGCCTTCGGCCTTGGTTCCGCCCTCGCCGCGGCCTCCGGCATCATGTGGGCCCTGCGCTACCCGCAGATCAATCCCTATATGGGCATCTTCCCCGGCTTCAAGGCCTTCATCGCCGCCGTGCTCGGCGGCATCGGCTCCATTCAGGGGGCGATGATCGGCGGCCTGCTGCTCGGCTTCATCGAAATCATGACCGTGGCCTTCATGCCCAGCCTTTCGGGGTACCGCGACGCCTTCGCCTTTGTGGTGCTGGTGCTTGTGCTCCTGGTCAGACCCACCGGGCTCTTTGGTGAGCGTGCGGAGGACAAGATATGAAGCCTTCCGTCCGCAACACGATCCTCAACGTGGTGGCCATCGCCGTTCTCGCGTTCTTCCTGCAATGGGCCGAAACGCATCTGGACGGCTACAAGGTGCAAATCCTCAATCTCATCGCGGTCAACGCCATTCTCGCGCTGTCCTTGAATCTCATCTACGGCTTCACGGGCATGTTCTCGCTGGGCCATGCCGGGTTCATGGCTATCGGCGCCTACGTCTCCGCCCTCTGCGTCCTGCCTGCGGCGCAGAAAGAAATGATGTGGATTCTTGAAGACATCATCTGGCCCTTCTCGGTCATTCATACGCCGTTCTGGTTTTCAGTCGTGGCCGCCGGTTTCGTGGCCGCCATTTTCGGGCTCTTCATCGCCATCCCCGTGCTGCGGCTCGGCGGCGACTATCTGGGCATCGCCACCCTTGGTTTTGCGGAGATCATCCGCGTGCTCATCGTCAACCTGACGCCCATCACCAACGGCTCGCTGGGCATCAAGGGCATCCCCTTCCATGCCTCCCTCCTCGTGAACTACGGCTGGCTGCTGGTGACGCTCTACTGTCTGGTGAAACTTCTGAAGAGCAACTTCGGCAACATCTTCAAGGCCATCCGCGATGATGAAATCGCCGCCAAGGTCATGGGCATCGACACGTTCCGGGTCAAGGTGCTTTCCTTCTGCCTCGGCGCGTTCTTCGCGGGCGTGGGCGGGGCCCTGCTCGGCAACCTCCTGACCACCATCGACCCGAAGATGTTTACCTTCCTCCTCACCTTCAACGTCTTGATGATCGTCGTGGCGGGCGGCCTCGGGTCGCTGACGGGCAGCATCCTCGGCAGCGTGGTCATCACCATCCTGCTTGAGTGGCTGCGCGCCGTGGAAGACCCGATCAGTCTCGGCGGCTACGAAATTCCCGGCATTCCGGGAATGCGCATGGTGGTCTTTTCGCTGGTCCTTTTGTGCATCATCCTCTACCGCCGGGAAGGGATTATGGGGATGCGTGAAATCACCTGGGATGCTCTCATCAATTTCTTTACCCGGAGGAAGCGCGCATGACCTCCTTTGCCCAAAACACCGAACTGCTGCTGGATGTCCAGCACATCACCATGCGCTTTGGCGGCATCACCGCCGTCAACGATCTGTCCATGCGGCTGCCCAAGGGCTCCATCACCGGTCTCATCGGCCCCAACGGGGCGGGAAAGTCCACAGTCATTAAAAGCATTGCGGGGCTTTTGCGATACAAAGGCGGTATCGGTATCCAGGGAATGTCTTCAAAAACACTGGAAGCCAAAAAGTTATTCGCCTATGTACCGGAGATTCCGGCAATGTTCGAGGCGCTCACGGTCAAAGAGCATATCGAGTTTGTGAGAAAAGCATATCAAAGTACGATTACGGATGCAGAAATGCAAGCCCTTCTGAAGCGTTTTGAGATGGAGGATAAACAGGATAAGCTAGGCAGCGAATTGTCTAAAGGAATGATGCAGAAAGTGAGTATCTTATGTGCGCTTGCTATCAAACCGAAAGTGATCTTACTGGATGAACCAATGGTAGGATTAGATCCGAAAGCCATTAAAGAATTAAAAGAGGTAGTGGTCGAACTTCGTGATCAGGGAACGACGGTACTTATCAGTACGCATATGCTCGAGATGGTAGAAGGTATCTGGGATGTTATGTTTGTGATGGAAAAAGGAAAGATTATCGGCTCTGATGCGTTCGGAAAGCCCGATTGTCGGCACCGGTCTCGGTATCGGCTCTTATACGAAAGAACAGGTCGGAGATAAAGATTTGGACGAGCTGTTCTTCGAGATGACAGGCGGTGAACGTTCATGAAAGCATTGTGGTATATAACAAAACGAGGTATGGCGAATCGGGTACGCAAGGCGCTTAGGAAGCCGGTTACCTATCTGTATCTTGTACTAGGAATATTTTATGTAGTTATATTGGGAGCCGGTCTGGGTTCGATGATCAAAGACGCGAAGTTTGATTCCTATTATGGGCTGTATGTCATCTTGGCAATTATGATTTTCTATTTCATACCGATGAACTTTGTCGCCTATATGAAGAAAAAGGGAATTATTTTCACGCCCGCACATACGCATTTTGTGTTTCCTGCGCCGGTAGAACCGAAAAAAGTGCTGCTGTATATGTCGATAAAGAATTTTTTGATGACCTTTGTATTGTTTTTTCTGTTATCCATTATTGGAGTTATTGGATTCCAAGTGCCTTTTGGGAAAATGTTGCTCATTTTCCTGACTGGTTCGGTGTCTAATTTTCTTTTGGAGGGAAGCCTTATTATTGGCATTTACGGAAAGGAAAATTTAGATGATAAAAAATCGAAGATACTTACTGGCATACTTGGCATGATTCTGGCATTGTTGGTTGTCTTTATCATATGGTATATCCGCAAAAATGGATTTACGATTGCGTCTATGAAGCAGATTCTGGAGCAGAAAGCGTTGCTCATGATTCCACTGCTTGGCTGGAATCTGGCGGTGTACCGTTTGATTTTATTTGGAGCAGAGACGGTAACGATCATCTGTGCCGCCTTGTACATGATAGTAGTAGTGACGGCCGTTATTCTGGCATACAAAATGAAATGCAGCGGTGGTTATTACGAGGAAGCGGCAAAGTTCGCAGATGACTATGTGGAATTCCGAAGTAAAAAGAAAAAAGGGGAAGTAGCTCTTACGATAGGAAAACGAAAGTTCAGAAAAACGTCCGGGCATATCAAAGGGAGCAAAGCTTCGGCGATTTTATACAGGCAGCTTTGCGAGTATCAAAAAGAGCGATTTTTTATTTTTGGTTATGTAACAGTAATCAATGCCATAGTGGCAGGTATTATGATTTATGTGAATCAAGAGCTGGAAGGAATGCATCCAGGACTTTTTCTGCTTGGAATTGCAGCATATGCGGTACTTCTTACTTCCGGATATCTTGGAAAATGGGGAAAAGAATTGAAAAATCCATATATTTATCTGATCCCGGATAAACCATGGAAGAAAATGTGGTATGCCACCATGATGGATCATATAAGAGCGCTTTTGGATGGAAGCGTTCTGGTGATTCCAATCGGAGTGATGTGGAAGGTTCCGGTATGGCAGATGATTGCGGTTATTTTGATCTATGTGGCTCTGCAGGCGAATAAAATGTATCTGAAGATTTTTGCAGACAGTATCCTGGGAGATACGCTGGGAAAACTGGGGAAAGATATTATGCGCATGGTGATTCAGGGAAGCACGCTTGGTATCGGGGTTCTTCTTGCCGTTTTGGCTGGAATCTTTATTCATGTAAACTGGGTATTTCCAATCATTCTTTTCTATTGCATAATCATTACCGTACTTATTGCGATGATAGCGTCTGCTAGATTCGAAGTGTTAGAACAACAGGATTGATCATATTGGATTATAAAGTGTCAGAATGAAAGTTCTGGCACTTTTTTCTTGACAATAGAAAAATACTTTGGTAGTATGAAGAAGTATTAAATAGTTTAACGCTTTAAAGCGCAACGGTTTAAAGCGAAAAAAGAGAAGCGAGGAGAGAGTGAAATGGCAGTCAAATTAATGTTACTAGTTGTATTTTTTGCAGTGATGGTTGCAGTTGGTGTCTATGCACGCAGGCATACGTCAAGCGTGGATGGATTTGTGTTAGGGGGACGTCAGGCGGGACCTTGGCTTACCGCTTTTGCATATGGTACTTCTTATTTTTCTGCAGTTGTATTCGTAGGTTATGCAGGACAGTTTGGATGGAAATACGGAATTGCTTCCACATGGATCGGACTTGGGAATGCCTTTATCGGAAGCTTGCTCGCGTGGGTTGTACTTGGAAGAAGAACGAGGGTTATGAGCCAGCATTTGAATTCCAAGACAATGCCGGATTTCTTCGGAGAGAGATTTGGAAGTAAGTCTTTAAAAATTGTTGCTTCAGCAATTGTATTTATATTCCTTGTACCATATACCGCATCGGTATACAATGGATTATCCAGACTTTTTGGAATGGCGTTTGATATTCCATATACTGCATGTGTGATAGGTATGGCAGTATTTACCGGTATCTATGTCATTCTTGGAGGATACATGGCAACAGCGATCAATGACTTTATCCAGGGGATTATCATGCTGGTTGGAATTGTAGCGGTAATTGCGGCAGTACTTAGCGGTCAGGGTGGATTCATGGAAGCGATTCAGCAGATGGCAAAGATTCCAAGCGATGTGCCGATTACAGCGGGGCAGCAAGGTGCATTTACTTCGTTTTTCGGACCGGATCCTTTAAATCTTTTAGGAGTTGTGATTTTGACGTCTCTTGGAACATGGGGACTTCCTCAGATGATACATAAGTTTTATGCGATCAAAGATGAAAAGTCTATTAATACAGGAACTGTGATTTCGACTGTTTTTGCGGTCATTATTTCAGGAGGATGCTATTTTCTTGGAGGATTTGGAAGGTTGTTTGATCATCCGTCATTGCATGATGAAGCAGGAAACATGATTTACGATGGCATCATTCCATATATGCTTTCAACATTGCCGGATATCCTGATCGGTATCGTGGTAGTATTGGTTCTGTCAGCATCAATGTCAACCTTATCTTCTTTGGTATTGACTTCCAGTTCAACACTGACGCTGGATTTCTTAAAAGGAAACATTATAAAGAAGATGAGTGAGAGAAAACAGGTTGTTACCATGCAGATTCTGGTTGTGTTCTTTATTGTATTGTCAGTTGTGCTTGCGATTAATCCGCCGGTATTTATCGCACAGCTTATGGGAATCTCATGGGGAGCTTTGGCAGGAGCATTTCTGGCACCATTCCTTTACGGTTTGTACTGGAGAGGAGTCACAAGGGCATCCGTTTGGGCAAGTTTTGCATGCGGTGTCGGAATCACGGTATCCAATATGTATTTTAAATACATCGCTTCCCCGATCAATGCCGGTGCGATTGCAATGATCGCAGGACTTGTTGTAGTTCCGGTGGTGAGTCTGATTACACCAAAGATGTCAAAGAGCAAGACAGAAGAAATCTTTTCGTGTTACGATGAAAAAGTCCTGATATCGAAAAAACGTTCCTTAGAAGGATAGAAAATAAGGATAGAGAAATACAGAGAAATGTACTTTGGATGGAAAATGTTCCGAAGTACATTTTTTTCTTGAAAAGAAAAAGGAAAACTGATAGTGTAACTATATGGGAATCATAAGAGAAAAAAGGGATTGACTTTTCAGAATAAGTATAATACTATATTAAACAGAAGAACGAACATAAGTTCGTGATTGAGAAGGAGACAAAAAAGAATGGCGAACGAAGATAAAATAAAAGCGCTCGATGCGGCGATTTCTAAATTAGAGAAAGATTTCGGAAAAGGAACAGTGATGAAGCTTGGGGATGCAAGTGCACATGTAGCGGTAGAGACAGTGCCGACAGGGTCTTTAAGCCTTGATATTGCACTTGGACTTGGTGGTGTTCCAAGAGGTCGTGTTATTGAAATATATGGGCCGGAATCAAGCGGTAAGACAACAGTTACATTACATATGATTGCAGAGGTACAAAAAAGAGGAGGCATTGCAGGATTTATTGATGCAGAGCATGCATTGGATCCGGTTTATGCCAAGAATATCGGCGTAGATATTAATGAATTGTATATTTCTCAGCCGGACAGCGGGGATCAGGCGCTTGAGATCGCGGAAACGATGGTACGTTCCGGAGCGATGGATATCATCGTAATTGACTCTGTGGCGGCGCTTGTTCCAAGACAGGAGATTGAAGGAGATATGGGAGACAGCCATGTAGGGCTTCAGGCACGTCTTATGTCTCAGGCGCTTCGTAAGCTGACGCCGGTTATCAGTAAGTCGAATTGTGTTGTGATTTTTATTAACCAGCTGCGCGAAAAAGTAGGTGTGATGTTTGGAAATCCGGAGACGACTACGGGCGGCCGTGCACTTAAGTTTTATTCTTCCATCCGTATGGATGTCAGAAAGATTGAGACTTTGAAGCAGGGCGGAGAGATGGTTGGAAACCGTACCAGAGTTAAAGTGGTAAAGAATAAGATCGCACCTCCGTTTAAAGAGGCCGAATTTGACATTATGTTTGGAAAAGGAATTTCGAAAGAGGGGGATATCCTCGATCTTGGAGCGGGCGTGAATATCATAAGTAAGAGTGGGTCATGGTATGCTTACAATGGTGATAAGATTGGTCAGGGACGAGAAAATGCGAAAACGTATCTTAACACCCATCCGGAAGTGATGGAGGAGATTGAGAAGAAGGTACGGGAGCATTATCAGCTTGGTGATGCAGCAGAAAAGGATACGCCGGAGGAGTCATAGAATATGGCAGAAGAGGATTTGCTGAAAAAAGCGAAGCTTAGAGCGATGTATCTTTTGAATATATGTGACCGCACTGAAGCAGAATTAAGAGAAAAGTTAAAAAAGAATGAGTATCCGCGAGAGATCATAGAACAGGCAATACAATATGTGAAGTCTTTTGGATATATTAATGATCTTCGATATGCCGAGAATTTTATTCGCGGCAGAAAAGAGAAAAAAAGTAAAAAAGAGATTCTTTATTTATTGTCTGAGAAAGGCATTGCGAGTGAAATTATCGCAAGTGCGGTGGAAGAATATTACCACGAAGAAGACAGTGTTCTTGCAATACGTGCGTTACTCAAGAAAAGACATTATGAGAGTAAAACGGCTGATGACAAGGAGAGACAAAAGATGTATGGCTATCTGGCGCGGAAAGGTTTTTCCTATCGTGATATAATGAAAGCGCTGCAGGCAGAGGAAGAGATATAGAAGGATTGCGACAGCAGAAATAAGACAAGAATCGGCAAGTGATACAAGTTTCTAATAGGAATGCTTGACATATTTGTTAAAATAATATAAAATTTATATGTTGTATTTATGTACAATGAAAATTAAATAAGGAGGTGCTCCTGTGCCAATCGATGTAATAATTGCTGTAGTTGTAACACTTATTTTAACAGCTGGGATTACTTATCAGCTCACAGTTTCTAATCTGAAGAAGAATGCGGAAAGCAAGATTGGAAATGCAGAAAGTAAGGCCAGAGAAATCATCGATGATGCGTTGAAAACTGCGGAAACGAAGAAAAAAGAAGCCCTCTTGGAAGTAAAAGAAGAGTCCATTAAGACAAAGAATGAGCTTGAAAAAGAAACCAAGGAAAGACGTGCTGAGATACAGCGTTACGAAAAACGTGTGTTATCTAAAGAAGAAGCACTGGATAAGAGGGCGAGTGCGATTGAGCAGCGTGAAACAGCATTTGCAGCAAGAGAAGAAAAGATTAAGCGTAAGGAAGAGAAAGCAGAAGAGCTTAGTCAGCAAAGAGTACAGGAACTAGAAAGAATCTCAGGATTAACCTCCGAACAAGCAAAAGATTATCTGTTAAAAACTGTTGAAGATGATGTGAAGCATGATACTGCGAAAATGATCAAAGAATTGGAAGTTCAGGCAAAAGCAGAAGCTGACAAAAAGGCGAAAGAATATGTCGTAAGCTCAATTCAAAGATGTGCAGCAGATCATGTGGCAGAGACTACGATCTCTGTGGTACAGCTTCCAAGTGATGAGATGAAAGGAAGAATTATCGGTAGAGAGGGACGTAATATCCGTACACTTGAGACGATGACGGGAGTAGAGCTTATTATCGACGATACTCCGGAAGCAGTAGTCTTATCAGGCTTCGATCCGATTCGAAGAGAGGTTGCAAGAATTGCTCTTGAAAAATTAATTGTTGACGGACGTATTCATCCGGCAAGAATTGAAGAAATGGTAGAAAAAGCGCAGCGTGAAGTAGAGTCCATGATTCGTGAAGAAGGAGAGGCAGCAGCATTAGAGGTTGGTGTTCATGGTATTCATCCGGAGCTGATTCGTCTGCTTGGAAGAATGAAATTCCGTACCAGTTATGGACAGAATGCGTTGAAACATTCTATAGAAGTGGCTCAGCTTGCAGGTCTTTTGGCCGGGGAGATCGGTCTGGATGTAAGAGTGGCAAAAAGAGCCGGACTTTTACATGATATCGGAAAATCTATCGATCACGATGTGGAAGGCTCCCATATTCAGATTGGTGTTGACTTATGCAGAAAATACAAAGAATCTGCAGTTGTCATCAATGCTGTGGAAGCGCATCATGGTGATGTAGAACCGGAAACACTGCTTGCATGTATCGTACAGGCGGCAGATACGATTTCGGCTGCTCGACCGGGAGCAAGACGAGAAACATTAGAAACATATACAAACAGATTAAAACAATTAGAAGATATCACAAACCAATTTAAGGGTGTGGATAAATCTTTTGCTATTCAGGCAGGTAGAGAGATTCGAGTTATGGTAGTTCCAGAACAGGTATCTGATGATGATATGGTATTGCTGGCGAGGGATATTTCAAAACAGATTGAATTTGAATTAGAATATCCTGGACAGATCAAGGTAAATGTAATTCGTGAATCACGGGTTATAGACTACGCCAAATAATTTCGGATAGAACCCCGTATGTTGTAATAGATAATTTACAATATGCGGGGATTTTTTATGATATAGGAAAGTTTGTACTTTCCTATATCATAAAACCCTCCGGGAG
>OFGK01001557.1_pt1 | contig 11753 bp, 8 predicted proteins | sample 1521771 | NCBI WGS metagenome assembly OFGK01 (sample SAMEA3504088, study PRJEB24116) | mouse gut metagenome | biome: mouse gut; feature: mouse-associated habitat; material: faeces | place: Denmark | collected 2011 | reverse complement strand
TTTTGCAAGAAAGTGATCAATTGCGGGATTGTTAACTATTACAGTTTCCATTAAATTCGCTCCTAATTTTTATATTCATTTCCACCCTATGCAGTAGAAGTGTAAATGTATTAATGTCTTCCCATATATGCTTCTACGTTCCCGTTCATAGACGTATTGGCCTTCCCAAAGGCCATTTTTCCGTTGTCGAATGTGGCCAGTTAGCTGTCTACCCAATATCCATTGAACCTCCCTCCTGCATTTTGAAGGCAACGGCTATTATAGCATATCTCATCCGACTTTCCTAGCCGGGGCTTTCAAATTGTTTGAAAAACTATGTAGATTTGCGTGAAAAATTTCTTGAGAACAAATCAGATATGTGCTATTATATTTTTGACGCTGGACGGAAGGTTTGGGGGCGTATGCCTACTACTTTCTTAAGGAGGAATCGCCATGAAGGTGAATCCTAAGACCGTCAAATTTGTTCTGGAGCTTATCGCTGCAGTTGCAACTGCAGCAGGTACCGTGGTAGTTAAATACTACCTCGAAGTGCCGGTTCAGAACTAACAGCGTTCAGGCACATAATCCGAAAAGGTTATGTGCCTGCTTGTTTTTGATGGAGGGTATAATCATGGGAAAAACATTTGACTATAATTTCCCCTTAAACCAAGCAGTTCAAAAAATCAAAAGTATAAGAGAGCCACATTCAGTATCATCAGCGCAAAAAGACTCTCGGGCAGAAATTATCAGAAAAGAGACCGCTATTATTTTTTGTGATCAGGATTACGATTCCTACATCAATATCATTTCTGGTGCAAAAATAACTTCAATCTCATGTTTACAGTATATTATTTGTGCATTGGCAGAACTCTATGGTCATCAATTTAAAAGCATTTCGGTTGACGGGCTTTCTCACGATACATCAAGAATACACTTTGCATTCAAAGATATATCAAGCAACACCGTACTTTTTTTCAAAGAGCCTGAAAATAGCCGGTTTTGGAAGATCAACGGCAAGGAGCTGCCCGATATTGAAGCATTTTTGAATAAACATACTGCATCAGCTTGCCAGTATGTCTATTTGATGTATGATCGTGCTTATATGCAAATCATAGGGCACAACAACGATTTGACCGACCCCGGCAGAGGATACAACATATACTCATTGCGGTGGTTTTTCGAAAAATACTTTGGAGAAGAGGAGTATAGCAGATTCCGTAGGTGTTTTGCAAACTACATCTCCTATGTAAAGCAGTATTTGGGGTTCTCAGTATTAAGGTCTCTTGCACCATATGCTGAAGTAAATTTTAAAAGAGTGGTAAAGCATACGTTACTGACAACCGCATATGAGCGAATTTTAAACATTCCTTGCGAACATACGGTTAACAGCGAAACATTTGTCCGAGCGCTGAAAAAAGAAGATTTTTTTACGATTCGAAATCAATATCTGAAAGACTCCTTGTTTTTAACTGTACTCGGGAATAAGGAATATGCGGAGAGTCTTATTACCGCTGAATGGCTACATTGTTCTATGAAAGAAGCGCATGCTATAGACCTGACGGCTGTGGTCATGGGGTATTTTAAGTCGGCTGAACAACTCTTATCTGCATTGATGTCCCTGCTCCAACCAAACCCTTTAAGCTTAGACTCAGACTCTTCTCTTGGGGCCATTGCCCACTTTTTTAAAGATAACCTTAAGTTATTCAAATCAGAAATATCTTACCCTTCACGCAAATATATTAGGGAAACATTGTTTGCGTATGGTAATTTGCGAAATGGTTATCTACATAAACACAACATCCATAATTGGGAGGATGTAGACAAAATCCGAGATGCTACGTTCAATTTATTCTTTTTAATGCTTGGCTCTCTTGAGTTGTCCGCAGAGAACAGACGTGCTTTAGGTATGCCTCTGGCTAATATATTCAGCGATTATTATCAGTTATGTGAGTATATCAATTATCATGCAGGCGACATATTCTTTTTGTGTTATGGTGACGGACGAGAACGAATCGTAGTTGCACTCCCTGATAAATACCAAGAGGTTGTAGAGCAAAATTATTTCAAATTTTCCGGGGCATATTATCATACATTTGCGCTTCCCCATCAGGAGGGCACTATTACAGAAAATAATCAACCGGAAGAAATATATCTTGGGGAGCTTGCTTTTTCAGAGACTGATACAATTCAGGTGGACTGTGTAAAGAAATTGAAAATTTTTTCCAATGGAAAATTTATTGGACCGTCAATTATTGATGAAAAGGGTGATAACTACTAAACAGTAGCCTAACAATCAGAGGGTTCGCAGGACACTTTAACTGTCGGGTTCATTTGATCTTCCAATTTTCTAAACTCATCGAGCTGCAGCTCGCGCTTAAGCTCCTCCTCGGTAGGCAGATATGTGAAATATTTTGAAGCAAAGATCTGATTGTTATCTTCTGGAAGGGTATACTTGATAACCGCATCATTCTTGTCAGCGCAGAGCACGATACCAATGGGCGGCGTGTCGCCCTCATTCATCAGTTCACGAGTGTAGTAGTTGACATACATCTGCATCTGACCAATGTCCTGGTGGGTCAGCTTTCCGGTTTTGAGATCAATCAGAACAAAGCACTTTAGGATGTAATTGTAAAACACCAAGTCAATAAAAAAGTCCTGGCCATCCAAGGTGAACCGTTTTTGCCGGGCTACAAAAGAGAAGCCGCGTCCCAATTCCAGTAGGAACTGTTGAAGATGATCGATCAGCGCCTGCTCCAAGCTGCTCTCATAGACATGAGTGTCTGGCCGGATTTGAAGGAATTCCATAACATAGGGATCTTTGATGACCTTTTCATATTCCGGTTTTGGCTCTGTTGTTTGTATCTCGGCGGACACAGGAGCCTTGTCCTGACTGGCCAATAACCGCTGATAGAACATTGTGTGGATCTGCCGTTCTAATTGACGGACACTCCATGCGGATTTGGAACATTCCTCCATATAAAATTGGCGCTCTACTTGATTGGAGATTCGCATAAGCAGGCGATAGTGTGACCAGCTCAATTCCGAACACAGTGTGTTCACATTTGGAAATAGCACATAAAATTTTCGCATCATCTGCAAATTGCGAATGCTGAATCCTTTGCCAAACTCAGATGTCAGGCGCTCGGAAAGATATTGCAGTAGTTGTTTCCCGTATTCAGCTCTGTCATTTTCTCCACAGGCTTTATAGACCTGTTCACCTATCTCATGATAGGCAAGCACCATTGCTGTGTTGACAGCGGAAGAAACCTTATTTTGTGCTGTGATAATACACCCGCGAATTGCCGAATATGTTTCTTCTGCACTATTCGCCAATTGTTCCTGCTGATCCATAAGTTCGTCCATTGAACTGCCTCCCGAAGAATGGTTGAATGATTTTCTTAAAGGGATTATATCACGCTCACAATCATTTCACAACATATAGCAGTTAGAAAATGCCTTCTTCAAGTGCATCGCCCAATGCTGTAGCAAACAGTGTGACCCAGGCTGTGGCATCGCTCTCACTCAGTATGTCCTGCTTAATTGGAATCTCAACCGCCTCGTATAACTTTCGCACTACTGAGGTATTTCCTTCATCCAGTAATTCCTGCACCAATTCACTGAACAGCGCCAAAACATATTTGCCGCCCTCCATATCCAAGAGTACCTGCGAAATTTCTGCTGCATTGTTGACTGCTGTTTCATACTGCCTTGTTGTTGATTCCATATGACCCTTCCTTTCGTAAAATCCGTGACCTCCGGGTTTTTGCCCCGAAGATTTTTGACCAAAATTTTCAAACTGCTGATGCTTATCCGATGCTTATGGGGTGAGAATAGAGAGACTGGATGCAAAAACAGTCTCATTCAGTCTCATAACGTGAGAATTATGAGACAAATGAGACTGCTTTTTACCAGAGAGACGACTTTCACCGTCCTCATAACCCGGAGGTCGCAGGTTCAAGTCCTGCCGCCGCAACCATGATAAGTTGACAAACCCAAAGGCCTGAAAGTGCCTATTTCAAGGGTTTGTCAACTTTCATTTTACTTATAAATATGGCTCAATCATTAAATCGCATGTTGAGAGACTCGAACTCCCCACCGTGTAAATAATCGCATGAAATTTGGGGCTGTAAAAAACTCAAAAGTCCAAAAATCCAGAGTAATAAAATTCCGTAGGAGGTTCTCTAAATGGGGCCTTCTGCGGAATTTCTTTAACATTTCGTAAGAGCGGGGTTTTTAAAAAGGGAGTTTTTTTACAACTCCTTCTACTATCTTATAATTGAAATTTAGAAGGAATTGTGTTACCATGGAAATAGCAAAAAGTGAGCAAATTCGGGCTGGACTCCAGAAGAGCTTTCAGAGTGGAACCTCTGCCAAGACGTCAACTGTCTGCTATGGCTATAACGTTACTCACGCTGGTGAACTCGTGATCGATCCTACCGAGGCCAACATTGTAATCTTCATCTTGGAATGTTTTACTAAAGGCGACAGTTTGGATAAAACCTCTGAAGCGTAAGCCCATATAGACATTCCTTGACCGTGGCTACTATTAAAAGAGATTCCTTCCCGAAAGAAAGAACCATATTTTTTGCTGTTTCAATGTTGGCTGAATAGAGATCAGAAAAAGGAGGATGTAGCTGCATAGGTTTCCTGAATCAGCTACGTAAAAAGACAATGGAAATTTTGTTGCCAAAGCGTATTCGAGAAAAGATTCTGCAGGATCCTACGTCTAATGCTAATATTGTAAACTTGAGCAATAATGTTTTTCCGTACTACACACTGTCTCCTTGCTTTTTCCCTGATTACACGATACATGGAACGGATCATGTTAATGTGGTTCTCGATTTGGCAGACCACCTGATTCCAGATGAAACGATGGCTTATCTGAGGCCCAAAGAAGTGGCGATTTTGGTGGCTTCTATTATAATCCATGATATCGGGATGTTTATCACAGAGGATGGCTTAGAGCGCATCTTGGTTGGAGAACGCGCAGGAAATCTGGTACAGGGCTTGGACCGCGAGCCGTGGCGTGATACTTGGGTAGCCTACTGCAAAAAAATCAAACGTTGCACCGATCGGGAACTGTTGCGCGCCTTTGGTGACATAGAACCCATTGAGTCCATATGTACAACCCGCAACGAGATGCGACGAAAGGACTACTTAGTTTGTGGCGAATTTATCCGCCGTCAGCACCACCGGCTGGCTCATGAGATCGCACTACACGGTTTTATGGGGAGCACGGACGTTGACATTTTTAGAAATACAGACTTTACTCCGAGCGAGAAAAATCTGATCGGTCTTTTGGCACGAAGCCACGGGATGCCCATCCGTGATACAGAATCCTATCTTAAAAATACTTTTGTCGATATTACACTTCCGATGAATATTCATCTGTTTTACCTGATGCTTATTCTGCGAATCGCAGACTATCTTGATGCCGGCCAACACCGTGCTCCGAAGGTTTTGCAGGAGCGTCAGGAGATTGATGTACCCATTTCACAGGGAGAGTGGATCTGGAACAGGATCATCCGCTATGAAGACTATATTTGGTCCACTGACCGAATGAGCCTTATAATTCAAGCCTCTCCAGAGACAACGTCACTCTTTGCCAAAACAGAAAAATGGCTCCACAGTCTTCAGCAGGAGCTGGATCTGTCTTGGGCTATTATGATGGAGTACTATCCGCGAAAAAGCATACAGCTGTCCATCCATCGAATTGAGAGCAATATTCTGAAGGAATCCACAAGAGCCGCAATGAGTCAACAGTTTCTGATAAAAGAAACGATGCTGACAGCGAATACGGATCTGCTGAAATTGTTGATCCGGCCTTTGTATGGAAACAATCCTAGCTTCGGGGTTCGGGAGCTACTGCAAAACGCTGTGGATGCTTGTACAGAGCGGAAGTATCTGGAGCAAGATGAAAACTATCACGGAGAGGTCATCATTTCCATCGACTCCAAAAATAAGATGATTTCTATTACAGATAATGGAATTGGCATGAATGAGGATGTGTTGAGGAACTACTATCTGTCAGCAGGCTCCTCTTACAGATATAGCGACAACTGGATGGCTGACTTTACACAAGACCGAAAGGCACAGATCACACGCAGTGGGCGTTTTGGAGTCGGCGTTCTGTCCGTGTTTCTTCTTGGCACTTCGGTTCATGTACAGACACGGCATTTAAAAGATTCTCGCGGTTATGAATTTGATTTTACCATGAACCAGGAGAGCATTGATATGCGGCGCGTTGACTGTGAGGTAGGGACTACCATAACAGTAGAATTGAGCGAAGGAACGCTATCTGATTTGAACAAATCAGGGTATTATGCTGACACAAGATGGTTTGAATGGTATGCGTTTGGGGAGCCGGATGTCCGTTATTATAAGGATGGAAAAGAGATAAACCCACCGAGATCAAGATCTATAGTTCCTCAGACGGACAATGAAGATCCTAAATGGTTTTCTTATAACAGCCCGGACTATGAAAGTTTCCAATGGTGCTATAACAACTATAGCGAAGGTGAGGCCTACTGTAACGGGATCTTAGTCAAATCAATTAGAGAAGGTAATTTTGGGGTAAGCACAGGGATGAGCATCCCAGCTCCCCGGATTTCCATTGTTGATAGAATGGCCCGGATTGCAATCGACCTATCACGCTCCACTATATTTGAGTTTCCAGATAAAGATGGCTTTACCCCGGAAGCTTATCGGTATCTGCTGGCCAAATTGCTACTGACCAAATGGGATACCCGCGAAGGAAGCCTTGCTCAAATCAAAGCCCGCTTTTCACTCAGCTCAAGCCACTGGCTTACACTCCCATATGTTTTTTCCAAGTACGGATTCTTGCTGAAGCAGGATACATTTTTAGCTGCAGCAGGCATACGTCAACTACTGCGCTTCGGATATTACCCCGATACTTTGCCGTCTGACTTTTATAATATGCAAGCCACTGTTCCGATCATTTATATCCCAATGTCCAGAAAGAAAGTAGGCAGTACGACATATAAAAATTTTATAAGCGGAGAGACTTATTCTTCATCCCCTCGTGCCTGTCGTATATGGGGAAGACAGCAGGAGTTTGATGAAGCAATAAAAAAGCTTCCCCAATATTTTTCTAAGAAATATCGCGAGCAGAGCACCTGCCCTGGATACCGCCGATATGATCGAAAAGAGATTGCGGAGCCCACGCCGGCTTTTGTTGAAAGTCATTTGGATGCGGACATCTTTCCCATTGCAGTTGAATATAGTATCGGCCTTTCAGAAAAGGACGCTGTATCAGAGGACAAAAACATCATGTTGAAGCTTCTGCGAGAGTATCTGGGTCAAGACATATGGATCCCCATCAATATGGACGAGAGGGTAAAGAAATTCCCAAAAGCGTTTAAAGAATTGCAGTATTATATTGATAAGCTGAAGAGTTGACAACAATGGACAAACTCCGTTTTTCCGAATGTTTTTATTGAAACGCGGAGTTCATTCTCTAGAAATGTTTTGATATGTCAGAACTTTTCAAATTTTGTTCTGCAAGATTGCGGGGTTTACAAACTTCCCAAGATCGAAAAGTAAAAATTTTATGCGTCGGTCCTAACCAAAAGAGACGATCCCTTCCATCCATGAACTGCAAACTGAGGATGCGATGTGGCATTTGCCCTATTATTGGAGATTTAAACAAAGTAAGGAAGGGAACCGTACTCCGGGAAATATGGAGTAAATAGTATGAGCTACTCGACTTTTATCGATGCCTTTTTCGAAAAGTTTCATACATAGCTAGAGATAAAGAATGCCACTAACCGTTCATAGAAAAGAAATGTGTGTTCTTACGACATGATTAGGGACAGCTTGAATAATCCCTTACACTGCAACGATTTTCAATGTGCATCTTTTTTGTCAACGCAAGACAGATGGACATTGGACGAACACTTATTATTTTAAGGGCGGCTTTGCCGTGATGGTGCGGCTCTGCTGTCGAAACGAACAGCGGAGGTCAAGGTATAAAAGCCTTGACCTTCGCTTATTATTATATTAAAATATTGTTATCGCAGAGATGATGCCGGGAAGTAAAAATTTGGAGGTGAGACTATAATGCAAGTACCTGTCAATGTTTCTATGGAGATACTGAATTGGGTTATTGCACATATCAAAATTGACGCACTTCCAAATCAAATAAGAGAATATTTGAATTTGTGGGTAAATGGCGAAAAAGAACCTACCTTTAATCAAGTTGAGAAAGTGAGCAAAGCAACAGGCATACCATTAGGGTATTTTTTCTTGCAAACTCCACCAGTAGAAGAGCTGTCCATTGTCGAGTACCGCACAATCGATAGCATAGAACTTAAAAATCCAAGTCGGAACTTAATTGATACATTGCATGATATGGATCAAGTGCAGACGTGGATGCATGAGTATTTAATTTCTGAAGCAAATAGTCCTTTGGCTTTTGTTGGAGGTCTAAAAAGCACATCTTCTTTTGAAACGTTTGCACAAAAAGTTCGTAGTTTGTTAGGCATTAGCTACGAGTGGTATAAGGATACCCGCACTGTCGAAGAATCTTTCAGCTTAATAAGAACTGTAATCAGTAATGCAGGAGTTATCGTGATGATGAGTGGAATCGTAGGTAATAATACTCATCGTCCACTTGATGTAGAAGAATTTAGGGCCTTTTCCGTCATTGATGCTTATGCACCCTTGATTTTTATTAATTCTAATGATTCTATAAATGGCAGACTTTTCTCTTTGTTGCATGAGTTCTCTCACATATGTATAGGAGAGAATAGCTTATTTAATGATCGATACAGCACAGGGAAAAAGGTTAACAAAACTGAAACGCTTTGTAATGCTGTAGCAGCCGAAATATTGGTGCCACAAACCGCATTTATAAACAGTTGGAATTTAACAATCAAAGAAAATGATGTTGAACAGGCAATTGAAATACTTGTGCGTGAATTTAAGTGTGGCATTACTGTGATCGCAAGGAAAGCATATGACAGCGGGTTTATTGATTATCAGCTTTATCAAAAAATAGCAAAGCGGGCAGTAAAGCTCTATAATGATAGCCGAAAAAGGAAGAAAGAACAGGGTGAAAGTGGTGGAGATTTTTATCGCACTGCTGCAAGTAGAATTGACAAACGTTTTTTTTCCATGCTTGTAGGTAGCGTACAGGAAGGAAAAACCCTCTATACTGACGCTTACCGACTTACAAATACAAATCGTTCTACATTTGCTAATTTGGCTGGTAGTGTAGGAGGTGGAACAAAATGAGTGAAGCCATTTTCTTGATTGACTCAAACTCATTGATAACTCCACATCTTACTTACTATCCCTTTGATTTTGCTCCAGGATTTTGGAATCAGATGGAACAGGCCATTAAGAATGGGAAAATAGCTATTTTGGATATAGTAAGGAGTGAAATCCTCCAGGGAAACGATAGCCTGAAAGAGTGGATGAATGCCCTTGAAATCGGTCTTTATCTAGATCATAGGCAACCAAATATTTTAGAAAAGTATAGTGCTATCCTGCAATATATTCAAAGAAATCCATGTTATACGCCATCTGCATTGACAGAGTGGTCAAAAGGAAGCGTTGCTGACCCATGGCTCATTGCAACAGCATCCGCATATAACTATACTTTAGTTACATTTGAAGTTCCTAACAAGGGGCTTAATAGTAGGTATCCAAGTAAAAATGCAAAAATACCTGATATAGCAAGTGACCATATGATATTTCTTTCGGAGTCATTTGTAATGTCTCCCGTCACCAATTTTTCCAATGTCCTGGATTCCAAACCAAAACTCCGCATTAAACTGATAACAAATGAAACTATTTGCTCTTTAAACATTATAAGCATAATTAGAGCCACAACCCCCGTAACACTAATAAACAATTTTTTCTCAATATTAGCGTATTTCAGGAAAAAAACTATAATCATAATCATCGTAACAAGTAAAGCACCCCTATGTCCATAAACTATAATATTCAATTCAAATATTAAAAATGTTAGAACACTAAACTTTGACGGTTTTGAAAAAACTCTATGCATTACAATACAAGTCGGCGTGATTAATGCCATACCGTAAACCATGTAATTAAATACTCCCCATTCATTAAAGCTATAACCCCAAATTGCGTTACAAGCAACATGAGCATAGCCTTCTATTACACATAAAACATATAAAATATCGACAAATTTTTTTGCCTCCTTTAAGCACTGAACAGCTAACGGTAATAGAAAAATCTTTTTCAAGCTACTTCCTTGAAAAAAGAATTCCTTCAACAACTCATTACACTCTGGATGAAATAGATATGTAGTCAAAATACCGAAAAATAAAATTAAATACATAATATAATGCTTCTTTACTCGTTCCTTTGTCGTAAGAATGACAAAGCTCAAAAGAACACACTCTATCATCGTAAGTACATTTGAAGGCACAATCTCACCAAAGTCAAAAAATTCATACAATTCATGTTCCAAAGATAAAACAAAATAAATGCTCAGAAGTATATAAGTATTTAATTCGGTTATATTAATGCTAATTCTACTTCCTTGCATTCATACTTCCACCTTTCAGTCGATAATTAATAGGATATACTTTTTTATATATAACTGAATATATATTAGAGATAGAGAATAAGTTCTTATTTTTACATATATACCGAATTTTTTTTGATAGTTGAAGATTTGATTTTATTAAGCCATTTAGGAAACGGTTATACACAATCTTTGAGAATATGTTGGTATCAAAATATTGACCTATCTTATTAGTCTCAATCAATTTTTTACACCATAAATCCAACATTTCATAGTTATCCTCTGTATATTCCTCAAGACCGCACAAAATATAATGTAAATTTAATTCATTGTCAGAATAGTTGATTTTCATCCAATCTAATTGACGTTGACATATTCGTTTACTTAATACAATTTGTTTCGGTTTTTGAGTAAAACAAACTGAACTTGAATGGATTCGATAATGAAACAAAACTTTAGGCATAATACAGATTTTTGCTCCTTCATTTCTACATCTTGTAAATAAGTCAAAATCTTCCGCACCATCAAAGTCTGTATCATAGGTCAACTCATTTTTATTGAGAAAGAAACGTGTCATCATTACAGAGGGATGATAAATATAACAAGAAAATAGTAATTGTGCTGCAACTGCCTCACTTGAATAAAATGATGTTGACACTACATCTTCACAAGCTCCAAAAAGATGTGCAAAAGTACTGCACACATCAATACAATTCGCTCTCATATACTTAATCTGTTTTTCAAACCTGTCTTTAACACATATGTCATCCGTATCAAAACGTGCTATATACTTGCCCTGTGCAACTTTTAGCCCCTCATTCAATGCGCCTGCCAACCCCATATTTACCTTATTGTAAATTGCTACAATTCGTGAGTCCTTTTTCGCATACTCATCAATAATATTTTTTGATTTTTCATTTGTTGATTTATCATCAATCAAAATCAACTCAAAGTCTTGTAATGTCTGATTTAATATACTCTCAATCGCCATCCGAAACATCACAGGCTCAGTATTATAATTTGACATGATACATGATACAAGTGGTTTCATACTCTACTCCCTTTTAAACACTTTATCATTTGAAGCGGATACGCAACTAACCTGTAATCTACACAAAAAATACAGATAAGCCATTTACGATTTACTGGAATCGCTGATCTCATTAAAATAACAAAGTTTTTTCGCAATCCCTTTGTTAATTTTTGTGTAAGCTTCTTTATATCATCAAAATCAGATTCTACATATCCTGCT
>OFGK01001554.1_pt1 | contig 11778 bp, 18 predicted proteins | sample 1521771 | NCBI WGS metagenome assembly OFGK01 (sample SAMEA3504088, study PRJEB24116) | mouse gut metagenome | biome: mouse gut; feature: mouse-associated habitat; material: faeces | place: Denmark | collected 2011 | reverse complement strand
CAAAAATGAAGCTGACGCTTCACGAATTTTCCTTCATTAAAGCGACAGCCCCTTTTGTGTGGTGCAGTTATGTGCTGCAGGCAGGCCAGGGGCGCAGAAAGAGGTTTCTATTTGTAAATTTAAATGTTATAATACCTGACTTTGAGAGTTGAACTGTAAAATATAGTGCTAAGCCACAGATTAAAACCTATGGCTTAGCATTTTTTTGATTTCTCCTTCGCTCAAAAAATATGATGTCAATGGAAGGTTGCAAAGAACTGAAAATTCTTTTATGAATGCCGTGCCTCTTGAAAGATTTATATACTTTCTATCTGAAATTTTTGCAGTTCTAAAATCATGAACAAATTCAAATAAATCCTCAGAACAATAGTTGCTTTTTAGTATCTTGAATTGCAGCAGTCTGGTGAGTAATACTGCAAGGTAGCAAATAAGGAAATGTCCTGTTATTGTATCTTTTTTTTGCAGGTATACAGGTCTTGCATCAAGCTGTGATTTCATGATACGGAATGCTTCTTCTATTCTCCAAAGGTTGTGGTAGGCATCATAAACATCCCTGCCGCTCATGGAAATCTCAGAGGTCACCAGCATGTTATATCCGGCAAGCTCAAGAGATTTTTTGATAAGTTCTTCATTTATAGAGACCTTTATCTTACCGTCTGTTTCATTCCCCTTTTTATCTGCAGCAGTGAAGACTACATATTTTGCACAATCACCATACTCTGACTTCTTGGCCTGGGATGCTTTTAGGAGTCTGGCTTTTTCCACTTCTTTCTTGATCTCATAGATCTGTTTCTTTGCCAGTTTGGGATTGTAAGTAACGATCCGCTTTTCCGTGATTTTAAATTTTTTCTCTTTTCCTGTCCCGGGATCATTGAATTTATACTCGAAATCATCCACACATTCCTTCATGCGGTATATAACATCTCCATTGGCATTTTTAACATCTTTGTAATCATTAGGAAGGAGCACCCATGTTTTTTCAACTTCGGGAAGTATCTTTACGGATTTTGAGAAAATATACCCGTCACCATTGTTTAGTGCATGGAAGATGTTTTCTGCACAGTTGAGTCCTTTATCAGCTATCCGGATAGTTCTTCCGGATACGGAATTTCTCTTTTTTAGATCCAGAATGATGTCTCTGATCACAGGCTTTTCGCTTTGATTTCCAGGAAACAGTTTCATGCTGACAGGTATCTGATTTGCATCCAGGAGCAGCCCCAGTCCTACGATTGGCTCTTTTCTGTTTTCTTTTGATGGCCCCTTTTTCCTGAAATCATCTTCTTTATCGATTTCGAAATAGAAGTTGGTACAGTCGAAGTATGTATGGGATGTATCAAACTTGTACATCTGTTTTATCTGATGGTTATAGATTTCAATAATTTTTTCGTATTCACAGCCAATATATTCAAGTCCGTCATAAAGCTGGTTCAGGGAAAAATCATAGGAATCAAAAAGTTTGGGAATTACTTCATCATAGGTTTTTGATTTAGAGCATGGATGAACAAGCCTTGCATAAACAAGGGCTGAAATCATATCAAAAACATTGAAACGGAAATCAGTGGCGGTCTGCATCAAATCAATATATTTTTTTACAGACAGCTGATCATTGATGTTTTTCATAGGGAAATAGCCAATCAGTTTTTCCGGTGAAACATCAGAAATCTGCCTGACTTTTTTTTCATCCTTAGCAGCTTTAAGCTCCTGGTTAAGTTTCACAACTTCTTCTTTGTAAAATGCGACAGGGTCATCAATACCCTTTGCCTGAAGTTCGTGGACATATCCCAGTGCTTTATAAGAACGATGCGCCCCTCCTTTGCGTTCAGGATCATAAAAGCTCTCATAAATCTGAAGATAAGTCCCTTTTTTGTAATTAGATTTTTTTAAGAAATATGCCATAAAAGTCACCCTCATACATTATAACACTATGGCACTATATAATCAATAGATAAAAAGAAAATTTGTCAAGTTTATTGAAATAACAAAAAAGCCAGCAAATATGCTGACTTACGGGAAAAAGATATATAGTTAACTCTCAAAGAAATATAGTGTTAAATCCTAAAGATGGGTATTAGTCCTGGTTCTTTTTATTGGCGCTATGAAAAGCCGGACAGAATGGCTGATTAATTTTGTGCTAAGAGGCATTATGGGAATGATGCTGGTATACTTTTTAAATTTTATGTTTGTAGATTTGATGCCGGATATGAGGATTGGGTATAATACCATCACTTTTTTAGCAGGTGGTTTTCTTGGAATACCTGGGGTGGCGCTTCTTTACGGAATTAATTTTTATATGCTTATGTGGTAGCGGAAATTAGTTTATTGACAACCTTTAATCCCTGTATTTTACAGGGATTGGAGGAATCATAGAGGCAAATTTTCGTAAGGATTTGTGAAATACTGCCAAACTTAAAAAAATTAGCTGAAGCTACTTTACATTTAAAAATATTTTATTTATAATTCATTTTACAAACAAGAACGTTCTTATTTATCATTTAGATTCATTTATTTCTATCAGCATATATACAGTGAAAATGCTGATTCTGGTTTCATAAGAAGGATTCCTTCAGGTATCAAAGTTTTAATTTTTACAATGTTTTAACAGGGACAATGTAATTTTGCAATTGGAAAGGGGGTTATTAGTGGATAAAAAGATCCTTGCAATTTTTGACAGCGAGGAGGGATATGCTTATCGGTTGATGGATTTCATTAGTGGAAAAACAAACCTGCCTTTTGAAATCTATATTTTCACAGAAGGAAGTAAATTTTACTCCTGTGCTAAAGTTAAGGATATTGAGTGCCTTCTCATTTCGGAAAGTGTTTATAAAAAGGAAGTGGATACTTTACAAATTCCGCATATCATCATTCTCAGCGAAAGCGGAGAAAATCTAAACAAGGCTCTGCATCATATCAATAAGTATCAATCGTGTGAAACCATTTTCCATCAAATTATGGCGTATTATACGGACAAATCAGAAAATGTTTTATCAGTCATAGGCACAGGACTTAAAAGGATGAATGTGATTGGCATTTATACCCCGATAGGAAGGTGTTTGCAGACAACGTTTTCATTAACGTTAGGACAAATGCTTGCAAGGAAGCAGAAGGTTCTGTACTTAAATTTTGAAATTTACTCAGGATTTTCCCGAATGTTGTGCAAAAATTTCAGCAGTGATATTTCTGACTTAATGTACTATTTCAATTGTGCCAGAGAAAAATTGTTATATCGATTAGAAAGCATGGTAGAAACTGTAAATGGTTTGGATTTTATCCCTCCTACGGAAATTTATCAGAACCTGGCAGGCATTAGAGGGGAGCAATGGCTGGATTTGTTTCGGGAAATAGAAAAAACAGGAAAATATGAATATTTAATTTTAGATTTGACGGATGGAATTATGGATCTATGGGAGGTTTTGCGCGGATGTGATTACATTTATACCATTGCCAGGGAAGATGGTTTATCCATGGCAAAAATAGAACAGTATGAAAGAGTATTGGAAAGTGTGGGATACGGAGACATTAACGTAAAAACTGTTAAATGGAAATTACCGATGTTTAAACAGCTTCCTTTAAAATTTGAAGAATTAACTTATGGAGAATTATCGGCTTTTATACGGTCAAGGGTATATCCCGATCTTTTTAAGGAGGATGGCGGTGAAACAAAATAAGGAAAGCAGTTTGCAGGAACTGATTTTAGAAAGGCTGGATTTGTCAAAAGAAATGACAAAGGAGCAGGTTCAGGAAATCATTGATGAACAGATTAATCAGGAAAGCAAGAAAAGACATTTGGAAGTTTCTGAAAGAGAGCATCTGCGAAAGGAAATTTATCATTCCATCAGACAGCTGGGCATACTGCAGGAATTAATTGAAAATCCTGATATTACGGAAATAATGGTAAATGGTACTCAGGGAATTTTTATAGAACAAAATGGCAGATTACAAAAGCTTGATATTTGTTTTGATTCTGTTGAAAAACTTCGGCATGTAATCTGGCAGATCACTGCAGGCTGTAACAGGGTAGTAAATGATGCTTCTCCTATCGTGGACGCCAGACTTCCAGATGGTGCAAGAGTGAGTGTTGTATTAAATCCTATTGCTGTTAATGGTCCGATTCTTACCATCAGAAGATTTCCACAGACACCAATTACGATGGAACAGCTTATTGATACAGAGTCAATTTCAAAGGAATGTAAAGATTGGTTGAAAGAGCTTGTCAGGGCAGGCAGAAATATCCTGGTATGCGGTGGGACAGGCTCCGGCAAAACAACATTTTTAAATGTATTATCCGAGTTTATTCCAGACACGGAAAGGGTAATTACAATTGAGGACAGTGCGGAGCTGCAGATAAAAAATATTTCTAACCTGGTTCGTCTGGAAACCAGAAATGCCAATGTGGAAGGCTGTAAGGAAATTACCATACGTGATTTGATCAAAGCATCATTACGTATGCGCCCGGAGGGTATCAAAATAATTAAGGGAAAATCAAAGCATAATAAAAAGCGTTTCCCCATCCCAGGTGCATTCCTTCAGCACGTTTTTGGCGATCTCATTCCTCTCATTTGCTGAGAAACTATCAAAATTATCTAAAAGCCGAATAATGGCCTCTCTTTTCTCCATGGCGCTCTTCATTTGGGCGGTGGCCCGTCTTTCCTCAGCAGCAAAATTCAGCAGCTTGTTTTTGAGGGTATTATATTCTATATCAAGTTTTTCAATCTCCCCTATAATATACTTTGCGGCAGCAGATTCATTATTCACGGCCAGGGCGGCGGTGAGCTTCCCGATCTTTTCCTGGCAAGTTTCCATTTGTGCCCGGACAGAAGCGGAGGAATCCCTTGCAGGCCTTTTCCCGTCCTTCAGGTACTTCTTGACGGTGGCCGGGTTGTGCTGTATTTCTTTGAATACGTCCAACACCTTCCCATCCAGTAGATCGGCCTTAATTTGCCGCATGTCGCAGGCCTCAGCACCGGCTCTCATGCGTTTTGGGCAATAGTACCAGGTGGAAACAGAGCCATCCGCTTTTTGCTTGCGGCTCATGCCCATGGTGCGGCCACACTTGCACCGGAGCACACCCTTCAGAAGCGGCAGATCATACTTTGCAACCTTTGAAAAAGTGTTGTGCCCGAATTGGGCCATAATGGAAAAGAAGCGCTGATCCGTCATATATGGCTTATGGAAGCCGATACTCACCCGCCACTTCTCAGGCGGTGCCAGGGAGTGGCGCTTTTTGCCGTTCACCCGCTTTTCTGTGGTGCGGCCATACACAATGATCCCATGTTGGCCATCCCACTTCTCACGGGGGGAATTTTCATCAATCATGCAGCCTTTAGCTTCAAAATAATCATACATAGCCGGAGTGGCACGGACACAATGCGGAGAGGTAAACATGCTATATAGTTGAGTGGTAGAAAGAAAGCTCCCGTTTAAAGAGGTGATCCGGTTATTCCTGCAATATGTTTCCATGTTCTGAAGGCTGAAGCCGTTCTCTAAAAATATGTCAATGAGATTGTTTTTGTAGTCGATCTCTGCCTGATTAAATACAAGCGTTTTGTGGGATTTAGATCCCAGGTCAACGGTGGCTATATCATAGCCAATAGGAGCCTGGCCGCCACACCAAAAGCCACTAGCCGCCAAGTGGTTCATATTATCGGTGATCCTGAGGGAATCTGTGCGAACTTCCAGGCCGGAAAAGATAACAGCTAAGTACATCATGGCCTCTCCCAGGGGTGTGGTGGTATCAATGCCATCTCTTACCGTAATAAATTTGATCTCATGCTCCCTCAGGTAAGAATAGAAGGTGCAAAAATCCATCATATCGGAGCACACCCGATCTATTTTATAAATGATTACACAATCAATGAGGCCTGCTGCAATATCTTCCTTCAGTTGGTTCATGCCGGGCCTATCCATATCAGAGCGCACATAGCCATCATCCTCATAGAATGAGATAGAGCTAACCTCAGGGAATCTCTGATCAATATGTTCCTTGCATTTTGTGAGCTGCATCTGTGTGCTCTCTGAAGTATCAACAAAATATGATTTTCTGCAATATATTCCAAAATTCATGCTATTTTCTCCTAAAAAAGGGCATAAAAATGCCCGGAATCTGATTGAAAGCTCCCGGAGATAATGCTAAAATATATTTTGCGGAATACATGAGCATTATCTCATGGGGCCCTGGTGAATAGCCGGGGCTTTTTATTTTAATTATGTGACTTCCAGGAAACCCTCATAATAGGGCCGATAATCCAATAAAGGCCACCAGTAAAAAGACCGAAGATCAGGATCCACATGGTTCTGAGATACCAAGGCAATTTTCTTCTGAGCATTGGTGCAGAAACGGTGGCAGCAGCGGAGGCAGAGGAGTTTGCTGAGTTATTGATCACAATCGGAGTATCAGATCCCTTCAGAGCTTCCACTTGTTTCCCACATTTGGGGCATACCACGCAATCTATATCTATAATCTGACCACAAAATTTACAATACTTTGTCTTATCCATTAACTTATCCCTCTCTTTGTGAAATAGAAAAATAGCGCATTAAAGTGGATAATACAACACACCTGATCCTCAAATTAGAAAGAAAGGTGTGAAACTATGATAAAAAAATATGTAAAGTACCATAGGAATGATGTATATGCACTTTATTACCGTAAAAACAACACAATTTACTATAATTTGAATTTTAATGCCATTACCAAGATCATATTACTGCTTTGAAAATTATCCGACATCCTTTTTGATATTAACCGGATGGTATTTTTCCTCTAATTCCTCAGGAGTGGCCGGGGCTTCAGAATACGGATCCATTGGCGGGCTGTCTTTAGGGGGGATTGCATCAAGAATAAATTGATCAATCACTTCCCTAGAAGGGCCATCCAATTCCTGATAAGCAATCATAATTCCTTTGATAATGTCATACAAAGGATTGGTTTTTTCTACAAGATCCGAAACGGCAGCAGCAGCCTCATTCTCTATCGGTATACGCATATTGCCGGAACCGGTGCGGAGCCACTCTTCACTTATGCTAAATTCCCGGCAAATAGCTTTTATATTTGCATCAGTGAGTGAGTTTCTGCCTGTTTCTATTGCACTCATGGTATTTTTCTTTAAACCAATCCGCTCTCCAAACTTTTCAAGTGTGAAGCCGAGTTTTTTTCGTGCTTCTCTGACACGTTCTCCTTGCGTCAAGTATCTCACCTCCATCCTTGAAGATAGCATAGCACACATGGAAATATAAATCAACAAAAAAGTTCATTAAATAGACAAACACTATTGACAAAGTGCATTTAATAGATTATTATGTCTATACAATGAACAAAAAGGAGGAGAACACATGAAGAAACAGAGCGATTTTCATAAAACAGTGCAAAACCTTATGTTACTGGATCCTGAGAGCCTTCTTCTGATTGACAGCGGCGTGAAGCTGCTTCTGGCAAGGCAGGGCATGGTAAAGAAGGCGGAAGAGAAAAAGGGAAAGCGCCGGGAAGAGCAGGCAGCAATCTGAAAGAAAGGGGATAAGCAATGAATAAGCAGGAATTTATAGACAAAGTGGCAGAGATAACTCAGAAAATACCGGTGGTACCGGATCGGGAGTATTCCATCATTGAGAAGGTTTACACCTTCCATCCGGCAATCAGTGAGACGGAAGGCAAGCGGCAGATCGCTGAGCCGTATGTGAATTTTGGAATGGCGCTGATCATGGATATGGTGCCGAGAGCGGAGCTAATGGCCAAGAAGGAGGAAGAGCTGAGAGCAGCCCAGATAGCACTCAGCAAAGTGAAGGAAGAGATTGAGGAGATCAGGAAGGGAGGGGCTATCTGATGGCAGCAGCAAAGATTGAGGCAATGTGGGATATGGATGGGAGAGATCATCCCGTTTTGGTATTGGAAAAGAAGAGGGGAAAGATCAATCTGGCAGAGGTTGAGGAGCTCCTGAGGTATTCAAAGAGCGGAGCATTTCAGGGAAATTATGTGTTGCTCATCCGGGCAGGAGAGGCAACGTGCGGCGGATCCGGTTGGATGGATGAGGAAGAGCCCAAAGGGGATCAGTGGTCACTCTATCAGGTAGAGGCAGAGGAGCCGTGCCCGGTATGCGGGCAACTGGCACCGCCGTTTGAGTGGTGCCCAATGTGCGGAGAATCCCTCACGGGGAAGGATCTGAACGCTGAGCAGGCAATGGGAAATGCTGAGTTTCTTCTGGAATCCATGAAGAGAGAAGCTCTCCGCATGATAGAGAGCACGGATCTTCAGGAGACAAGAAAAGCGTGGTACCACTCACACCTGGGATCACTGGACTTTGCCAGACAGATGGGCCTCATAACAGAGGAGCGGCGGCAGCAGTTATATAAACAATTTCAGAGGGAGGCAAACTATGGTAACGATAGATAAAAAAATTGAGTTGATCAGGCGGGAGCAGGAGGAATTGAAACACCGGGCCGAGGTAGAGGAAAAGGCCGTGCAGCTCATCACGGAAGGAAAGCATGAGGAGGCCGTGGCGCTTCTCAATTCTTTAGATGATGGAATACTGGCAGAGATCCAGATGGAAATGGAGATGATAAACGAAGAGCCGACAGCAAGGCAGAAGGCGCAGGAACGGAGAAGGAAGGCCGCGATCATTCTGGAAACACTGGCCAATGATGCCATCAATATGAATTGGAACTATGAGGAGGACTATCTGAAGGCGATCATGAAGGGCCTGAAGCGGGCAGAAGAGGAAGGTGGGAGCGAATGAGGCAGCAGGAGGTAAAAGTACATCTCACTCTCTCAGAAGGCTATCAGGAGCGATTCACAAGGGCCTGCATAAAGGTGGCCAAAAGAAGGACGGAGGGAGGGAACGGCGGCAGGGGCCGCAGGAAGGATGCAAAAAAAGTTGCTGAGGCAGTATAGGGAAGGCCGGTTTGACTACATAAAAAAGCCGGGAGCAGATCGGCAAAATCAGCTCCCGGTCATGCCCTTTGAGGACATAGTAACACCTACAAAAATTATATCACCAGAGGGCGGAAAAGTCAACGAAAAAACCCAATAAAATCAGGGTTTAGGGCCTTCTTGATAGCCCTTCAAGATATTAAGGTTAGGTGGTGGTATGAGATTTGTATGTGAAAAAAATATTTGATATGGGATGGGTGAAGGAGATCCAAAAATACTATCCGGGGAACTATGGGGCACCCGGCAGGAAGAGGGGGCCGAAACAGAAGAGGACACCTGAGGACATAGAAAGACAGAACCAGAGGAACCGGGAGAAAAAAGTGCAGAGGATCATCATAGCCAACTTCAGGGAGGGAGACTGGCACCTCATCCTGGGATATAAGAAAGAGCTGAGGCCGGGATCCTTCAAGGAGGCCAAGAAGCAAGTGAGAAAATTTTTGTCTGATATGAGAAAGGCATACAAGAAGGCGGGGATCCCCTTCAAGTGGATATTGGTCACGGAGAGGGGAAAGCAGGGGGGATGCCATCATCACCTCATCATTGAGGACATAGCAAGGCCGGATCTGAACACAAAGAAGATGGTGCTCAAATTCTGGCAATATGGATCAAAGAGTTTTTATCCGCTGTATGAGGACGGAGAGTTTGAGGATCTGGCTGAGTACATAGTGAAGAAAGAGACAAAGGAAGAGGAGGAGGGGTGCTCATATTCCAGGAGCAGGAATCTGATCATACCGGAACCGAAGAGGGAAGTGATACACCGGAGGAGATGGAGGACGGATCCGAAACCGGAAAAAGGGTGGTATATCGTGAAGGATTCCGTGGTGAATGGAGAGAACCCGGTCACGGGGTACCCGTATCAGCACTATACCATGAAAAGGATTGATCCGGGAGGTGGTTCAGGATGAGATTTGAGGTGAGCATATTTGTGGAGAGCACATGGAAGGGCCCGGCCAGGAGGAGAGGGGTGGCCATGTGGATAGTGGAGTGCAAGAGGAACGGGGTGCCGGTGACAAGAGAGGGGCTGATCCGTCTGGAAGATGGCACTGAAAACATGGCCAACCTGATGGCCATAACAGCGGCGGCGGGGATCCTCACAAAAGAGTGCTCCATCCGAGTATTTACTCAATGTGATCACATTCTGAACACCATGCAAAATCACTGGCATATCACATGGCAGAAAAATGAATGGCATAACGCAAAGGGAAAGCCGGTGAAAAATGCAGAGCTATGGAGCGGGATGTTGGAGAGCCTGGGAAAGCATATGTATTCCGTGCATGGCGGGTGGCATGAATACCAGAACCTCATGCAAGGGAAGATCAGGAAGGAGTTGGAAGAATGGAAGAATACAGAGCAATGAAGGAAACGATCCTCAGGGCAGTGCAGGAAAACGTGAAGGGAACGAAGGAAGAGGTTGAAAAGACCGTGGAGGCGGTCACTGATGCGGTGATGGATGCCATTGCCGAGAATTACCGGAGCATCACAGAGATTCACTGCATTGTGGCAGCAGTGCGGGCCGGAGAGAGGGTGCAGATAGCCTATGCGGATCCTGAAGATCTGGATTTCATGGATCCCTACACAGTGAGGGCGTGTTGGTAGGAAGGAGGAAGGAAAATTGACAGAGGAAACTATGAGAGCGGCAGGGAAGGCGGCGGAGGAGCTGCTGAACATGAGAGGGCCCAAGTGTGAAATGAGCGCCCATGAGGCGGAGGAGAAGCTCAGGGAACTGGAAAGAGAGGAGGGCATGGAAAAGGTTTATGTATGCTCACAATATGGCAGCAGGGGAGAAAAGGCCACAAATTTAGAATTTGCAAAATTCTTCTGCATGATGGTGATTGAAGAGGGGAAAATCCCGATCTGCCCTCATTTATTCTATGCTCAGGTGCTCAATGATGATGTGAAGTCTCAGAGGGCGGCAGGCATGAGGATAGGATTGGAGCTCCTGAAGGAGTGCGGGGAGCTGAGGATCTTCACAAACATTTCTGAAGGGATGAAGGGGGAGATCCTGGCGGCAAGAGAGAGGGGGATCCCCATAAGAATTGCAGATATGGCGGCGATCTATTCAGAGGATCAGGCCGTATATGAAGAGCAGGGAATTATGCGGGAGCTTGTGGAGGTGCTCAATGGCTAAAAGCATAATTCAGAAGAGGACGGATCCGGTGAGCCGGGAGTGTTTCCTCTGCCGGGAAGAGGCTGAGAGAATAGGGTACTATGGAGAACTGAAGCATACGGGCCTGCATAAGCACCATTTTGTATATGGCCGGTTTGGTGCCTTCAGGAAGAAAGCAGAACATTATGGCCTATGGGGATATGTGTGTGCAGAAAGACACCACGAACACGGCCCGGAAAGCCCACACGACAATGCAGAGGTGGCCCTGCACCTGAAGCAAGTGGCTCAGAGGGCTTTTGAAGAGAAGTATGGCCGGGAGCTCTGGGAGCAGGAGTTTGGGAAGAACTACCTGGATATGGAGGTGGATGATGCTGAGTAAGTTTGTAAACAGTCTGAAGGATGTGGACTTGTCAAGGATAAAGATGCCCATGGCGGTGATATATGACGGCCCGAAAGATTTCCCTGAGATGTATCTATGCAGAATGTGGGAAGGAGCAGGAGGGCATCCAACCAACACGGCCATGCAGAAATTCTCTTTAGAAGAAATGCGGGAAGATATTCAGGCAGCAGGATTTTCAATAAGATTTCCGAGGGCGGCGGGTGATGATCCGGTCATTGTGGAAACGTGGATAAGATAAGGAGAAGAGGATGGATAATTTGATTGTGGATGCCTTTGCAGGAGGCGGCGGGGCGAGTGTCGGGATAGAGATGGCCCTGGGCAGATCGGTGGATATTGCGATCAATCACGATC
>OFGK01001542.1_pt1 | contig 11870 bp, 10 predicted proteins | sample 1521771 | NCBI WGS metagenome assembly OFGK01 (sample SAMEA3504088, study PRJEB24116) | mouse gut metagenome | biome: mouse gut; feature: mouse-associated habitat; material: faeces | place: Denmark | collected 2011 | reverse complement strand
GGGAATTTCACCCCCGCATGGTTCTCATGCGGCTGCTCTCATTGCCTGCGACGGCTTTGCGCTGGAAAACGCAATCACGCTCGGACTGTGACTGAACAGGAGTATCATTGTCCCCATCGCCGGTCGTGGCCGTACCGGGAGCCACCCGATATTTTGTAGTTGCTGTTTCTCGCTCCGTGCTGGACTGACAGACCGGGATGAAATAGTAAAGTGGCATCCTGTTGTCTTGCCCAGCATATTATGGCGCAGCAGCTAACACAGCTTGCGGCGATGGGAATGTGCTTGATGAATGGGTATGAAGTTGTCAAAGGTCAAACCCATTCGCCGCACAAACGAGGAACAGGTGAAGGGCTTTCCATCGCCTTTCACCTAATGCACTTAAAAGAGGGGGGTGTAGGGGTTGAAAATGAAAAAAATCTCAAAATATTTTTTCAGAGTGTAAAACAGGAGGGCCGTCAACGCTGACAGCCCTCCCATGAAGTTATTTGACCTCGTTGAAGTATGTACGGAGCTTGTCCACCGCTCGGCGGATGCTCTCGTCCACCGATGTGAAATGCACCCCCTCGTCACTGGCGATCTTCCGCAGGGACACCCCGGCAAAGAAGTGCCGGACAAAGCGTTCTTTCTGCTTTACCGTCAGCCTGCCGCACCTGAACAGCTTGTCCACCGCCAGCTTGACACGGCGGCGGTCATCGGACATAATGAAGCTGTCGTCCAGGGATGGGGCGGGATGCGCTATGGCGTCCTCCAGCCCGGTCATGGAAAACGTTTTATTCCCCTGGGCTGTTTCAAGACGGGCCTGCTCCAAATAAATCTCGTCAGACACAGCTTTCAGGGCCATAAAATCCGCTTCTGTCTTGCCGGGGCTGTCCCGCATAAAGTCCTCCAAAGAGATTTCCAGGGTTCGGTCGGAAAATTGATATACAATGCCCTCGCTGAACTTGTTCAGGGCATAATCGCTTTTGCGATAGTTTTTCAAGGTTTGCTACCTCCAATCTGAATTTTTGAAATTCAGATTGGAGGGCGGGCCACGGCACCGGGGCCATTTTCCGTCAAAATGTAGAATTTTTCGATTCCGTTCGGGCACGGGACATTTCAGGAAAATTTCATAGACACGTTCCGACAGCTCTTTACAAAATTCCCTATGATTTGATAGGGGACTTTGTAAAAGGCTGTCGATGGAAAAAAGAGGCGCGGACAACCTTGCGGTCATCCGCGCTTTTTGCGAAAAAAATAAGGGAGGGGCTTGTCCGTGCTGCCAAACAGACCCGTCGTCTGGCTGCGCAAAAGGCCAAACCATCGGCTATCACCTGCCAAAATTATAAAAAATAAAGGCGTCAAGGGGGCGGTCGCAGCTCCCTTGACGCCTTAATATAGCAAGTATCCAAATACAAAAACGAAGTTGGGGGTTATATATGTATATAATTGATGGTCGTTTACTATATATAGCTTTTCAAATTTTACGGCAGTATCTCTTGTCCTTCTTGCAATACCGCCTGCACGATAAATCGCTGATTGTGCCAGCCAGTACAAGTGGATAAAGTGATCACCTTTGCCGCATCCGCAAAATCAATATCAATCTGATATAGCGATTCTGACGCGGCCCAATTCATGTAGCATATCAGGTCATCATTGTCCTCAAACTCCAGCCTGTAAGCGTCACTGTCCGCTTCCACCCTCCGCACCGAAAAAATCGGACAGATATATACGGAGTCTGACGTGGCTACGGTCAGTGCCGGATGCTCCCCCCAATAGTCCTGTGCTTCATACCGTTTCAGCAGGCCGAACATTTTTCCGCCCGATCCGTTATGGCCATAAATAATCAGGTGATTACTGTTCTCGTTCGTGCGATAATCAAGAAACAGACTGCCAAGGGCATTTTTGCTCCCGTCAGGCAGATGGTTCAAGTAAAACTGATTATCTGCGCCAAGCATTACGGGATAATCCACAGAGGTATCCGGGATTTGAAGCCACACAACAGCGCCGGGGTAATCGTCAGCAAATTCTAAAAGACGCATTGAAAGTTCCGGCAATTCTGTTGTTACGGTTTCATGTTCCTGCTTGTCTGCTTCTGCGTATTTGACGGACATGGATGGTTTCGGGCTGATAGGAACGGGGGATATGGCGTCCCCCGTTCCTCCAATTTGCTCATAAAACTCTTTTCCGTGCTGAAGTTCCACCAATCGAACAGCCAGGATTATGCTGGAAGCTATAAAGACGATCAGGATGAAACAATAGAAAAAGCGAAATATCTTACTTCTGTCCACGCCGTTTTACCATAAGTCTCCGATATATTGTCATGACTGCCAGTAAAATTCCTGATACCAATGTGACCACAATTAAAAGTTGCGTATAATCTCCCGTTTGCGGAATATTGGGGTTATTGGCGGAATTATTGCTGCCTCCATTTCCGGGGTTCACAGGGGTGCTTGGTTCATTTGGAGTGCCGGGTTCACTGGGAGTACCGGGTTCGCCGGGGGTGCCCGGTTCGCCGGGAGTGCCCGGTTCGCCGGGGGTGCCGGGTTCGCCGGGGGTGCCCGGTTCGCTGGGAGTGCCGGGTTCGCCGGGAGTGCCGGGAGTGCCAGGGGTGCCGGGAGTGCCGGGAGTGCCGGGAGTGCCGGGGGTACCAGTGTTGCCGGAATTGTTGGGAGTATTCGCAATCGTTACTGTGGAATTTGTTTCGTTACCTTCGTATGTCGTAGTGTCCAGTTTATAGCCGGTAGGCGCTGCGGTTTCTTTCAGCCAGTAGCGTTGACCTTTTATCAGCCCCGAAAAAATAACGGTTCCGTCCTGGTCACTCACGCCCGTTTTAATCAAGGTCTGGCAAGCTGCGTCCGCATAAAGCCCAATGGTCGCCCCAGGCAGAGGGGTTGTGCCGCCGCTGATTACTTTATTGACGGTCAATGTCCACTGATCTGTTGTTGAGGTGTCTGTAACCTGATAATTTGCCGTAAGTGTTGCCGATGTACCATCCGGCAAAGTCACCGTTGGTTCGTCATTAACCTGGGCGGGCACGTTTACAGGCATTACTCCACCATCAGGCCGCCGGACATAGTATGCTGCTCCGCGGCGTATTCCTGAAAATTTAACTGTTCCATCAGAGGAAACGGTTACTTCCTTGACAGGAGCCAAATCAGGTTTCCCCGTGGGATCGGACGTAAATATCTGCACTTTTTCACCCGTCATCGGGATGCCGGATTCATTGACCAGCCGGAACACAAGGTCGGTTGTATGGGCCTCATTGGTCAATTTCAGTGTCAGCTCCGATTTTGCCGCTCCCGCTGTGACCAAAAGGCCCGCGTCTGTTGCGGTCACGCCATCGGGGAGGTCGTTCCAGCCAAAGGCACTCCCATAACCGGGAACACTTTCGGTTTCCACCAATTCATAGACCGCATTGGGCTTTACCTTGAACGACAGCTTTCCTTGGGCGTCAGTTTTCCCTTGGGCGAAGGGCAGGCCCCGCGTATTACTGTCGCTGTCCCATTGATACAAAGTAAAGGACACTCCTTCAAGGGGCGTTTGATTTTCACTATCCGCCTTGGCAATGGTAATGACAGCTTTCCGCGCGGCGACGCCACCGCCGCCACCGCCACCGCCGCCGCTAACGGTGGCGCTGTTGTTTTTGTTGCCGCCCAGCAGAACAGAGCCGCCATCAAAACGGACGCTGTTACTGTAACCGCCCGCCTGATGGTCAATAATATCCGCCGTATAGGTCAGAACATAAGCATCCCGGCTATCGGCATCAATCGGAAGTTGTACGGTAAATCTGTTTGTGTTCGGGTCAAAGCTGGCGACTTTCAACGGTTCACCGGTTCCAGCTTTCGCATATCCGGGTTTCTGATCTTTATTTGACGCCGTTGTTCCAGTCAGGGCCGCTTTGTAGAAAAGCAACGTATCAGTGTCCAGTTGGAGCCGTTTGTCCAACGTGTCCTCAAGGGAGGGATTTCCCGGGAGCGCAAGGCCAAAGGGGTTGATCAGCACTTCATATTGAATAAATTCCTGCTGGTTATTTACTGTGCTGCTCTTGACGAGGCCGTGATTGGAGAAGTTCTGCTGGACGCTGTGGGAAACTTCGGCAAACTCAACTCCGTCCGCTTTGCCGTTCATGTGAATGGTGTTTGCCACTGTAACCGGCTTATCTCCACTAAAGCCTAAAGTTTCCGGGTCAACTTTCGTGTCAAACGTGATTGTAGTTTTTGCTGTAACCGTACCCAAATTGATGGTCAGCGTTTGACCTATCGCACTCGCTGATGCGCCCGTAATTGCTGGGGCGGTTGCGAGGGAGTCCTCCACATAAGTCAGTCCCGTAGGCAAATCATCCGTTAAGACCACATCGGCCATAGACAGCCCCGCTGCGTCTACTTCTACCGTCCATTTCATGGTGCCGCTGGCGTAATCATAGACCGGCGCTTTTTTGGTCAAGACTGTGGCGCTGACATTGGCCGTACTGTCGGCGCTGGCGGTACGGCCAGCGGTCTGACTTCCGATTACCATATCACTTGTCGATATGGTGTTTTTGAACGCTGTTCTTGCTGTGTTATTCGCAAATATACAGGGATCGCATACCTTTGTGGTATAGGTGAGTGTGATAGTTTTTGCGCCGACGTTCCCGACTTTGACAGTAATCTGCTGATTGTCGTACTCCAGTTGTACCAAATTGGGGTCGGGAGCTGCACCATCAAGCAAAACTGTAATATCACTTGTACCGCCCACTAATTCCAGCCCGCTTGTATGCCCAGCAGCACACCGAGGGCCAACGGCCCCCAAATCATCGGTAAAAGTGCCGCTTTTGAGATTGGCCTTGTGAGGATTGATCGTCACCGTCCATTCAATCGTCCGGGTTGCCGCATTATAGCCCTTATTTGTCTTTACCAGCGTGGCCGTGCCGGGAGTTCCGCTGCCGTCCCCGCTGCCAATATCTTTTTTGGCCTGGGGTGTTGTATATTCCTGACCGCCATACTGGAACGTAAACCATGCGATATTACTGCCCAGGCTTGTTCCGCTGTCGTACATATCTTCTGGCACATGGGTTTGATAGGTAATTTTAACAGCAGCATTCCCATCCGGCACGATTGGAGAGACCGTGAAGCTGTTGTCGGCACCAACTGTGACGCTCGTCTGTGTTCCATTTACTTTCAGCGAACCCCTTACCGGCTCGCTCCCTTCGGGAAGCTGGTCATGGAGGGTCAGGCCGTTGTCCTCGGTGAATGTAAAGCCATTCGGCTGGAATGTGACCGTCCAATCAGTAGTGGAGCCATTACCGGGATCACGGGTCGTGTGTCCCTCCTTTGTCACCCATGTGGGTTGAGGAATGGGAACGGTGCTACTGCTGGTGATATTCAAACTATTGAACACGTCATTTTCACCGGCAAACAAGTCGGCGGCGTTTGTTACTTTCTTACCGCCTGTGCCTCCTGGCAGGAGAAGATCATCGTTGATAGAGGTCTGATAGGCAATCGTCAGCGGCGTTGCCGGGTTCCCCTGGGTTGCTTCTCCTGCGTTGAATTTTGTGCCGCCAAAGGTCAAAACAGTGTTGCTGCCGTTCTCTGGCGTTTCCACAATCACATATGCGTCCTCATTGCCCTGGATTTCATCGCGGGAAGTATAAGCGATCACGGACGATCCGTCGATTTGCACACTATTATCAACATAGCTGTGCAAAGAGGTATCAATGGTGTCCCGCAGCTCAAAGGGGGTGTCCAGGTCAACACCATCGTCCCCGGCAGGGTTCTGCCACGGGGTATAGTTGATTGTCCAGGTAATTGTCTTATCCTGCAACTTGCCGTCTTTGTTAATCTGTGCTTTTGCCGTCACCGGCTCATTTTCCGCATAGCCGAAAGTGATTTGCTCGTTATTTTCAAATTTCATCGCATAGAGGTTGCTGTTCCCCCCTATGGGACTTTCTCCCGTAGGAACTTGATCTGCCCGGTTGCAATTCAAATAGAAAAAAGCGTTGTTGAGTTCACCATACTCTGACAAAACTGTATCAGAGCTGTCTGATTTTGCGTAAAATGTAACCCAGGCCCTACTGCCGTCTGAATAGATTTTTCCAAACGGTACTGTGCCATTCTCTGTTTCAATGGTCACTTCTGATCCATCCCTCAAATTAGGCAGAACCAAATGCGGCGAAACTTCCAGGTAGTAGTTCGTTCCTGCGGCAATTTTGGCACATTGTTCGGGCGTGATATTGTATGTATAGCGCAATACCAACTGTTTATCTTTTTCAAGCAGAGTGCCATCTTGAATAGCCGTCCCCTCCGGCTGACCGCCAACGCCAGCGTAGTGAAGGGTAATGCTGTCAAACGTCACAATGCTGGAAAGTTTTTCCTCATCGTCTGCCGCAGATGCCAGCGCGGGGAGGAAGCCCATCAGCATGGACAAGCACAAAAGGAGCGCGGCAAGCCGTGCTCCTGAACTGCTTTCAGACTTTGGTTTTCTTTGGAGCCGCTTGCCGCCGCGATTATGGCGATAGAACATACTCATTTTCTACTCTCCTTTATGTTTTCACGAATGTTTAGGAACGTCCCCTTTTTTGGCGCTGGGCTGCAAAAATATTCCGTGTTATTTGTTCCTGATCGACTTCGGTCAATTCCAAAAATCGGCACCCGTACTCGAATTTTCCCTCGTCCTTTTCTACAACGCGCACGATTTGGCTGAACATGACCGATTCCGGCCTGTCCTCCAACAGCCTGACCTTCAGCAGAAATTTGTCTCCCTCGTGGTATCTGTACTCCGAGCTGACGCTGGCCCCGCCCACACTGATGTTCAGCAGCTTGCAGGGCTTTTCTCCCATTGCCAATCCGCTGAACATGGTGGCGGTGGCGTCAAGGTTTGTGGTCAGGCGGAAAAAGGCACGGTCATTTCCCACGCGGACGATGGTCAGCTCCTCCACTTGCCATATATGCTTGGGGCCGGGTGTAATTATGCCCTCCATATAGACCGCTTTGCGCTCATAGTCGCTATATCCTCTGATCCTGGCATGGATGGTTTCAACATCCTTGACAATCGCGGCCTCCGAATATTGGTGCAGCTCCGCCTTGTCCCCATGCAGGCCCATCAGCTTTGCCACAAAGAGTATCTGTCCTGCGGCGGTTGTTACTTCCACCCGCATACCCGAATAAATATCGAGTTCTTCTGTGCCATTTGTATCTTTATCCTCTTGAGGTGGCCGTTCTTTTGCCCTTTTTCTGAAAAGCTCCAATAAGCTCACAATATACCTCCCATATGAATTGATATTTTGATGTCAGTCAGACTACCTTTTTTCCCACAACTGTTTCAGCCTTTCATCGGCCCAAACGACCCGGTTCCGGCCGTTTTTCTTTGCATCGTACAGCATGGTGTCCGCGATTTTTAAGTAAAAATCATAGGTGCTTTCCGAATCAGGAACAATCGTGACCCCTCCGACACTGACCGTGACCCATTCAGCCACAGACGGATCATGGGGGATGTGCAGGTTTTCTACTGCCTGTCGGATTTTCTTCAAGTGTTCAAAAATCTGCTGCGAACTGTCGCCCAGGGACAATGCCACAAATTCCTCGCCGCCATAGCGGGCAAGAAAATCCGTACTGCGTTTCAAATAGGACGCCGCTGTCTGAGCAACGGAAGCGATCACCTTATCTCCGGCAGGATGGCCAAAGGTATCGTTATACACTTTGAAGCGGTCAATATCAAACATACAGATGGAGAACGGAACGTGCAGGCGGATCGCTTCTCTCCATTTTGTCGCGCTGTATTGTTCATACCGACGCCGGTTGGCAATTCCTGTCAGTTGGTCGGTCATGGATTGCTGCTCAATCTGTCTGCGATATTTGTAGAGTTTGATATGTGTGTTGACCCTTGCCTTAACGATCAGGGGAATGTATGGCTTTGTAATATAATCCACGGCTCCTAAAACAAGTCCACGCTGCTCATTCGTCACATCTGCAAGGCTGGTAATCAAGATGACCGGGATGCTTTGAGTCACGATTTGCTCCTGCAACATTTTCAGCAGCGTAAAACCGTCCATTCCAGGCATCACGACATCCAGCAGAATGAGGGAAAAATCCCCCTCGCTCACTAAACGCAGCCCGTCCTCCGCAGTTTGTGCGACGGTAATATCATACTCATCTTCTATAATTGACTTTAGCTGTGCTGCCTGCACAATGCTGTCGTCCACGATCAATATTTTTTCCATACTCATATCCCTCACTATATTTAACTCAAGCTGCCTATTAACAACTTAATTTTTGTTATGTTGTATTAGAGTGAAGCCCAACCGCCCCAATTTCACTGTAAGGACGCAGAGAATCTGAAAAAAGTGCAAGAAAAGACAGGCGAGATAAATATAGAGAGCATCCCGTCAGTTTCTTCATGCCTAAGTTGTAAAAGGACTTGTCAGAAAGCCGTTTTTCCTGTATAATGCGATATGTATATTGACCTGTTGCGGTCTAAACAACAACATAACAAAAATTATGTTGTAAGGATCAGACCCAGCCGCTCCATCTGTCGGGCGTGAACAAAACCGCTCTCTGCGGTATAAATGCGGGTGGTGCTGACATTGGAATGGCCCAGAATATCCGCCAGCCGGGACAAATCCTTTTCCAGCGAGTAATACGTCCGGGCGAACAGATGCCGCAGGTTGTGGGGGAACACCTTGTCTGGCTCAACCCCGGCGCTTTCACACAGAGCCTTCATATCCCGCCAGATATTGGAGCGGTCAAGGGGTTTGCCCGTCCGCGTCACAAACACCGATCCGTCGGTGATTTTTTGTTTTTTCAGATACTTTTTCAGCAGCCCGCACAGCTTCCCAGGCAGAAAGACAGTTCGCCGTTTTCCCTTGTTCGTGACCACTGTACGGCCCAGGGTCACAGCGTCCACGGTGATAAATCGGAGTTCTGATACCCGGATGCCTGTGGCGCAAATTGTTTGAAGGAGCAGGGACAGCCGTTCATTTCCCTGCCGCTGGGCCGCGTTCACCAAACGGACATATTCAGCGCGGGTCATTTCCCGGCTTTCATCACAGAAAAGGGGACGCTGTACTTTCAGCGGCCTGACAGACAGCTTCGGCCAGTCCATGAACTGGAAAAAACTGTTGACCGCTGCCAGCATGGAATTGACTGTGGCTGGGGTATAGGTATCAGCCAGATGCTCTTTCCACGCAATCACGGCCACCTTTGTGACGGCTTTCCCATTCAGAAACAACATGAAATCGTTAAGGTCATGAACATATTTCTTTACAGTGTTCTTGGCTCGCTCTTGTTCCTGGAGGTGCGCCGCATATTGGGAAATGTGGTCGGCGGTAATTGTGAAAGCTGCTTCCTGGCTGAACATGGCAATAATCTCCTTTGTATTCGATGCAGATAGTTTTCCGAATAGAAAGAAGGTTATTCCAAAGTTAGTGAATGTTCACCCCCCTTAGCGCCAAAAAAATTTGAGAACCGAGCGTGCCTTTAACCGGTATGATAGTGAACGTTCATTATCAAACTACTAAAAATGAACCGCCTCCAGCGGCACATTTTCATTTTCGTCTTGATTTTTTAGGCTTCTCCGGTTTCAAATAGCCGCTCAGTCCAGTGGTTAACAACTGAAACACAGTGTCCTCGGTTTCCTGATTGTCTGGAAGCGTCCCTTCCACCACATACTTTGCGTACATAACAGTGGATGTGAGGACGTGGAGCCACAATAAATCCTGATTGATTTTGTCCAGGCTTGGAAATACCTTTTTGAAAACGTCAACCATTCCAATAAACGTCTTGAAATAGGTCACATCCCGGCTCTTGTCATACTGGGGGAAAAACGTACTGTCCCGAAAGCGGTGATAAAAAACTGTTTCGTCCGGGCGGGATGTCCAAAACCGAAAATAGGGCACCCACAGCGCCTTTACCGCACCCATAGGGTCAGTGAGCATAAGCAGCGGGTTGAATTTCAAATGTTCAAAGATTGCCGCCGCCTGCTTGTCCACATAAGTGAAGCACTCCACCAGCAGTTGATCCTTGCCGTCAAAGTGGCGGTAAATCGCTCCTGATGAAATCCCCGCCAGCTCGCTGACGTTCTGGATGCGCACCCCTTCCAGGCCATACTGCCGTACAGCCTTGATTGCGGCAACGATGATCCGGGTCTTGGTATCATCCAGTGTAATCACTTCCCCCCTGCAATAACCACTTCTCCTGTCACCTATTCACAGAGGAATTATATACTAAAGCGCAGCTTTTGACAATACTCTTTTCTCGCTGCTACCAAGAATGCTTTCTTTCAAGACCTTTCCCGCCTTAAACACCGGAACGCTCTGCGCCGGAATTTCCACAGTCTCCTTGGTTTGCGGATTGCGGCCTGTTCTGGCGGCCCGGTGCTTCACCTCAAAAGTGCCAAAGCCAGTCAGCTTTATTTTGTCATCCTTTTGCAAAGCCTCTGTGATTGCAGACAGCATACCATCCAAGGCAATACCGCAGTCCTTTTTTGCCATCCCGGTCTTGCCCGCCATACGTTCGATCAATTCCTGCTTATTCATATTTTCCTCCTATTCTGGCAAAGAGTACCCCTTTGCCAACAACATTTTGTGTGTCTAGCCATGTAAAAGCTAGACAAATTCGCATTATACAGTTGGAAGCTAAAAGTGTCAATAGACTTAGCACCAGTAAACATTCGGCAAGTTTTAATATATAAATGGACTGACCGTCGGACGACTTGTTCGGCGGTTTTTCCTATATTTCCCATGTGCTGGTTTAGGTCACATCAAAAAGCCACAATGAGGTTGGACGTTGAGGTTAAAGGTTTTATTCCTGCTATTCGCTACAGGAAGTCCACGTAAATCGTCTGTAAAAGTCATCCAGAATGTGTAGACCTGCTACCATAAAGGCTTTCCAGCATGAAAAAACAGGGGCGCACGCCCAGGAAAGGAGGACGAAAGAGCATGGTAGAAGTAGCAAGATTGGTAGGCATGGAGAAACGCAGCTACAGAGGCCAGGACGGGCAGGAGAAATTTTTCTGCGGCCTGCACCTGCTGTATCTGGAAGGGAGTGTGAACGGCGTACAGGGCAGTAAGGTGGAGTCGGTGAGCTGTCCTCGCGAACTGAACCCTGGACTGCTGCAAGTTGGCAGTCTGTATCAGCTGGATTACGAGATGTACAACACCCGGAACGGGAAAGCCGCCCGTCTGGTGAATCTTTTACCGGTGGAGGAGCCGGGAGCCAAGAAGTAAGTCTTGGCAAATCGGAGGAATGTCGTGAGACATACCGAGATTATGGAAGTAAATACCAGGGAATCCGGGAGGCTGGAGGCAGTCTCCCGGACCCCCGAAAGTAATCACGGGGGTACTCATGACAGGAGAGTGATTTTATGAAATGTCAGGTCCTGATTGACTGGCTGACCTTCTCAGTAAAAGAAAAAGACCCGCGCTATGTGATTCAAACTTATCTGGGTATGGACCCAGACTTGTTCCAGGACACCGGCTATTCCCAGTTTATGGGCTACAGCAAGGTTTTGCGCTTCTCGGACATCTTCGTGTGCAGTGAAGGCCGGGAGGACAACAATTTTCACAATATGGGTGTGTGCGTCTCCATGTCGGGCAACGGCTGCCGGACGTTTGAAACCATGTCCAAACTCAGCCTGGGTACACAGAACAAGCAGGGCACGAAAAGCGTGGCCTTTCCGGCGCTGTTCCAGCTGCTGGCTTCAGACGCAGACTCCAACGTCTCCCGCATTGACATCGCCTGCGACGACCGGGAGGGGTGTTTAAGTATGGACCAGATTATAGCCAAAACCTGGGCCAACGAGATCAACAGCCGCATGAAGCGCCGGGATGTACACTTTTCTCTGGAGGGGACCCAGCAGGCCGGGGCTACTGTTTATATTGGTGCGGCCTCCTCAGACTTCCGTGTGCGCATCTATGACAA
>OFGK01001541.1_pt1 | contig 11871 bp, 8 predicted proteins | sample 1521771 | NCBI WGS metagenome assembly OFGK01 (sample SAMEA3504088, study PRJEB24116) | mouse gut metagenome | biome: mouse gut; feature: mouse-associated habitat; material: faeces | place: Denmark | collected 2011 | reverse complement strand
TATTCCAACGAAGCCGCGCTCTCGCTCCGTTCCAGACGTAGCGGTACTAAATTCGTAACCCTTATCAGGACTGCTCATTAAGTACCAACGTCCTCCAAGGGGCTTCTTTTGGAATACTTCTTTGCCTTCGCTAGTTTATTCCCTTTCCCAATTTATAAAAAGTGAATCTCATTATGACAATAAAATAAAAAGGCTGAATGGTGCTTTTTTAGGTAAAATAAAAAAGGGGTGCTGCTCCTTGCTCCTGATATTGTTCATCGTCTAATTCTGATGCTGTTTTGTATCCTAATTCACTTGTTTTTTCTTCCAATGAAAAGACACCATTCAGATATCCTTCCACAATATTCCATTCTTCTTCAGATCTATATTTCCTATACATAAATACCCCCTAAGTAGATTTTAGTTATTTACCTTGTCTACTTAAGAGGTATCATATCAGAGAACACATATCTTTTCTTTTTGGGGCTACAATCCGAACAGATCTGCATGAGTTCCTATCCGATCCAACTTTAGCTCATTGCCGTCCTGCTTGTATATGAGCAGCCAGTCTGGCTCTATGTGGCATTCCCGGTATCCAGAGTAATTGCCGCTCAGGTTATAGTCTCTGTTCTTTGTCGGCAACGGCGCAGGGACGCGGAGGGTATCGATCGCCTTCTGCAATAATTCCATTTTATAGCCGCGCTTTGCGCAAGCCTTGAAGTCCTTTTTGAATCTGGTGGAGTATCGTACATTGAGCATGACTATTCCTCCATCAGTTCGGCAAACAAATCCTCTGTACTTCCCTTGAATAAAGTACCGCCGCCGTTTTCCAATTCCTCTATTGAGGCGATGGTTTCAGCATTGGGTACTTCCTCCGGTACTGCTGCACCCTGCAGATAAGCAACGATATAGTACATTTTGCTGTCTGGTATCTGGTCTATGAGTTTTTTGGCGAGTTCCTTACAACTCATGGTGAACACTTCCTTTCCTAGTTATTATATATGGTTTATTATTGTTCATTTGACTTTACGAAGTAAAGTGTCTACTGTTTTTTTGATTGTCACCAGTTATTTATTTGTTTAGAGTATCAATAGATTTTTGCTACACAACATTGTCTGGATTTATTATTACTATTTATTACACTATAATATAAACTTAATGGATACTCATACCTTACTTCTACTGTAAATTTAGACCTATCTTTCGTAGTATATTCTCCTAATCTTTTTTAATTATATCATTCCTATTCTTTCATTACAAGTTTTCCATGCTATATTGACTAACCCTACTCTTTTTATTACTCGCCTATACTACAAACTAGCGCCGGAAAGAAATGATTCCAAAAGAAGCGCCCCTTGGAAGACGTTGGTACTTAATAAGCAGCCCTGACAAGGGGTGCGAATTTAGTACCGCTACGTCTGGAACGGAGCGAGAGCGCGGCTTCGCCTAAATATTTCTTTCCGACGCGAACCTTTTGCGAAAATGTCCCTTTCCCTTCCCTAATTTTATACTTATATCATACGAAAATATAACATTCCTTTTTCCATAACCTTATAAAAAAGAATTTTATAAAATTCAAGTATTAATAGGTAGACATTTATAAAGTTTTACTATAAAATAAAGTTACTCTTTTCTATCACAAACAATATTATTTATGGTGATCGAAACTATGAAATATATAAAAGTTTCATCAAACCTCTATTTTCAAAGACGAAACCTCATGCTGTTTCTCTATCCATAAAGTAAAAACATTTGTCTAAGATATGAAAGGGAATTTTTTAGTGTCCGCTAGGGCTTTTATAAAGTCAGAGTGTACCTGAAAGGGGGATATTTTATTATGCAGAGTGAATCATTTTTGTCATTTTCTTGACTATTCACGTCAATCTTTTTTCTATTTTTATTTATATGGTATATTTTAGACATCTTATGAAAGGAGACGTGTTATTGATGGAATCTACCAATCAAAAAAAGAAACCACCCTTCGGGGTATTTCAGAATACTATCTTTGTTACAAAATTGCTTTGGAAATGGGATAAAGCTCTTATTTTCCTGATATTAGGAAATATTCCTACTGTTTTATTCATCCCATTATGTACTGTTTATCTTCCCAAAGTAATTGTACAGGCGATTGAAACACAAGCAGGCACTTCTTATCTGATTGCTTCTATTCTTTTTTTAGGTATCATATATCTTAGTTTAAACTTGCTCAGTTCTTTTATTAAAGCACAAACAGATTTTCGTCTTAGTACAAAGGTAGGCGCTCATTTAACTTATATCATAAATGAAAAATCTATGAATACAGATTATGAAAATATCGGTAATCCTCATACGCAGACACTGGTACAGAAATCTCTGGAAATTCTTGGTAATACAATGGATGGATCAACAGACGGAGGTCTACTAGCTTTAGTATTCATCTCTCTTTCCATTTTTTCTAATCTCTTAGGTTTTTCTGTATATGCTGGAATTTTAAGTAAGCTAAGCCCATTCGTCAGTATTCTAATTATTTTATCCTCTCTTATTCTTCACCTTACTAATACAAAGGTTAATCAATGGATTTATAAAAATAAAGAGAATTGGCTGAAGCTTGACAACAAATTATATTATTTAGGCTATAAATCCAGTGACTTTGATGTGGCAAAAGATATTCGGCTTTATCATATGCGCAACTGGTTTTATGGGACATTTAAAAAATTTATGGATGAAAGAATCCGCTGGACTGTCACCATGCAACTTCTCTATTTTTTATGTAGTGTTGTCGGTAATGTGCTTAACCTTTTAAGAGATGGCGGCGCTTACGCCTATTTAATTTATTTAGTTTTTAAGGGTTCTATCTCTGTTTCTGATTTTGTCTTATATTTTGGTATCATCAGTGGCTTTTCTAATTGGTGTACTAACATTATTCAAAATCTTTCTAAAATCACAACTTGTAACTATGATATCTGTGATCTAAGAGAATTTTTGAATATGAAAGATAATACGAATAGGGGAAAGGGTGTCGCGCTCCCTATGAAACAAGAACTTCCCTATAAAATTGAACTCCATCAAGTTCATTATCATTATTCCACAGAAGAAAAGGACATCATTCGCAATATCAACTTGACCATACAGCCGGGAGAGAAAATTGCGATAGTAGGCGCAAATGGAGCGGGAAAAACTACTTTAGTGAAGTTAATCTGTGGTCTATATTCTCCGACTTCTGGGGAGATTAAAATTAATGGGTATAAAACAGAAGAATATAATCGAGATGATTATTTTCAACTCTTTTCTCCTGTTTTTCAGGATGTTCAATTTCTTCCGATATCCATAAAAAGAAACATCACACTCTGCAAAGAACAAGAAATAGATCATCATAAATTAAACCAATGTCTTGTGCTGTCTGGACTCGACCAAGTGATAGAGAAATTGCCTCATGGGCTTGATACTCTCTTAGTCAGTGATTTAAACGAAGAAGGGATTCAATTATCTGGTGGAGAACAGCAGAAATTAATGCTCGCTCGTGCGCTCTATAAAAATGCGCCGATTATGATTTTAGATGAACCAACAGCCGCATTAGACCCGATTGCAGAAAATGAAATGTATTTAAAATATCATGAATTGACCAAAAACGCCACTTCTATTTTTATTTCACATCGTCTGGCAAGTACACGCTTTTGTGATCGGATTCTCTTTATGGAACAAGGTGAAATAGTAGAAATGGGAACACATGAAGAATTATTAAAAACAGGCGGAAAATATCGGGAAATGTTTGATATACAGGCAAAATATTATAAAGAAAACAGAGGAGGGGAAGAAGATGAATGATTATATCAAAACACGAATAAAAGAGTGGAAACTGGTTTTTAAAGGTCTGAAATTAGTACATAAATTACAACCTTTCTTGATTTTAATTGCTGTTACATGTAATATATTTCGAGCGCTTTCTCCTTTTATCAGTCTGTATTATTCCTCTCAAATTATCACAGAACTGAGCGGCGCTAGAGATTGGAATAAAATCATACATTATACTATTTTGACTGTACTTCTCAATTTTTTCTGCTTTTTACTCATTCAATTTTTAGGTCAAATGTGGGATATTCTTGATTATGTATTAGGTCATAAAATAGGATTATTTATAGCAGATAAATGCTTTCAATTAGATTATGCGGATATGGAAAACAGTACGATAAGAGAAACCAAGGAAAAATTACATGATGGATATGCACTGAAACGAGTTGTATGGATATTACCCGATCTGATTAGTAATAGTATTTCTGTTATATTATCTGTTTCTTTAGTGATTCAAATATTCATTTCTAGAAGCACTGGAACAGATCCTTTATCTGCTTTTTTAAACTCCTCTGCTTCTATTGTTATGTTATGTATTTTTTTATTTATCACAATATTTACTGTTTCTAAATCAAACGAAAAAATACAGCAAAAAAGCTATGACGTTATGCATAATACTCGCAGTTTTCAGAATCATCTTGGATATTATGCCTTTGAACTCTCGATAGAGTATAACTCTGGAAAAGATATCCGCTTATACAACCAAGCACCTTTAATCAAAGAAGAATTACATTCTAATTTTGATCGTATTTTAGACTATGGAAAAGATTTTTTTCATACAAATATTATTTATACTTTTATTTCTTCTATTTTTAATCATAGTTTAACGGTATTAATTTATCTATTTGTAGGATTAAAGGCTTTGACAAAAGCGATTAGTATTGGAAATATTGTACTCTATTCTGGTGCGGTCACTCAATTTGGAGTCGGTTTTTCAGGAATTTCCTTTGCTCTAACACAAGCCAGAAAACAAAGTGAATATTTAGAATGGTTTTTTGATTTTGTAGAACTTCCTAACCATAAAGAAACGGGAACAAAGAGAATTAATTTAGAAGAAGCGAAAAACTATGAAATTGAATTTAGAAATGTGAGCTTTCATTATCCCTCTTCGGAAAATTATAGCTTGGAACACTTAAATATTAAGTTTAAAGTAGGGGAAAAAATGGCAGTTGTAGGAAGAAATGGCTCTGGAAAAACTACTTTTATTAAACTCCTCTGCCGCTTATATGATCCCCAAGAAGGTGAAATCCTTTTAAATGGAATTAATATCAAAGAATATAATTATTATGATTATCTTTCCCTTTTCTCTGTTGTATTTCAGGATTTCCATTTATTCTCTTTTACTTTAGGAGAAAACGTGGCGACTTCTTCTGATTATGATGAAAAAAAAGTAGAAGATTGCACTTTTAAGGCTGGATTAGAGCAGAGAATAGAACGGTTTCCTAATGGAATTAAAACTCAGCTCTATAATGAATTTGCAGAAGAAGGGGTGGAAATTTCTGGTGGAGAAGCACAGAAAGTTGCGATTGCAAGAGCGCTTTATAAAGATGCTCCGTTTATTATATTAGATGAACCGACAGCCGCATTAGACCCAATTGCTGAAGCAGATATCTATTCCCGATTAAATGATTTAATCAAGGATAAAACGGCGGTATATATCTCTCATCGTTTATCGAGCTGTTATTTCTGTAAGCAAATCGCTGTATTTGATAGTGGGCATTTGGTACAATATGGAACTCACAAAAATTTAGTAGCAAAAGAAGATGGACTTTATTATCAATTATGGAACTCGCAGGCACAGTATTATCAATAAGTACTTTGAAATAAAAAAGTAATAAAATAAATTTAAGAATTATTGTTTGGTTTGCTTTGGAGTCAAAGGGTCGCTGCGGCAAGGAATATTCCAGCGAAGCCGCGCTTTCGCTCCGTTCCAGACGTAGCGGTACTAAGCGCACAGACCATAAAGGTCTGTTTGCTAAGTGCTGACGTCTTCCAAGGGGCTTCTTATAGAATCATGCCTTGTCTTCGCTAGGTTGTGAGGGGTTCTACTTTTTGAAAATGAGTCTGTCTAAAAAGAGAAAGAAGTTTTATGATAACTACAAAAAATAACCGCAGAAAAAGAGCTGGACTGGTGTTAAAAAGGAGGGAATATGGTGTTACTTTGTGATGGACATGCACATCTTTGTAATTTGGAAGAAATAGAGGAGAGAAAAAATAAGTATATCAAAACGGCTCTTTCTGGCACAACGAAAGAAGAGTGTGAAAGGATAGAAGTGTTAAAAAAAGAGTCTTCTCTATTTATTTCTACTTATGGTTTACATCCTTGGAACAGTCAAAAACTTTCTTTAGATGAACTGATGCCTTATTTAGAGAAGGTTTCGGTGATAGGAGAAATTGGAATGGATTCTGTTTGGTGTGATGTTCCTCTTTCCCTACAGAGAGAAATTTTTGTTGCTCAGTTAGAACTCGCTAGGAAGCGCAATATTCCAGTTGTTCTTCATACAAAGGGACAGGAAAAAGAAGTCTTTTCTTGTATAAAATCCTATTCTATCCCTTTTTTAGTGCATTGGTATTCTTGTGATAACTATTTAGAACAATATAAAAAAAAGGACTGTTATTTTACCATAGGTTCAGATGTGGGGTGGAATACAACAGTCCAAAATGTAGTAAAAACAATAGATATAAAACGGCTTTTGGTAGAAACCGATGGGTGGGATGCTCTTCTTTGGGCAGCGAAGGAAAGAGGTCAGAGTCAGGAAAATGATTTCTCTATCGCAAAAGCGCTTTCTAATTCTATTGCGTATATTGCTAAAATAAAAGGAATGACATGGGAAAAAACTGGTGAACAGATTTTTTATAATTTCTGTCAATTTTATGGTGAAAAAGTTTAATAATGGGAAAATCTGCTTTTATTCTGTCAACTGCCTATGATCGAAAGGTCATGGGTTTGATATGTGGTATCTGACAAGAGTTCTATTAGAATTTATGAAATACCTGTATTTTTTATAACATACTGGCTTGTACTGCGTTTATGCATATGCTGTCGCAAAGTGGAGCTTTTTTGTATTCCACCGCTGCCTGTATGCTGGTATAATCAAAGATTAACTTTTTATTCATCCAAAATTGATATTTCACTTTGCTTATTGGACTCTCTCTGACCATGCCACTCATCATTCCTTTCTTAGGTATGGTTAGTATTTGTCCCTGTTTTTCTAATACTTCTATGATAAGAAAACATTTTCCCTGTTTTAAAATAATTTCCTCTTCACTATATTTTATGACCTTTGCTCCTAAATAAGTGGCGAAACGATATTCTTTTCCTTCATAAAGGATAGCACCGATGCAGCCTGTAATAGAAGTTCCATAAAGGGGAACATCTGCGGCGCAGACGCAGATACTGTTTTCTGTTTTTCCTTCTAACCCATTACATTGTGTCCAAAAATACGAATCGGGAAAAGAAGATCCACAATCTTTTTCGATATATCCTACTCCATTTGTGAAGTCTACTTTTTCTCCATTTATAAGAAGACTTCCTTTTAATCTATGGTACATACTCAATATTCCATGTCTGCATTGTAAAAAAGGCAGGTAGCGGAAAGTTCCCATGATATCTGTTTTTAGAGGTGTCCACTTTTCATATTTTAATTTTCCTTGTACGCTTATTTCCTCTGTCTGGAAAAAAATCTGGATTCCCTGTTCTGTGAATAAATTATCTTCCATTTTTATAGAAAATTTGTCTTTTTTTCTGCCGCAGTCATCTCTTTCATATATTTTTTGTCCTGCTCCATTCTCTGTTAATACTTGTAAAGATCCTCTTACTTTTCCTTTTTTATCAAAATGAAAAGAAGGAATAAAGCAAATAACTCTATTTCCTATTTGATGTTTTAAATACCAGCCTTCAAAAAATTCTTTCATCTATCTTTTCCTCCATTTATCAATTCTTTTTCCCCTCTCCAAGAAATAGATTTTTTTGAGGGATTATTAAGTAAATTGCCCTTATAATCAAATCTAGAACCATGACAAGGACAATCCCATGTGAGTTCTTCTGGATTCCACGCCATTTGACATCCTAAATGAGGACATTTTGTGGATACCAGATAAACCTCTCCATTTTTATCTTTAAATGCTCCTACCTTTTTTCCTTGATAGCGCACCACACCTCCTTGTCCGGGTGCAAGCGATTCAAATACATTTTTAGGAACTGTCATAAATTCTTTCCATAAATTTTTTATAGAATAACAGCCTTCTTTTATCTTTTCTTTTTCCGCTTTTAGAGAAAATCTCTGTGGTGAGAATATAGAAGCATAAGGATTTGGAACTCCCATAATTTGGTCAGATAATAACCTAGCTGCTATCATAGAAAAAGACATTCCCCATTTTTTAAATCCTGTTGCAACATACCAGTTAGAATAAAGTCTGCTATATTTTCCAATATAGGGTATCTCATCTAAAGTAATGCAATCCTGTGCTGACCAAAGCATCTGTAAACTACTTGTTGGAAAATATGTCTTTCCTGCTTGTTTTAATCTGTCATAATTTCCTCCTGATGTATTTTCTCCTGTCCGATGAGATGCGCCACCAATTAATAACATATTTTGAAATTTCCGAAAAGACAGACCATCTTCATCAATTCCATAATACATTCCATCTAATGGATAATCTGTTTTCCAAGCGCTTAAATAACTTCTCTCTTGATGTATTTTGGTAAAATATAGTCCGGGAAAGTTCAAAAATGGATAATGAGAAGTGAAAATGATCTTATCCCCATAAAATTCTCCCTGATCTGTCCAGATCTTTTTATCTTTTATCTTTATCACTTTTGTATGTTCATAGACAGGCAAATTATCTGCTAAAGTATATAAAAAGCGAAGAGGATGAAATTGCGCCTGCCTTTCCATCTTCACGGCACTTTTTACAGTGAATGGCAAAGTTGTTTTTGTGGTATAAAAGGTATCTAGTCCTAAATTTCTGCTGCAGATTGCTTCTTTTTCTAAAATCTCTTCTTCTTTTAAACTATAAAGGTAAGAAGGCATAATTTCAAAGTTACATTCTATACACAAATCTTTTATCAGTCTTTTATATTGATCTAAAGCGATTCTGTTCGCATCTGCGTATTGTCTGGCTTTTTCCCAACCAAAGTTTTCTATTAATTTATGATAAATATCTCCATGCTGTGCTGTTACTTTTGCTGTTGTATTTTTTGTCTGCCCACTTCCCACTCCATTTGCCTCTAAAATCATAACAGAAATTCCTGCCTGTTTTAAAAAATATGCAGTTAACCCCCCTGCCATGCCTGCACCTATCACAATTACCTCTGCTTTTTTTTCTTTTGGTTTTTCTGCCTTGAAATGATTCGCTGTTATACTCCAAATCGACTTCATTCTACCTATTCTCCCATTCCATCTTTCTATTTTATCTTTTAGTATTTCCATTTTCTCAATATTTAATCGAGTAGGGGAATTACTTTCTTCCCTACTAACTGCGTAGGGCGTATATTGTGGCAACAACTAATTTTCCTATGACCTTCTATACAAAAAAGAAATGATTTCCTGATAAATTTTATCTTGAAATCATTTCTTTTTTTGTTAATCTATTCTCTATTTTCTTTTCTATTGTTTTATCTTGGAATATAATCTGGCACTTTCATTTCTTTTGCTTCTACCATATTTTCTATAAAGAAAAATCCTCCTTCTTTTTTAGGTTTGATAACCACGGTATTCTGAAAAGCACAATCTGTATCTCGATCAATCCAAACAGCATCTATTTGTAAAATAAGACACCCATCTTTTCTTTTCTCTACATGGATTACTTCTGGCACAGGAGGGAAAAATTCTGTTGTTGTACACATTTTCCAATCATACGTGTTTGTTTCTGGTTTATATTCTGGTTTACTTCTCAATTCTTCTACAGTGATAGGAAAATATTTTAAAATAATATTTTCTAATAATTCTGCTGGAATACCATCTTTCTCAGGCTGAAATACCATCTGTGTATCTAGTTGATATAAATATTCAAAAATTTCTGTAAAATGCAGTTCTTTTAGATTCTCTTCTTTCCAATTCAATAATAACATATCATTTTCTAAATAAGAAAAATCTTTAAAATACATCTCTTTCATTGTTCTACACTCTTCTGATAAAGGCAATACACGAATCCCATAATAAGCAGAAGTATTTCCAATCACTTCTGCTCCTTCTATATGATAAATCAAATATCCTTTCTGTGTTAATCTCATTTTATCAATGTCAAAAATACCTCTCTCTTGTAATTCCCATTTTCTATCTTTTAAAACTGCCGAGATGCTCCACCTTTGCATTTTATTATTTCTATTCGTAAAAATCTGAACTGTTATCATTCCGTTTTGTTCTATTTCATATAAAATAATTTGTATATCCTTTCCCTGTTTTACTTGTTCATAAAAAGATACTACTTTTTGATAATTAACCATATTTCGGTCTTCTGATATTGCAATTTCCCCTGCCTCTTCCATTCTAATAACCAGATTTTCTATTTCATTTTCGATCATATTTTCTAAAAGAATTTTGACGTTTTCTTTTATCTCTTTTTTCTCTTTTGATTCTAATATATTTTTAGAATAAGTAATTCTATTTCCTTCTCCCTTTCCCCTCTCATTCAAATATCCTGCGATATAAACTGGATATTCATTTTCTTTTGATTCTAGTATCTGATTCCCCACATACTGAAATTTCCCATCATTTAATATTCGGATAGTCACTAGATGTGTAAAAGCTTTATCTGTATCACGTTCTGCCCAAACAGCATCTATTGTTAATGTCAATGTATTATCTGCATTTTTTTGATAAGCCACAACTTCTGGTATCGGATAAGAGGAAAGCGTATAATCCATCATACCTCTTTCCCTCCAATGATACACTTTTCTTTCTTCGTCATAGTCCGCCCATTGTTTTATCGCTTCGTCAGAAATGGCAAAATAATTTGTTACTGTCTGTTCAAATTCCTGTTCTGGAATACCATCTGGATAATTCTCTTGATAAATAATTTGCTTTCTGTCATTTTTATATAAATATTCATATAAATCCATAACATTAATTTGTGATACATCCTTTTCTGTCCAATTTATTAAAAATAAATTTTGATTTTCATATCCAATCGGCGCTATATAAAGCTGACACATCTGACGCAATTCTTCTTCTAATGGTTTTATCCGAATCGCTTCTATTCCATTTGGTCCATCAAAACCAGAAGGAACATTCCTTTTATAAAATAAATACCCTTTTTGTGTATATTTCCAACTATCAGCTTGAAATCTCTCTATCGCTGTAATCTGAAAATCTCCTGTTTCTTCCCATTGCGCGACGGTTCTAGTAATTCCCAATTTCTGCTCTAACGCCTGAAGTTCTAATCGTATTAATAATTGTTCTTCACAAATTTGATAAAGTACAATCTTATCTTCTACTCCTAATTTCAAATTTTCACAAAACTCTTCTGCTTTTTGTTCATTTCTTAAGTTTTGTGTATTCCATCTATCTACTGCAAGATAATCCTCTTGTGCTAAAGCATCTAAAATCTCCGTTTGTGTTGTATATTCTTTTAAAATAGCTATCACCTGTTTTATATCTTCTGTGATATTCTCTTCTTCCTCTTTTGTAATCTTCCTCGTCAGACCTGTTTCTTTTTTTCCTTCTTTTTTATTTACACATCCACTTAGCAAAAACACGAATAATAGGGATAAAATAAGAATGAAATATTTCCTCCAATTTTTTCCTTTGTTTTTTTTCACCACTCTATCTCCTCCGTTTTCTCTATCTTCTTGTATATCTATAAAGAATAAAATCCATAAAAATCATTTAATACAAAATTTTTGTTTTTTCATCTATATTTTCAGTCATGCTAGTTTTTATAATAACACAATGTCCAAAAAAAATCGACTATAATATTTACTTTCTGTCCTTATGATTCAACCGTCTGTATCTGTTTGAAAGTTTTAGACAATGGTTCACGCCTGAGAAATACTATGCCCTTGAAGACGCGCTCTCGCTCCGTTCCAGACGTAATGGTACTAAATTCGCAGCCCCGCTTCTT
>OFGK01001539.1_pt1 | contig 11889 bp, 9 predicted proteins | sample 1521771 | NCBI WGS metagenome assembly OFGK01 (sample SAMEA3504088, study PRJEB24116) | mouse gut metagenome | biome: mouse gut; feature: mouse-associated habitat; material: faeces | place: Denmark | collected 2011 | reverse complement strand
TGGAGTTGCGCCCCGTGTCCAGCCGGTAAAACTGCTCAAAGATGCGCTCCAGCTTCTCCTGGGGAATAGTCCCGCCGTGGTTGGAAAACCTCAGCTTTACGCGGTCCTCGCCGCTCTCGGCCTCAATGGTGATCTCGGTTCCGTCGTAGCTGTAATTCACCGCATTCCGCAAAAGGTTGTCAAAGACCCGTTGCATCTTGTCGGCGTCACAGTTCAGTAGAATGTCCTCCCCAACCGCAAGGCGGCAGGTCAGGCCCTTTTGGTCCAAAACCGGCTGAAACTCATACACAAGCTGCTCCAGCAGGCGGGTTAGGTTGATCTCGCTGTATTGCAGGGTGATGGTGGACAGGCTGTACCGGGCGATCTCCAGAAACTCGTTGATCAGATCCTCCAACCGCTCCGACTTGGTGAGGGCAATGGTGAGATACTTTTCCCGCAGTTCCTCAGAGAGCTGCTTTTCATCCCGCAGCAGGTTCAGGTAGCTGATGGAGGAGGCCAGGGGCGTTTTCAGGTCGTGGGCCAGGTACATCACCAGATCGTTCTTTTTCTGCTCGGCCAGGAGCATATCGCTCTTCTGCCGGTCAATGGTGTGCTTTGCCAGATTCATTTTCCGCTCAATGGGAAGCAACTCCGGGGGCAGAGAGATTTCTCCTGGCACGTCCTGGAACAGAGCGTCCATCCCCTTGCTGATGTCCTCAAAATACCGGGTCAGCCAGCGGAGGTAAAAGTAGAACAGGCCGGCGGCCACCAGCAGGAGGGACAGCAGAATGATGGCGTCCATGTGACTGCGGAAGGTGCGCTCGTAGAACCGGAGGGCGGCGGCATAGTCCATGCCCAGGGTGTTTTGAAACAGGGCCACCATTCCGTTGGCAAAGCGGCCCCGCAGCAGGACGGCGTAAGTGAGATAGATCACAGCGGCGGCCGCTGCAAGCCGCCAGCACGGCTATGGTGCGGAGGAATATCTTCCTGCGGAACTGGCCGAAGTCATTCTTACTTTTCAATGGTGTACCCAACCCCCCATACCGTTTTAATGAACCTGGGGCTTCGGGCAGGCTCGTCCAGCTTTTCCCGCAGCCGCCCGATGTGGGCCATGACGGTGTTGTTATTTTTTAGGAACTTCTCACCCCACACCGCCTCAAACAGCTCCTCGGAGGGGACGACAACCCCCTGCCGCTCGCAGAGATACCAGAGGATGGAGAACTCCAGGGGAGTCAGCTGCACTTCCCTCCCGAACAGAAAGCACTTGTGGCTGTCCCGGTTGAGCACCAGCCCTCGAATGTCGTATTCATGGGCCGGTTCGTCTTGCTTTGGCACAGAGCCGTTGTAGAGCCTGTACCGTCGCAGCTGGGTCTTGACCCTGGCGACAACCTCCAGGGGATTGAACGGCTTTGTGATGTAGTCGTCGGCCCCGATGGTCAGGCCCATGATCTTGTCCCCGTCCGACCCCCTGGCTGTGAGCATGATGATGGGGCAGTAGGACTTCTCCCTGATTTTCTTGCAGAGCTGAAAACCGTCTGCGTCGGGGAGCATCACGTCCAGGAGCGCCAGATCCAGGGCTGTGTGTTCAATACAGTCCAGGGCCTCTGTGCCAGTATAGCACTTGTGGACCATGTAGCCGTCATTGGTGAGGTAAAGCTCCAGCACGTCGGCCAGTTCCTTTTCATCGTCAACTACCAGGATGTGAGTGAGGTTGTTCACAGCGTTTGTCACTTTACTTCCGCTCCCTTTTTTTCTTGCAAATGCCAACAATGGTGTTGGCAACACTCAGCACGATAAACATGCCCGTAAAGTTAATCCAAATATCCTGATACGCGGTTTTTGCCAATGGTTCCCGCAAACTGGTAAACCAGACATAGGCGAAAGCCAGCAGCTGGGACGGGATGTACGCGACCACATACCGCAAAATCAACGGCTTAATGGGCAGATTGGTACACAGCTCAAACGCTGCAACGCCGATCAGCAGGATAATGGCCCTGTCCAGTTCGTGCCAGTTGCCGCTGGGGTCCTCATAAATGCCATTGCAGAGATACAGCACGCTGTTCAGCAGCGTAATCACAGTATAGATAATGGAATATACCGACACCAGATTGATCCATTTTTGCTTGCTCATTTTCCCTTTGCCTCCAGGCCAAGATTTCACTGACATTATATCAAGATTGTTTTTCTTTTTCCTGCGTTTTCCCTATGGAATTTCTTAAATTTTTCCTACGGTCAATTTTCAGCCAAGCCAGCCGTTATAAAAAGCTGCCACCCCCAATGCGGCCCCTATGACCGTTGCAATGAGGATCACGATGACGCCTTTTTTGTGTTCCTTGAAATATGCCAACAGGGTTTTTAAATCTTCCATGTTCAAAATCTCCTTAAAATAGTTTATCAAAGAGGAAAGCGGCGGTATTGATTCCTCAAAACCGCCGCTTTTCAGAAATTAAGAGAGCTGTCTGACTGTGGTGTGTTGACGACGGTAGGTATCGTTGTCCTTCTGTTTCAGCTCCCGCTCCACCTGGGCCAGCTGACGCTCCAGATCCTTGATCTTGGCCTCGTCGGTCTCGGTATTGAGCCGCTGCTCCAGCTCCTGCTGCTTCTTTTTCAGTTTTTCGATCTCGCGGTCTACCTTATCGGTATTGCACTCCCAGGTCTCGCCCTTATCCTTTTTCCCCTCCGGGCCCTTCGCACCCTGATCCGCAGAATCGGGTTCCTCGGCCTCGGGGGCGTCCGCCTCGGGCTTCTTGGCATCAGGGGTGCCCTCCGGCTGTTTCGGCGCATCCGCCGCCCGCTCCGGGTCGTCAAAATAGATTTTGGGCTGACCGTCCTCGTCCTTGCCCATCCAGTAGCGGCCGGACGGCTCCTGGGGTTCCTCCGGGACATATTCATCCATCACGGGCTTCAGCTGGCGGCCCTGGGCCTCCTCCTCGGGCTTTTGGACCTTGGACGCACCCAGCACCTTTTCAGCCGTTGTCAAAGGCTGGACTGCGCCGGTGTTCACACCAGAAATCGGCATCATACGTCATTCCTCCTTGAAATTTTACGCGGTAAATGAAACTGTCGGTTCGGCTTCCACCGGAGCGGCGGCAATTTCGCCGGCCGGCGTATAGGTAACCGGCTCACTCTCAATGGGCTCCGCCGCCTCGGCAGGCTTGTTGTTTTTCAGCGCCGCTTTCGCCGCCTCGCTGATCTGAACCAAATCGGTTCCCTGGGGGCGGCCCGGTTCTGCGCCCTCCTCAGCTCGCTTGCGCTCCTCCCGGCGCTTCTCGATGGCGGCCTCCCGCTCCAGCTCTGCCTTTTCCTTCTCAGCTTTCGCCTCGGCCTTCATGCCCTTGTCCAGCTTCTCCTGGTACTTGACCGCTTTCTCAGTACACTCGCCGGTGTAACCCAGCGCCCGCTTCATCTTCTCCGTGTCGCCCTCGGCGCTGGCCTGCCGGTACACGCTCATAGGCGTACCCGACAACTTGATATTGGAGCTGGCGCCCAGAAGCCCTTCCATCATCTGTACGTTCATGTTTGCATCCCCTTTCTATGGCTAATTTTGCAAAAAAGTTCTTTGCTTTTATCAGTCTATAGAGCAAAGGACACCATTTCAAGGCTCTTGTAATGAAATGCTCCCTGGATGTCATGAAATGTTCTGCGGAAATACTATTCCACTGCCCGCATCTGCTCAACCAAGGATTGCTTTCTCTGCCTGCTGACCGTCCAGGCGGACAGCAGAAATTCCAGGCCGAACAGCACCAGGAGAAACAGGCCCATTTCCAGTATCGGAAATTGATAGGGCACGATCTCACCGGCAAAGGATTGCCGGCTGACCTCCCGGCACACCACCACCGCAATCGGAAGTCCGATCAGCAGAACAGCCAGAGCGGCAAAGACCGCATAACAGAGTCCTTCGCAAATGTTCATCCGGCACAGCTGCTTTCCGGTCAGGCCCACGGAGCGCAGGATGCTGTGTTCCCGCTTCCGGGACATCTGGTTGGAGAGGGTGGTGTTAATCAGATTGACGACGCCAAAGAGGAAGATCAGCCAGGAGAGCGCCTGCAGCCCGCCGAAAATCAGGCCGCTCTGCATTTTCTCATACGCAATGTGCGTCCCGATGGTATCCAGACCGAGATTGCTGCGGCCGGACAGAATTTCTTGCAGACCGGCTTCCACACGTTCCGCTTTTTTCGGGTCACTGACAATGCTCCAGGAATAATCAAAGTTCTCGATCTCGGGATGAAGTTCCCGAAACAGCTCCTCCGGCGCGAACAAAGCCACCGAATCCAAGGCAAGGGCCCCATGTCCGTTGCTTGTCCCCCTCACCGGGTCAAGCAGGCCGGATATGGTGACGGTCACGGTCTTCTGACCCAGAGACAGCTCCATAGCGGCCCCGACATCCATCTCAGCGAGGTCCTTTTGATAGCTTGCGGCCAGAAGGACGCTGTGGGCGTCCGCCGGCATCGCGCCGGATATCAGCGCGGCCTCCACCTCCTGTCGGTTTTCGTCCGTCAGAGCATCGCACATACCGGCCCCAGTACCTGCGGAGGTCCCGAATCTTGCGTGCAGAGACTGGCGGGTGACCAGCACATCCGTCACCCCGTCTACCGATAAAATTTCCTGCCGCAGTCCGTCATTCAGCGGGTTGCCCGCGGCCATGACCTCCTCCTCCGGCTGCTCCGAGGACAGGTAGATCTTATAGTCCCCATCCGGGAAGTACAGCCTCGCAGCCTGCTCCGGCGAGCGGGTCAGAACCACGGAGGACACGATCAAAAGCAGGATACCGCCCAGGCTGAGCGAGGCCGCGATGCTGGCCGCCTTTTTCCGGTCCCGCCGGAAGTTTGCCAGGCCCATAGATACAGGGTTAAGCCTGATACGTTTCTTCCGGCCGCGGATCTGTTCCTGTCCGGCGGAAAAACGCACCGCTTCCAGCGGCGAAATACCGGCGGCTATTTTCACCGGTCTGCGGACGGAGACAGACACCATGAACCAGCAGGCCAGGACGGTCAGAAGCACGGATAACCCATAGTAGGCCCCGTGGAAGCCCTTGGGGAACAGGAGCAGGCCGCCGCCAATGCCCAGCAAAACACCAAGCAGGATTCCAGTGCCGCCCAGCCTGCGGCTCTCCCTTTTTACGATGCGCTGGATCTGTTTGGGCGTTGCCCCGATAGTGCGCAGCTGCCCATAGCTTTGGATCTTATCCTGGATGGAGATCCGGAAAATGCTCTGGATGACTACATAGCCGCCGATCAGCACCAGGATCGCGATACCGCCGATGGCGGCGAAGTCAATGGACTTGGAATAATAGGCAAAGTAACCGCTGTTCATGCCCACATGGGGAAGGCCATACCGGGCGGCGATCTCCTGGCAGCAGGCGGTCATGACCTCCTGGCTCAACTGTTCATCGTTTTGAAAATGCACATAGGCGCGATACCCGGCAGGGTCAAATCCGGCCCACTGGGTCAAGGCCGTCTTGGAAACGGCAATGGCGCAGGCATTTGCTTCCTTTTCACCAACATTCGACAGGATGCCGGTCACGGTATAGTCGCCATGAAAGCTCTCGGTGTCCAATCGAACCGTCTCACCGATTTTGGCATTGGAACCGTAGGCGGACAGAAAATATTCGCTGACAGCGATCTCGTTCGCCTGCACCGGGAGTTCTCCCTTTACCAGCTCCATCTGGCTGCGGGCAATATGGATCATGTCGCTGTCGCAGTACACATAGGAGGCGTTGTAGCCCCGCTCCGAATGCTCCTGCCCCAGCAGGTAGTATTCGCCCACCCGGGCAAGCTCCGGCAGGTCTTTCAGCGCCGCCACATCGGACGCCTCCACGCCGGTGAACACCGCCTCGTAGGTGTCGGCCACCTGATTGCGCTGGATCTGCGCCACGGAAACGGACAGAATTGCCGCAAAAGAGATCAGGAACGCCGCCAGGGCCACGGCGATCACCACCATCAGGTTCCGGCGCTTCTCGCTGGCGAGGCTCCGCTTCGCCAGCTTCTTTACAATGGCGCCGGTGTCGTTTTCAAAGGGCCAGGTCATACGCTACCTCCAAATTAAACGCGCAGCTGCTCTATCAGAGACAGTTTGTTTTGATGTTTCAGTGCAGCCCATGTCACAGTAAGCGCGGATAAAATAACAAGTGTACTGTAAGCCAAGGCAATCTCAGAGGGGAAACGATAGTGCAGGTAAACCATCAGCCCACTTTTCAAATGAGAACACAGGGCAGCGCCAACGCCGCCGCCAATCAGCACGGAGAAAAACAGCCCTATCCCTGAAGTCATCAGGCTTTCACAGCGAACCATAGAAGATAGCTGCTTTTGGGACATTCCCACGCAGCGCATCAGGGCAAACTCTTTCCGGCGGGTAATCACGCTGGTGAGGATCGTATTGACCAGATTCATCATGGCAAAGCAGCCGATGAAAGCGACGGTGACGGTCAGAACCAACTTCATCCCCTGTATAAAGTTTTCGTTCTGAGCAATGGCGGCGGATAGCGACGTCACGCTGAGGCCAGTGGTTTCCTTCAAAATCTGGTCGATCTCAGCCTCGGCCCGTGCCTCCCTATCATCGGAGACACGAAGCGCGAGCTGGTACATGGTGTCGCAGGACACAAGATTATTCATAACATCCACCGGAAGCATCAGCATATCAATTTTATCACTGTTGCCACCAATTTTTCTCTGATCAAGCACAGCGCCAACTGTAAAACTTCTTTGATAGCTGTCACTTCCATCAAAAATCGTTAGTTCGAGTGTTTGCCCGGCCTCTGCCCGAATCCCATAGTCTCGTTCCAGAGAATCGGGACGGCCGACAATCAACAGATTTTGCTCCACCAGGGCATTATATTCCAGATCGGCTTGGCTGCTCCGGCAAGCACATATCAAATCCATATCGTCACGGTTGAAGCCAACAATCGAGATTTCGGATTCCGCCGCCTCTGGCGCAAAAGCCGCCGGGAGATAGTGATATTCTGTCATCGCTTCCAGACCCGAAACCATGCGCAGAGAATTTTTCAAACTGTCTGTAAATGGTGTGGAGGCCTGCACCTGCTCCAGTGGGTCATTCCGTAGCCGTTCGTCACTGATGTTGATGATAAACTGGCCCCTGGGGAAGCCTGACAGGGACATATCCCTTGCGTTGATGGAGGAAAGCACCGATGACAGCCCCATAAGCAGGACGCCGGTAAGAACCAGTGACAGGACGGTCAGCACATTCTTTTTCCGGTTGGTGAAAATATGCTTTTTTGCCAGCATAACCGGTGAGATCTTCTCCGGCAGCCTTGCCTGCCGCTTTTTTCCGCTCTGCTGTCCCATATAGCGGGAGGCGTCTATGGGGGATACGGACGCGGCGAGTCTGGCGGGTTTTCGGAGGGAGAGCCTCACCGTCAGATAAATCAGGACGATCACCATAGGCCATACCCACAGCAGGCTGGCGGGCCGGAACCCTTGCGGGATCAGCAGACAGGAGAATATGGTTCCTGCTGCCAGACCGATGGGGATAGATGTTGCTGACAGCGTAAAGCCCTCACGAAACACCATCCGTTTGATTTGCCGGCCTGTCATGCCAATCGTCCGTAATTGCCCATACTCCTTGATGGAGTTGACGATGGCAATGTAGAAGATGCAATAGATCACCAGGATACAGGCCACGATGATCACCGCCAATCCAGCTGCCGCCGTCCCAATCAGGAAAAGAGATGGTTTTGACAGGTTGATGTACGCCTCGTTGAAGGATGGGATTTTTCTGATTCCCGCGTGGTCAAGCATTTCTACTACCAGCTTTTCGATTTCCGCTTTAGAAGCGGCCGTTCTGGTGTTTACCCGGATCATGGCGGATGGAGAAAATGTGTCCCAGCCGCCTTGGGCTAAAAAATACTGCTCAGAGACGATCCCCGCGTACAAGGACCTGCCGGTTCCAGAAGCTGCTGTCTCCAAGTACCCGCAAATCGAAAATACCGTTTCATCCTGTGTGCCGGGCATAGCAATCGAAATGCTGTCACCAATTCCTGCATCCAACTTCAGATAATCCAAATAGTCTTTTTCAATGAGTATTTCGTGTTCCGCCTCCGGCATCCGTCCATCAGATACCGTCAGGCCGTTCAGCGTGAGGGCATCGGTATTGGAGTATGAGAGATTCAGTCTCCCATTTCCAGCTTTGATACCCCCCATTGAAACAGTCAGACCGGTCAGCACAGACTCTTGTTCTGCCTGAAGGCGCTCAAACTCTTCCTGACTAACGCCGGAAATAAGCGCATGGTAAGAGCCTGTCACGCTGTTCCCACCGCTTCTGTTTACTGCTGCGATACCTGAAATCAACAGCAGCACCGCGGACATGAGCATGGCAGCTAATGCGATTGCAAAGATTGAAATTCTTTTTTGAAGCTTGCCGTACTTCAATTTGGCAGATGCTATTTTATGGATCACCGCACTGGTGTCGTTCTCAAAGGGCCAGGTCATGATTTGCCACCTCTATTCTGTCACGCGAAGCTGTTCGACTACGCTGTTTTGCCTGCAATACAGGCTTGCCCATTTTGTAAGGATACATTGCAGCGCAAGGGCCAGCAAGAAATAAAAGCATACAGATACAATGGGGAACGTGTAACCTACAAAGCTGAATCCAGGTACATTTCCTACCGCGGAGCAGATTGCTTTTCCAACGGCCAGACCGCCAACAACAGAAGCTGCAAAGCTGCCAAAGGTCTGGAAACCATTTTCAAAGCCTATCATACCGGAAAGCTGTTTACTGTCCAGTCCAATGGCCCGAAAGAGCCCCATCTCCTTCCTTCTGGAAATGATATTGGTCATGCTGGTATTGACCAGATTGATGATGCTGAACGTGATAATGACGGCTAACAGGGCATATGCCGCAGCAGAAATTGTGCTGAAAACACTTTTGTACTGCATTGTCATATCTTTCAGCGTTTTCAGGCGCAAGCTGTCGCTTGCCCCGGTCAGCGACTGCAATTCGTCCTCAATTCCAGCATAACCGCTGTCCCCCGTCTGAATTACGAACGCGCTGTTTGCGTTATAGGGAACCGCCCGCTCCATTTCCGCTGCGGGTAAGATAAAACTGGAAGCGCTGTTCTTATCAAAGACGACGGCGGATACAACATAGGTCAAATTGCCCTGCAAATTGTTCCCTGCCTGAGAAAAAGTAATGGTATCGCCGGCCTCATAGCTCTTTTGCAGATAATCCAGTTCTGGGCTACCCATATTGATTACAAGAGAGTTTTCCCCGGTATGGTCACAATGGGGCAGTTCCCCGGCCATGACCCGATGCTCCAGCGCCGCGTAATCCTCTGCGTTCATGCTCCGAATCGCTGTTTCCATTCCGTCAATCGTGACGCAGATTTCCTGCTGGCAGACAATCCCACTCACGCCGTCTATCGACAAAATCTCATGTTTCAATTCATCTGTCAGAAGATTGTTTTCCTGTAGCCGCGTAAGGGAAAACGTGGGCGTAACCAGCGCCCGGTTCAGCTCCACCACATAGGAGCCCTCGTAGGGAAAGCTCTGCTTTGCCCGTTGCTCAGGATCAAGAGAGGACAGCAGGGAGGAAATTCCCACAAGCATCATCCCGCTCAAAATTAGTGAGGTAAAGGTCAATATGCTTTTCTTCCTGTCCCGCAGTAAATTCATCGCCGCAAGTGAAAGAGGAGTGAGGGGTTTCCTGTCTTTTTTCAGGCGTTTCCCGCTCTTTTTCAGGCACTTCCCGCTCTTTTTTACCTCGGCATAGCTGCTGTAACGGGATGCTTCCATGGGTGAAACCGACATTGCGATTTTGGCCGGCTTCAAAATGGACAGCTTGACACAAATAAATACGACGGCACCGGACAAAAGCACGATCACAATGTCAGGAAACAGCTGAAAAGCGTCTCTGTCTATCAGGAAGGACAGCATCCCGCCCACAATGCACCCAAGCGGAATAAAACGGAAGGCAAGATAGTTTCCCTCCTTTGAAATGATTCGCTTGATTTGCTTTTTCGTGGTGCCAAGTGTACGCAGCTGCCCAAAGGAGGTAACATTGTTCATGACCGAAATAAAAAATATGTTGTAGATGACCAGGGAACATACGCCAATCAAGACCAGCCCAACGAGCAGAACCGTCAGTACCGTCTCTTTTGACATATTATTGCTGTCAATGTATAAATTGTTGATCTGAATATTGTCTGTGGAGATTCCGCAATCCAGGCCAATCGTCCGCACCAGTTCTTTCAGTTCCTGGTTCGTATATTTCGCGGTATTACGGACAGAAATCATAGCTGCCACAGGCCCGGCGGTAAGAGCAGAGTTTTCCTGAACAAAGCTCTGTGAAACGATGGCGTTATAAGCAACCCTGTTTCTATCATTTTCAGCGGTTGTCTGAATAAAGCCAGTGATTTGAAAATCTACGGTTTCTAATTGGCGGCTTGCCTGGTTGCGGTAGTGAACAGATATGGTATCGCCAATACCTGCTTTCAAATTCAGGGCGTCTGTATATCCCTTTTCTACAAGCAGTTCATTGGCGGCCTGCGGCATATGCCCTTCCATCAGTTTGATATTGGAAAGCCGCATGGTTGCTTCATCGGAACATACGATGCCCATTGTGATTCCGTTCTCCCGCTCCGTCATGCCGACGGATTGGTAAACGCCTACACTCTCGATACGGGGATCGGCTGTCAGCAGGGAGATGTTCTCCTGAGAGAGATTTTGAAAAATTCCCTGATACGCAGTAGATGCCGCATATTCACTTGTAACATTGAAGGCATAAGAAGAAACAAAAGCCATAATGGCGGCGGCCATAAAGATAATAACCCCAATCAGACGGTTTCTGAAATGATGCTGTTTGAGACGGGCGTTTGACAGTTTGCGGATGACCGCGCTGGTGTCGTTTTCAAAAGGCCAAGTCATCACTGCTACCCCCTCAACCTACGATTTTGCCATCCTCGATCCGCACGATGCGGTCGGCCAGCTGGGCGATCTCGTTGTTGTGGGTGATCATCACGATGGTCTGGTTGAACTGCGTGCTGGTGCGCTTGAGCAGGCCCAGCACGTCGGCGCTGGTCTTGCTGTCCAGGTTGCCGGTGGGTTCGTCGGCCAGGACGATGGCCGGTTTGGTGATCAGGGCCCGGGCGATCGCCACCCGCTGCTGCTGTCCGCCGGAGAGATGCCCCGGCAGGCTGTCCAGCTTTTCCTCCAGCCCCAGCAGCTCCGCCACTTTCATGATAAAGGGCCGGTCCGGTTTCTGCCCGTCCAGGGAGAGGGGGAATACGATGTTCTCCCACACCGTCAGCACCGGGATTAAATTGTAGTTTTGAAAGACAAAGCCGATCTGCTTGCGGCGGAAGATGGTGGCCTGTTCCCGGTCCAGCCGCGCCAGCTCCGTGCCGCCGATTTGGACGCTTCCCTCCGTGGGGGTGTCCAGCCCGCCCAACATATTCAGCAAAGTGGATTTTCCGCTGCCGGAGGTGCCGATGATGGCGGTGAACTTCCCCCGTTCGATCTCCAGATCCACGCCGTCCAGGGCGCGGACCTGGGTGTCGCCGGCGCCGTAGTACTTTTTAAGGCCAACGCCCTTTAAGATGCTCTCCATAACCTGTCTCCTTTCATGTCACTCCGCGGCGCGGAGCTGTTCCACAATGCTGCCCTTGTGGAAATAACGCAGGGCCAGCACCGGGACAGCGGCGGACACCGCCAGCAGCACGCCGCAGGCCGCCAGGGCGGGGGCCAGGGTGAAGCGGAAGGTAAACCGCCACATGGAGTCCACCATGCTTTTTACCAGCGTCAGATCCAGCGCCGCCGCCAGGACCAGGGGCAGCAGGAAGGCCAGGGCCACCTGCTGGGTGGCGGACTTTTTCATCTGCTTCTCCTCGGCCCCCAGGCGGCGGAGGACAGCATAACGCCGGGTGTTGTCCGCGCCCTGACTGAGCTGCTGAAGGGCCAG
>OFGK01001537.1_pt1 | contig 11899 bp, 10 predicted proteins | sample 1521771 | NCBI WGS metagenome assembly OFGK01 (sample SAMEA3504088, study PRJEB24116) | mouse gut metagenome | biome: mouse gut; feature: mouse-associated habitat; material: faeces | place: Denmark | collected 2011 | reverse complement strand
GGAAGAAGTTGCTGCGGACCCAAAGAAAGAGGCGGCAAAGAAAGCCCCTGCCAAGAAGAAGCCGGCGGCAAAGAAAAAAGAAGCTGAGAAAGTAGAAGAAGTTTATATACAGTTCCATGAATTGGAAATTACGGCAAAGGAAGTCATAGAGAAAGCAAAACAGGCATATGTGGCAGAAGGACACCGAGAGTCATCCATCAAATCCATTCGTGTATATATCAAGCCAGAGGAAAAAATGGCTTATTATGTAATCAATGACAAAGTTGCAGGGGGCGTTTCCCTGTAATGATACAGCAGTAAGATGCGACAGGGGCTGTTGCAGAGCATCATTCCGTTTTTTGATTTGTACGGATGTTGTTTTGCAGCATCCCCTGTTTTTTTGGAGGATTTTGAAATGTATAAATTGATGATTGTAGAAGATGACGCCGTCATTGCAGAGGCTGTCCGCAGGCATATGGAGAGTTGGGGATATCAGGCTTTCTGCATTGAGAATTTTCAAGAAGTATTGAAGGTATTTGCCGCCAGGCAGCCGCAACTTGTGCTGATGGATATTTCTCTTCCCTTTTATAATGGTTATCACTGGTGCGATGAAATACGAAAAATATCCAAGGTGCCTATTATCTTTATCTCTTCGGCTTCTGATAATATGAATATTGTCATGGCAGTCAACATGGGAGGGGATGACTTTGTGTCTAAACCTTTTGATCTGAATGTGCTGCAAGCAAAGGTACAGGCGCTGTTGCGGAGGACTTATGATTTTGCAGGGGACAGTCATCTTTTGGAACATATGGGAATGATATTTGACACAGGAAAGGGAATCGTGGCTTATGGAGGCGTTCAGGTAGAACTGACCAAGAATGAGATGGGCATTTTACGGACGCTGCTGGAACAAAAAGGAAAGATAGTTACTCGGGACAAGCTGATGGAAAAACTTTGGGAGTCGGATAGCTTCATTGACGATAATACGCTTACGGTAAATGTGGCAAGGCTCAGAAAGAAGCTGGAGGAGATTGGGATTTTAGATATCATAAAGACCAGGAAAGGAATCGGCTATGTGGTGGATTAAAGCGTATGCCAAACGTCACCGTCTGGGAATTCTTTTATATTCTATATTTGTGCTGGTGTTTGCGCTGGTGATGTTCCTCTATCATCTCCCGTTAGAGCCTGTCGGCTATGCGGCAGGTTTATGCACGGTTTTAGGAATCTTGGCATTTTTGGGGGATGGCGTCAGAAGCCGCAGGAAAATGGAGCAATTACACTGGCAGGCAGAGGCAATAAAAAATGGCGTGGCACATTTCCCAAAGCCAGAAGATGAGCAGGAAAAGCTGTATCAGGAGCTTTTGGAAATTTCCAGACAGGAACGAATCGACCAGGTAGCAGCGCTTCTGAAAGAGAAGAAAGACGTCATTGATTATTTCACGCTCTGGACGCATCAGATTAAAACTCCTATTGCGGCAATGGATTTGCTACTTTGGCAAGAAGCGTCCGGGGAGGAGGAATATTATGAACAAAAGAGACAGGTGCAGTCAGAGTTATTTAAGATTGAGCAGTATGTGGGAATGGTGCTGCAGTACCTGCGCCTGACAGACAGCGTTAATGATTTCGTACTGAGAGAATATGAGTTAGATGGAATCATCCGTCAGGCAGTCAAGAAATATGCGCCTATGTTTATTCAAAAAAAGCTTGCGCTTGAATATGAAACCATAAATGTCAGAGTCGTGACCGATGAGAAATGGATGGTGTTCGTGATAGAACAGTTATTGTCCAATGCCATCAAATATACGTCTTCTGGCAGCGTACGGATTGGGATCAAAAACGGTTGCCTGATGGTGGAGGATACGGGGATTGGCGTCCTTGCGGAAGACCTGCCGCGGATTTTTGACAAAGGTTATACTGGATATAATGGAAGAAATGACAAAAAAGCGTCCGGGATCGGTCTATACCTTGTAAAAGAGATTTTAAATAGGCTTGGCCACAAGATTCTTGCAGAGTCTGCGCCTGGAGACGGAACCCGGATTAAGATTTTGTTTTAGTGTGCTCAGATGCATATATTTAGTAGCTCTCATTGCTTGAGCATCCAATTTGCTCAATGGAGTCTTGCTGGGGAAAATGTGTCAGTAAACGTTTGCACCATCAGAGGCTTGCTGTAAAATGCCATTAATGCCAGTGATCAGAAGGCTGGAATTGCTCTCGTCACTGTAGACCTGGCTGAACCAGAGCTCCCCTTTGGCGCCCATGGATATGCCTTGCCAATTATGGAACATTTCCTGACAGGTCTCGGCTTCCATGGCGGAGAGGAAGTCAGGGTTCAGTTCGCTTTCGAGATCCAAAGAGAGAAAATCAGAATGGTCTTCGCATATGGTTCCGTCGATGGTGATGGGATAGGAGATTAATGCAGCTATGGCGTCCCAGTCTTTTTCTAGGAACAGCGACTTGACATTTTTTGCAAAATCCTCTATTTGACTGGAGGGATAGGAGGAGCAGTCCTGATAGAATCCGCTGTCCGCAGTGCCTTCCTGGGAAGGGCTTTCGGGGCTGTCTTGCTGTTGCGTTCCGTTGGAAGCGTCTGCGTTATGGTCCGTTTGCGGACTGTCGGAGGGGAAGCCTGATGCTGAGGGAGCGGCGGAGCTGTCTTCTTGGGCTTTGCCAGGCTCGGGAGCTGTCTGTGAACTGCCAGCGGTATCAGTTTCAGGAAGGTTGTCTTTTGTGCTGTCAGAGGGGCCTTCAGACTCCAAGTCGGAGTAATCTCTCTGATCTGGCTGTGTTTCTTCTGTGAGCAATTTTTCAGAATTTTTACTTTCTTGAGAACCTACTGTGCTGCAGCCAGGAATTGTGAATGCAAAGCAGAGCAGGGCAAAGCATAATAATTCTTTTAATTTCATAATGATCTCCCTTTCTCAATCAAAACTAATTCTTTGCAGGTTATCGTATCATAATTTTATGGCGATAGCAATCTTTTTGACTTTGAGTTTCCCCATTTTGCAATTCGTAGCGCCGAAAGGTCTTGCAAAAAGGGGAAACTTAAATTTGGGACGTGTAGTACATGCAGGAAGCTTTTTCAAACACCCCCTAATGTGACTTTTATCTTACAAAGTTGTAAGATAAATACTCGAATTGTAAGCCAAAGTTAAGGCGGCATATGCCTTTTTTTTGTATAATGTGCTTAACGATAGACAAGAGATGTAAAGGAGGAAAGAGTGGGAGAATTTGCAAATTCTTTCCCGAACTACCTGTTTGTGTTGTAAAGAGCAAAGAATGGAGGAAATCATGGCAATATTAGAAGTGAATAATGTAAAAAAAGTGTATACTACCCGGTTTGGAGGAAATCAGGTGCAGGCGTTATCAGATGTAAGTTTTTCGGTGGAAAAGGGAGAGTATGTGGCAATTATGGGAGAATCCGGCTCCGGAAAGACGACTCTTTTGAACATTTTGGCGGCGTTGGACAAAGCCACGGCAGGTCAGGTGCTGTTAAATGGAAAAAATCTTTCGGCAATCCGAGAGCGTGAGCTGTCCGCATTTCGCCGTCAGAATCTGGGATTCGTATTTCAGGATTTTAACTTATTAGATACTTTCAGCATCCAGGACAATATTTTTCTGCCATTGGTCCTTGCAGGAAAAGCATATAATGAAATGCGCAGCAGCCTGATGCCGATTGCGGAAAAGCTTGGCATCAATGAGATTTTAGCGAAATATCCCTATGAGGTGTCAGGAGGACAGAAACAGCGTGCGGCAGTGGCGCGGGCTTTGATTACAAATCCGCAGATGATCCTTGCAGATGAGCCCACTGGCGCATTGGATTCCAAGGCGGCACAAAGCCTGCTTTCAATGTTCCAGAACATCAATCAAGAGGGGCAGACGATTCTCATGGTAACCCATTCCATCAAAGCCGCAAGCTGTGCGAAGCGTGTGCTGTTTATCAAAGACGGCCAGGTGTTTCACCAGATCTATAAAGGGTCTGGCAGCGACGAGGAGATGTATCAGAAGATTTCTGATACCCTTACAGTAATTACGACAGGTGGTGTGAAGCATGAATAAGTTTTTTTATGGAAGGCTTGCCTTTGGCAATTTAAAGAAAAACGGCAGCTTGTATTTGCCTTATATATTGGCGGCAATTGGTACCAGCGCCATGTATTATATCATGGGAGCTATCGTTCATGACGAGGGAGTTAATAAGATGCCTGGCAGCATGGACATGAAGATGATATTAGGGCTTGGATGCGGCGTGATTGGGATATTTGCAGTGATCTTCTTATTTTATACGAACAGTTTTTTGATGAAGCGCAGAAAAAAGGAATTTGGACTTTTCAACATTCTGGGCATGGAGAAACGCCATATTGGAAAGATGATGTTCTGGGAAATTTTATTTGTGGCAGGCATCAGCATCTTATGTGGGATAATTGCGGGGGTGGTGCTGAATAAGCTGGTGGTCTTGGTTCTGCTGCGGCTGGTAAACCTGGAAGTTCCTTTTGGATTTATGGTTTCATGGGATTCCATTGTAAGCACTGTAATATTGTTCTGCTGCATTTTTGGCGCCACATTGGTATATAATCTGTTCCAGGTACGCAAGGCAAAGCCGATCGAGCTTTTGCAGAGTGCCAGCCATGGGGAGAAAGAGCCGAAAACCCGCTGGTTTTTGGCAGTATTGGGGATCGTGTCACTGGGAATTGGATATGCGATCGCAATCTTTGTAGAGGATCCTGTGAGTGTGTTGCTGTTGTTCTTTTTGGCAGTGATTCTGGTGATGCTTGGAACTTACTGCCTGTTTACTGCGGGAAGCATTGCTGTATTGAAGATCCTGCGCAGGAACAAATCTTATTACTATAAAACCAGTCACTTTACATCGGTTTCCGGCTTGATCTACCGCATGAAGCAAAACGCAGTAGGTCTTAGCAATATCTGCATTCTGAGCACGATGGTACTCGTAATGGTATCTGGAACAATTTCCCTTTATATGGGAGTGGAATCTACCATGGCAAGGCGATATCCAAAAGACATCAACCTGTCTGGATATAGCTTGCAAACAGAGAGTAAGAAAATTTTGAACGAGGTTGCGCTGCAAGCCGCTGCAGACGTTGGAATTGATGTCGAAGAACTTTCATACTATACAAGCTTGTCGTTTACGGCGTATAAAGAGGGGGAAAACCTCAATCTTGTTGATCCATCCGATAATCTGTTTCCAAAAGGAGAGATCTGCGTCACCCAGTGGATTACCATGGAGGAATATGAGCGCCTGGGAGGGAGGCATGAAGACCTTTCGGAGGATGAAGTGTTGTCTTTCACAATGCATGGCGACAAAGGGGACCAAATGTATCATCTTGCGGGCAGAACGTTCCAGGTCAAAGAGCATCTTGCGAAACTGCATCTAACAGATATGGGAGAGGAGATTTTGTATGATGTATACTTTTTGGTGATAAAGGATGAGAAAGTGCGGCAAGAGGTTTATGAGCTGCAAGCATCAGTCTATGGAGAAGATGCCAGCCAGGTGATGTATAAGCTGGCTATGGACGTAACCGGGGGAGAAGAAAAGGAAATTGCTTGCGGAACCCGCATCAAGCAGCTGTTGGAGGAACAGAAGGCGTTGGGGCACGAAGACGTTGCTGGCACCAGGCTGGATATCCGTGTAGAGCGTAAGAATGGCTTTATGATATTCTGCGGTGGCTTTCTGTTTTTGGGGATTTTTCTGGGATTTGTGTTTTTGATGGCTACTACGTTGATTATCTATTATAAACAAGTTTCGGAAGGATATGAGGATAAGGCAAGGTTCGAAATTATGCAGAAAGTGGGGATGAGCAAAAAAGAAGTACGGGCATCCATACGCAGCCAAATCTTGAAAGTTTTCTTTCTTCCCCTGGTGATGGCATGTATTCATCTTATTGTCGCATTTCCAATGATGAACCGTTTGATTCTGCTTTTTGGCATGCAAGACATGCCGCTGTTTGTCACATGTACGGTGGGCACGGTAGGAGTGTTTGCATTCATTTATGCGATTGTGTATGGCATAACGGCGCGGTCGTATTATAAGATCGTAGGATAAGGCAAGGAGGGGGCAAGAGACGGATTTTCCATAAGAGAAGATGGTGGTTCTTGGCTTTCTGATTATTAGTAAAGAACTGCTGCATCAAAGAGCAGAGAGAAAAGATAGAAGTCGTTATCTCTTTGCTCTTTTGCGCGGCAGGAGCTTTATGTTTATTGTTTTTTGCGTCCAATATAACGATTTACTAAAGATTCGATTCGCTCATAAGGATCTAGCAAATCGCTGATAGAGAGGTCATGGTTCAGGGTATCAATAATGTATGCAATATATTTGCTCATATCACAGTTAATATAATAGGGCTTGCTCAAAAGTTCCGGGGTCTGGTAGGTAAGGTTGGTGGTTACCACTTTGTAGATAATGCCGTCGGCTACGGCCTTGTCAAATTTTGCCAGGCCGTCGGTAAATAACCCGAACGTGGCGACCACGAAAATCCGGCGCGCTTTGCGCTTTTTTAATTCCGTGGCAACATCGATCATGCTATCCCCGGAGGAAATCATATCGTCAATGATCAGCACGTCCTTGCCTTCCACGGAGGAGCCCAAAAATTCATGTGCTACGATAGGGTTTCGTCCGTCCACGATTTTGCTGTAATCTCTGCGTTTGTAGAACATTCCGATATCAAGCCCAAGTACGTTGGCAAGGTATACGGCACGGTTGGTTCCGCCCTCGTCAGGGCTGATAACCATCATATGGTTGCTGTCGATCTGCAGGTCGTCCACTTCTTGCAGGATGCTTTTGATAAATTGATAGGCAGGCTGGACTGTTTCAAAACCATTCAGAGGAATAGCGTTTTGTACCCGGGGATCATGAGCGTCAAAGGTAATGATGTTGTCCACGCCCATCCGCGTCAATTCCTGTAGGGCGAGAGCGCAGTCTAAGGATTCTCTAGAGGTGCGCTTATGCTGGCGGCTTTCGTATAAAAATGGCATAAGCACGGTAATTCTTCGTGCTTTTCCGCCTACGGCAGCGATGATGCGTTTCAGATCCTGGTAATGGTCGTCTGGAGACATATGATTCTCATGTCCGCATACGGTGTAGGTCATGCTGTAATTGGTTACATCCACCATCATATATAGGTCGAATCCACGAACAGATTCGTTGATAATGCCCTTTGCTTCGCCGCTTCCAAAACGGGGGGTGGAGCAGTTCACCAGATAGGTGTTTTTATGATATCCCTCAAAGGCAATATCGTTTACGTGCTTATGCTCCCGCTCGCTGCGGAACTGCACCAGATACTTGTCCACCTTCTCTCCCATCGCACGGCAGCTTTCTAGGGAAATCACGCCTAGAGAACCAGCAGGGATAGTTTCATAATTTTTTTCGTTGCGCTGCATCGTAATATCCTCCATATATAGTGAAAATGTTTTGGTGTTCTTACTAAACATAGATTACAAAGCCCCAAAAATTATAGCATTCCTTAGAAGTCTTGGCAAGGCTGTCTTTTGAGTTTTTTCTGGATACGAATGTCATTTCCAAACAGCTTGATCATCTTATAGTTGCTGGAAATTCTGGAAAAAGTGCGTTCTGAGTAGAGGTCGGCAAGCTGTCCAAGAGACAGGTTGGTGGAAATGATAGTGGATTTTCGCCGTAATATCCGCTCATTGAGGCAGAGAAAGAGCTGGGAGACGGTAAAAGCATTGGACAATTCCGTTCCCAGGTCGTCAATGATCAGAAGGTCACATTCAAAGATATTCTGATAATCTTCATTTGCGTCCCGTTCTCTATTGAATACGCTTTTCTCGAAAATCTGGAACAGGGAGGAGGCAGTAAAATAAATCACAGAATGGCTGGTGTCAAGAAGTTCTTTTGCCACGCAATTTGACAAGTACGTCTTTCCGATTCCAGTGTCTCCATAAAAAAACAGGTTGTGAAACTCAGTGTCAAAGGTTTTGACAAATTCCAAACAGCTTTTTACGGCGTTTTTTATAGTGGCAAGACTGGTCAGGCCTGTGGAGGGGTTGATCTGGTCTTGTGAATAATAATCGTAGGAAAAATTCTGAAAATTTTCGATGTCCAAGATCTGCCGGATATTGGACTGCGTATAGACGAGGTCAATGGCAGCCTGACGGAAACAATGACATTTCTGACTACCAATATAGCCAGTATCTTTGCAGTCTGGGCAGTCATAAGGAGGCTCGAAATAATTATCCGGATATCCATGAAAGGCTAGAAGCTGTTTTTTTTCAAGAGACAGTTCCTTGAGCTTGCGGCGTAGTTCTGACATTGCCGTTTCGTCCCCGTCTATTAGCTTTTTTGCCTGCGCTATTGACAGGGACGAAATGGAATCATCAATCTTTGCAAGCTGTGGCAATTTCCCATAGACATTCCGCATTCGTTCCATCACGATATGCTGATTTTCTAATTGCTTTGCCTCATAGCGGCGCTGCAGGATGTTGTATTGGGCGTTGTTTAAAGCCATAGATGCCTCCTTAATGTACGGCGTTTAATAATTCTGCTTCCAATTGTTCCATATTGTAAGTGCGCTGTGGAAAGCTATTGAAACGGCTGGCAGCAGAAGTCTTAGCGGCAGCTTTTTTTAAGGCGGTCGTGCGTATGCGTTCCGTTTCTTTGGAGGCGTGGTATGCCTCGTCTGCTTTTTGAATATCTGCAGGCGTCTTAATATTCTGGCGCTTCCAGCTGGCAAGGATCCGGTCCGTGTATTCAAAATTAGGCTGGTGGATGGCAAGGATGGTACGGCTGCACGCTTCGATGATCATATCCTGTGCGAAACCATATTCCTTACGCCATTTGTCTATGTAATTCAACTCTGCCGTTATCAGGTTGCGCCCCTTTATCCCCAGGGCTTTTAAAACGGCATAGTGAAGCTTGGTGTGCGTTCTGGTGTTGCGCTTTGCTTGCTCTACGGTGCAGATGTTCTCCGCTTTCCAATTGAGCGCTACTTTGTCCATGTAGTGCAGGCTGGAATGTCCTCCTGCAATACAGTATTCTAAGAGGTAAACGATTAAGTCAGCAGACAGGGCAAGATCGTCATACCAGGAAAGCAATGTCTGGATGTCTGTGTGGGTTAACGGCCTTGTCAGATAGCTCTCTGCGACAAACATTAATTCCCGTACTTCTTCTTTCTCCTGGAAAGCTTTCATCTCGGCTGAAGAATAAGATTTCTTCCGGGCCGGCTGTGGTGAGGCTTTCTTTAGTGGAACGGAGTCGTCTTCCCTGGGGGCAGATTGCGACTCAAGAAAATAAATTCCTGCAATCGAATCATTTTGTCCGTATTCTAGTTGAAGCAGGTTCATTTTTTCCCAATATTTTAAAGCGCGCTGAATATCTTTCTCCGTATGGTTGAATTTGTCCGCCGCTCTGGAAATGGAAAAACTGCAGTCCGGGGAGTTCATACAGCGAAGCAGATATAAATAAATTTTTACGAATTCACCATTGGCGTTCGTCATATATTCATCAATGAAGCGGTTGGAAATCGCCGTAGTAGAATTATCATTATCTTTGTGTAAAGTAATCTCTGTCATAACATCCTCCCTAGAAAAATCGAATACCTTTATGTGGCTTAAAGTATAGCACATTAATCTGGAAATGAGAAGTGAAATTTTTCCTTGGATCCCAGTAAAATCAAGGGATTGCGCAATTGTTAAGATTGTGGATAATGTGGATAATCGAGTGGAAAGATGTTATGGTAACGAGTAAAATGCCTTGTATTCGGCGAAAATATGCCAAAAATGAGAAGATGTGGATAATCACTTTATGTAAACTTAAAAATCCACACTCCTTGAGGTTAGTTATCCCCAATGGAATGTGGATAATGTGGATAACTACTTTCCTAGAAGGTGTTCTCCTACTTGGACAATGTCTCCAGCGCCCATAGTTATCAACAAATCGCCGTTTATACAATTTTTTATTAAAAAGTTTTCAATTTCGTCAAAAGATGGAAAATAATAACAATTACAGCCTAAATTTTGTAACTCTTTTTGTAGATCTGCAGAGCTGATCCCGATGGTATTTTGTTCTCTTGCCGCATAGATATCTGCCAGTACTACCAGATCTGCGGCCGAGAGAGCTTGGGCAAATTCCTTTAGAAATGCTTTAGTCCGGGAATAAGTATGGGGTTGGAATACGCAGACGATGCGATGTTTGCCGCAGTTTTTGGCAGCCAAAAGAGTGGCGGCTATCTCGGTAGGATGGTGCGCATAATCGTCCACGATGGTGATCCCGCCTAAGCTTCCTTTGTGTTCGAAGCGTCTTGCAGGTGCCCCAAAGCAGGAAAGGGCTGTCTGTATTGAGCGGAAAGGAAGCTTCAATTCCAGGGCCAGGGCGGATGCTGCAACTGCATTGAGTACGTTATGCTCCCCAGGCACGTTGAGAGAGATGGTTCCGATAGTGGTACCTTGCTGCATTAGCGTGAAGTTTGCGCAGCCTTCTGTATTAAAAGCAATATTATCCGCATAATATGAATCAGAAGGAGTCAAGCCATAGGTAAGAACCTGGCAATTCAAACTTTCTGTAATCTTTTGGTGATCGGGGATTTCCCCGTTTATGATTACCGTGCCCTGAGGGGGAACGTTTTCGGCAAACCTGCAAAATGAGCGGCGAATATCTGCGAGATCTTTAAAAAAGTCCATATGGTCTTCTTCTATGTTCAGTATCAGAGCATATTTTGGATAAAAGTTCAAAAAACTGTTGGTATATTCGCAGGCTTCTGTTAAAAAGTACTGTGACTCGCCTACCCGGATATTGCCATCAATGGATTTTAATATGCCTCCTACAGAAACGGTCGGATCGCAGCAGGCTTCTAAAAGTATCTGCGTGATCATGGAAGTGGTAGTGGTTTTGCCGTGCGTGCCAGCTACGGCGATCGACTGCTGGTAATTGTTCATGATTTGACCGAGCAGTTCTGCGCGGGTCAATGTTGGAATCTGCTGATCTTTCGCAGCTTTTAATTCTGGATTATCGGGATGGATCGCTGCAGTATATACGATGGCGTCCGTGTCTTTTCTTATGTTGGAAGCGCGCTGCCCATAGTAAATATCAGCGCCAAGCCCAGTCAGCTTCTGGGTGAGTTCAGATTCCCTGGAATCTGAGCCAGAGATGCGGAATCCTTCCTTTAAAAGGATTTCGGCAAGCCCGCTCATGCTGATTCCGCCGATACCGATAAAATGAAGGTGAATTGGCTCTTTGAAATTAATTTTATAAACATTTTTATACATATATTTTACCTGTCCAATCTTCTTTGATTAATTTTATTTTATACCAAGGAAGGGCATTTTGCAAATTGAATTTTTTCGTAATAACCAGGTAATATGTCTTGTGCAAAGTGACAAAATTATCTATTTTTAAGCAAAAAAATTGTGAAATATGTGTACTAAATGATTCTTATGTGCTATAATAGGAGGCGTAAGAAACAAGAATATATTGACGAGAGGTGAGAGACATGATTCGTAAAGAAATGATTGCCATGCTCCTGGCTGGAGGACAGGGAAGTCGTCTGGGAGTACTGACTTCTGAAGTCGCAAAACCTGCGGTAGCATTTGGCGGCAAGTACCGAATTATTGATTTTCCGTTGAGTAACTGTGTGAACTCCGGGATAGACACCGTAGGGGTATTAACGCAGTACCAGCCATTGCGGTTAAATGCTCATATAGGAATTGGAATTCCGTGGGATTTGGATCGCAATCATGGCGGAGTCACCGTATTGCCTCCTTATGAAAAGAGCGATAACAGTGAATGGTATACAGGTACTGCCAATGCAATTTACCAGAATTTAAATTATATTGAAAGCTATCACCCGGAATATGTACTGATTCTCTCAGGAGATCACATTTATAAGATGAATTATGAAGTGATGCTTGATTTCCATAAAGAGAATAATGCAGATGTCACGATTGCTGCCATGCCGGT